>LUMP01000068.1_pt1 | contig 37998 bp, 41 predicted proteins | sample 729641 | NCBI WGS metagenome assembly LUMP01 (sample SAMN03860260, study PRJNA289734) | marine metagenome | biome: seawater column; feature: ocean; material: water; isolation source: Red Sea water column Station 12 - depth 47m | place: Saudi Arabia: Red Sea | collected 2011-10-15 | depth 47 m | reverse complement strand
AATTGCTATCGGAAAACAAAATAAAGGTAATTGCCTAGGTTTACATGTTAATATGCCTTTTGCACCTCCAACAAAGGAGGCTCTAGAAAACCCGAGTGAAAGAGATAAAATTGCATTTGAAGGTTTAAATTATTATCAAGAATGGGGATCTGGTTATTCTAAACAGCAAAGTACAAGGCCACAAACTTTAGGATATAGCCTTGTAGACTCCCCAATTGGTCAGGCAGCCTGGATCATAGAAAAATTTTATGAATGGACTGATTGCGATGGGCATCCAGAAAACATTCTCACAAAAGAAGAGTTAATCGATAATATTATGTTTTACTGGTTAACAAAAAGTGGAGCGTCCTCAGCACGTCTTTATTGGGAGAGCTTTGGATCATTTGGAGGAAATCCTAACGAAAAACTTACTCTACCAATTGGTTGTAGTATTTTTCCAAAAGAAATTTCTCGTACTCCAAAAGCTTGGGCTGAACAAGTCTACTCAAATATTATTTATTGGAATGAATTAGAAAAAGGCGGTCATTTTGCAGCATTTGAACAACCTGAAATTTTTATAAATGAAATTAGAAATTGTTTCCGAACAATGCGCGACAATTTATCCTAATTTAAACATTGTACTTTCTCCAATAAGACTTATTTTCCATTCACTGCAGGGAGAATTCAATGGTTAGATTATTACTTTTATTATCAATTCTATTATTTTCAATCAATATATCGGCAAAGTCGACTGCTATTGGACATGGCCCAATAGGCTTAATGGCTGATCATTTCCATAAAAAAGGAGAATGGATGATATCTCTCAGGTTATCGAATATGGAAATGAAAAAAAATACTTTGGATGGCAAAAATATTTCAGATATTGAGATTTTAAATCAGCCTAATCCTTCTTTCAAAATGTCTTCTATGAACGACATGCCTATGATGGAAATGTCATCAATGAAAATGCCTAAAAATCTAAGTGTAATTCCAAGAAAAATGACTATGAGAATGATTATGCTTGGGGTGATGTATGCGCCATCTGACAAAATAACTCTAATGGGCATGGCAATGTTCAATGACAAGGAAATGGAATTGGATACATATAGAGGAATGATGAATAGAAACTATTTAGGATCTTTCGAAACCTCAGCATCAGATTTATCAAAAATATCATTATCAGCATTATTTAATCTTCATGAAAATGAAAGCTCAAGATGGCATTTAATAGGTGGATTAGAGAAAAGTATTGGTGAAAATACAAAAAAAGGAATGGTTTTAACGCCAATGAACACAAATACCTCAATTACTTTGCCATACGGTATGCAACCAAGTGATAAAGCTTTAAGATTATTAACTGGAGTTACAAATGTTACTAAAATAAATAATTTTGTTTTAGGTAACCAAGTTTTATTTAGAAAAAGTATTGAAGAAGAAAACTGGAATTTTGGCGATGAATTTGAATATAACCTTTGGTTTCAAGGTTCATTTAATGGCAATATTTCATATTCATTAAGGTTAAATTATTTAGATATTGATACAATAGACGGTAAAGATAAAAATATAATGGCCCCTGTTCAAACAGCAAATCCAAGTAATTATGGTGGTGAAATTTTAAATATCGGAATAGGTTTTAATTTCATAACAAATTTTTTACCTGGGAAACACTCTGATAGGTTAGCAATCGAGTATATTATACCCATTGACCAAGATAAAAGTGGTTTACAGATGAAGAACGAAGCTAAATTTATAATAGGTTTTCAAAAATCGTTATAAAATTAAATTTTTATTAAAAAATTTAGAATTGTTACAGAAATCACTGTTACTAAAATACTTATTAAAAAAGCTATATAAAAACCAAATTTTGAGATGACAAAAGGAAAAACTATAAACATTGGTATAGTTGGAACAATATAAAGTAATGTGTAAGACACATGTGATGAAATTTTTTCATCAGAATTTCCTTCATAATACATCCATAAAATAACAAGTAATGTCATTATAGGCATTGCTGCTATTAAGCCACCTAGCTTATCATTAACTTTGGCGATTTCACTAATAAGGACTATAAGACCGGCAGTCACTATTATTTTAATTAGTAAAAAAATCATGTTTAATTTATTTTTGTGATTTCAATCTTTTCAGAATTAGGCGGTAAAATTATTAATGTTCCATCTTCAGATAATGTCCAATCCTTTCTTATATCATTCACACCTCTAACAAACATTCTCTCCATAAGGGCATTTCTTGGTGCAGGAGTAAGATGATAAAAAACCAAATGCTTCACATTTGCCTGATTTGCAATTTCAGCGGCCTCAATAGGCGTTGTATGATAAGTCACTATATCAGCCATAATTTTTGCAGCTAAATTATTGCCAACTTTTTTATTTTCATTTTCCAAAATTTTCACAATATGGTTAGCTTGTGCCTCATGAAATAAAACATCAGCATTTATAGAATTCTTAATTGTATTTTCAGTAGATATTGTATCCCCACTTATTACAATCGACCTTCCTTTATAATCAAAGCGAAAACCTAAAGCTGGTTCAATCGGATCATGAATTACTCTAAAAGCAGTTACTTTCAAACCATTATCATCAATTATAATTGGATTTGATAAATCAATGGTAAAAGTGTCGTATCCAGCCAAATTAATGGGGGCTACCTTATCACCGTGATGCTCATTTCTAAATTGGTAATCTAATCTATATGCGTCTTCAAAACCATTAACAACATCTTCAACTCCTTCAGGTCCATAGACTTTTAATTTTTCAGTTTTAGTAGGATTATTAACCCATGTGTTTAAGTGCAAATCAGCAAGATCAGATATATGATCAGAATGAAGATGCGTAAAAAGAACGGCCTTAACCGGACTTAGATCTACTCTCCAATTTCTCAAATTATTAATACTGCCATCACCAACATCAACTACATACAAGTTTTGACCTGCCTTAATGATAATACAAGTTTCAGCTCTTCCAGGTGAAGGTATGGGAGATCTGGTGCCACAAACTAAAGCACTAAGTCCATCATCTGGAAGAGAAACTGGATTTGAAAGGGCATTTTTTATAACATTTGTTACCACTCTATCCTGAATTGCAGGAACTCTAGATAAAATAAATAAACTAAATAGAAATATTGCTAATATAAGAATTATATACTTAATTATTTTCAATTTGCTCTCCTTAAAGATAAAACAAAAAATATTATTAATAAGATCAGAATGTATGGAGCCATATAAAAACCAGGCGTACCTGCTGTATTATAATCATTAATCACATCACCACCTCTTCCAAAAAATGGATAATAAATGACTCTTACCCCCCACTCAAAAATCCAAAATAAATACATTAATGGTATAAATGAACGATATTTAATAATTGCTATCCAGCATGCAAAACAGAAAATCAATTGGGCAAATCCCCAAATAGAGAAAAAACGATAAATTAACGGCATTGGATCGGGGTCACCGGTCAAAACAACAATATTTGCAATATTATGCATTCCAAAGGGTTCAAAAAACATATGTATTACTGAGCGCCAAGTCATGAGAGCAAGAAATATTATAAACACCCACAGGGCTATTCGATTTCCTGAATAGTTATTGTTCACATTTTCAGGAAATATCTTATTAAGAAAATTTACCAATCAAATTCTCCTGTTTTAGTTTCAATATTAAGTTGTCCTTTTAACCCTGCGGCACGGTGTTTTTCACTTTCTTGGTAATCCGCATCCATAATCATTTCCATCATAGCTTTTCGACTGGGGTATTTAGCAATTGCAATTACATCCCAAAGCTCCCCTACTTCGCCGAGCATCAATCGTTCAACTTTTCCCGAAAAAATTAGTTTCGCATCAACTTTTTTAAGATGCTCTTGTACTTCTTGCCCATAAATTGAGTAAGCTTCTTCACCGGTTAAGTTAGTTTCCCTACCATCTTCATATTCTGCTTTATCTTTAAATTTCAGTAAATTAACCATATATATAGGTGTATCAATGTCACCTTCCATAAACCCTTTCATTTGTTCATCATTTGGTACTAATGCATTTTTAACTTCCATAATCTCATCTCCATTAATTTCTTTTACAGATAATTCCGACTTTTCTCCAGACCCTCGTGCTTCAAGGATAAGAGGATATATTTCAAAAATAATATTTGCTCGGTAATGCCAACCAACGCTTCCCAAAATTATACAAATAAAAATAATGATTACAAAATTCTTCATTTATTCTTCCTTTATAAAATCTACCAGAATCTCTGAAAGCTTTTGAGATCTTGTCCATTGAAAAAAATGACCCCCTCCTATATGGGGTGCACTTTTTGCATTTGGACACATATTTAAAACATCTTGCTCGATTCCATTTGTTACAGGATCATCGCCAGCAAAAACACTGAGAAATGGTTTATCCCATTCCCTAAAAAACTCTCTTGCTTTCCTTTGTTCGTCAAGAGATTGATCAGGTATTATAGGCACTTGACTTGGCATTGCTCTAGGGCCCATTTTGTAACTTGGATCTGGAAACGGTGCCTCATATGCTTTTGCTATATATGACTTAAAAGGAGAAGCACTATATTTTCCTAATAAGATAAATATATAATTTAAAATTGTTGAAATTCGTGATCTCTTTTCCATTTGCATAGATTGTATGAAACCAATGGGAAGATCCTCAGTATCCCAACAAAATTTCTGCCAATACATAAATTTTAATCCAGGATGTGTTTTACCATTATCCATTTCTCTCACTTGTTTAGCCATAGATAATGGGTGAAGTTTTATATCGCTCTCTCTGAAGGCTTTTATTTCTTCAATAACCTCTTCCGGTGCATCTGGATTATAAGGAAGTCCGGTATTACCCATTGAAACCCTTGAGAACCTATGCGGTTCCCTCGCAACTACTCTCAACCCGATTAATCCACCCCAATCTTGTCCAAAGAAAGTTATATCTTGAAAATCATTAGCATTTAACCAGTCCACCATCCAATCGACTTGATTTTGATAACTGTAATCAGATCTAGAAGCAGGCTTATCAGACTTTCCATAACCTGGTAAATCAGGTGCGATGACTCTTATTCCAGATTTTTTTAAGAAAGGTATCATTCTTGAGTAGAGATAACACCAAACAGGTTGACCATGCATTGCCAATAGAATAGGTCCATCTTTAGGCCCTTCATCTATGTGATGTATTCTTAATTCACTGCCATCTTTAGTCTTAATATTGGTATAATGTGGTTCATAAGGAAAGTCAGTTATCACATCAAAACTTTTGTCAGGTGTTCTCAATATTTTCATATTTACTCCTTATCCCTCAGTAATTTTTCACAACCCGTTTCAGTTAAAAAATTAAGAACTTTAGTCTTGTCATCTTCTTCTAAATTAGTAAATTCATCTCTAATCCAATCCAAACATTTCACTTGATAAGGAAATGTTTTCTGCTCCCATATTTCATCATCAATATTTGTTTTCCAGATCTCCTCACCGTTGTTATAAGCCTTTGAATTTGCAATCATTGCAGGTACATAACCACGACTAATTTCTTTAAAAATTGAAAATAAGGTTTTAGGTAATTTTTCAATCGCAACAAAATTTTTAGACTTAATATCTAAACCAGATAAATCTTCCATGATATCAACCCATGCTAAAGATCTTGGTGATAAATCTAAAGCCAATGATCTTGATGTAGGGTCAAATCCGAGTAACTGTGTCATCTGCCCATAAAAAGCAAAATCTGAAGATGAGGGTCTATCACCTAATAAAAAAGGTAAGCTCTCAAAATGGTTATCTAATAATGATAAAAATCTTTTATAACTTCTTTCTATAATTGGAGCGGTTTTTTTATTTGAACCAACTACCCATAATCTGCTTATCTGTAATTCAGATATATATTTTTTGAAATCTTTATGGGATTTTTTATCAATATTTACCGAATGTAAGAGAGGTAAAATATTTCCAGCATTCTCGATATCATCTTTAAAGTGCCATCTATAATGAAACATATATTTAGTTACCCATTCATCTCCAAAATCCTCAAGAATTGAATTTAAAAAAGCTAACGCTTTATTTTCGGGAATAATATTTCTTTGTTTATATATTGCATCTAATTCTCTGATTATTGGCGTTGAGTCACAAACTGCTTGATCATTTTCATTTTTATTTAAAATCATAACTGGCAATAAAGTTGGTTTAGGAACCTTTAAGCCCATTGAGTCCAATATTTGATTTGGGTTACCCCAAATAACTGAATAATCTATATTTTTAAACCTAAGAACAGCTAGCATTTTTCTTGTATAGGGCGATGCTGGGACGCCAATTATCGTTATTTTATCTCTGTTTTTCAATAATATATAATCCTAATATAAACACTAACTATTGACATAAATTATGTCAAAATATATCTAATTAATTCAATGAATAAACTAGATGGCAGAAATTTAAGAAGCACAAAAAGTCAAAAACTAATAATTGATGCTGTAATAAAATTATTTCAATCAGGTAATTTTAACCCTACTGCGCAAGAGGTTTCAGATGAGTCTGGCATCGGCATAAGAACTGTATTTAGACAGTTTGATGATATGGAAAATTTAATTAATGCAGTTGATCAGGAATATCATCAAAAGCGTCCACTTATGATTAAAGTTGATCCAAGTTTAACAATTAAAACAAGATTAAAGCAAATTGTAGAAACTCGAAATAATATTTACTCCAAAGAGTCAAATATAATGATGATGACCATATTTATGTCATGGAAATACAAATTCTTATTAAAAAGATATCGTAATTGGCAAAAATTTTTTAGAGATGAAACTGAAAAAGCTATTCCAGAATTAAAAAAATTAGATAAACAATCTCAAGAATTAGTTGATGCTATATTATCTTTTGCTTTTTGGACAAGATTAAATGGACAAGGTATGAAGAAAAGTGAAATAAAGAAGGCAATGTATGACCAATGTTTAACGATTTTAAATAATAATAACTAAAAAGGTGAGATATGAGTCTTATAAAAGAAGAGCTGCAAACATCGAAGATAAACTTAACTGAAAGAAGAATAGTTACAACTGATTTTAATTTAGATGACTTAAATGAAGGTGAAATAATAGTCGAAATTGAGAGTTTTGCTTTTACATCTAATAATGTGACATATGGTGTTGCTGGCGAAATGATGGGTTATTGGAAGTTTTTCCCGAGCACAAAAGATCCTGAAAATATCTGGGGATGCATCCCAATGTGGGGTTTTGCTAAAATCAAGCACTCAAATAATAAAGAGTTAAAAACTGGAGAAAGACTTTTTGGTTATTTTCCAGCATCTAATATTTTAGTTATGAAACCCATTAAAGTTTCTCAGAAAACTTTTATAGATGGTCAAGATCACCGTAAAGATTTACCCCCAGTTTATAACAACTATATAAGATTAAATAATGAAGACAGTTACAATAAAGACAATGACAACTTAAGAGCTCTTTTATTTCCTCTACATATAACATCTTTTTGTTTATGTGATTATCTCCAATATGAAGATTATTTGGGGGCTGAACAAATTATAATAGTGAGCGCATCCAGTAAAACAGCAATTGGACTTGCGCAAGGTTTGCATAGGGAAAAAGGGAGGCCTGAGATTGTTGGGCTAACATCAAAAAGAAACTTAGACTTTGTAAAAGACTTAAACTCATATGATCATGTTATTACATATGATGAGCTTGATAACATAAATATTGATAGCCCCGCTGTAATGGTAGATATGGCTGGAAATAGGGAAATACTGGGAAAGCTTCATAGTTCACTAGGAAACAAAATGATTAAATGTATTACAGTAGGTATGACTCATTGGGATAATGAAACGACAGCTGATGACACAATGGGACAACTCATGAATAGAGAAAGAACTGAATTCTTTTTTGCACCAGACCATATTCAAAAGAGAATAAGCGACTGGGGCACAGAAGGCTATAATCAGAAAACGTCGTCTTTTATGGACACTAGAGCTGAACAAAGCAAAAGCTGGATGAACATAAAAGAAGTTTCAGGATTGGATAATTTTTTAAGCACTTATGATAATGTTATTCAAGGCGATATTAATCCAAACGAAGGAATAATTGTTAATATCAAATCAATACCGTAAACCAGATATCAATAACCTACCAAGGGTGGATATCACCATTCCATTTATAAAAATTACCAGAGTCTTCTTTTGTAAGACCACTAATAACATTTCTAATACCAGATGCACTCTCTTCTGCTGTTATTTCGGCTCCTGGTCCACCCATATCCGTTTGAACCCACCCAGGGTGCATAATTGATACAGTTATAGGATCCTCAGCCCAATCAAGGGATAAAATTTTACCAACCTTACCTACAGCTGCTTTCGTAGTAGAATAAATATACATTCCTCCCATTGGCCAGGTTGATGCGCCTAATTGACTAGAAAGTATCATTAGATTTCCATTGCCTGATGCAGTCAGATTATTTTTGAATGCTCTGGCTACTAAAAGTGGTCCAATTGTATTTGTATCTAGGGTTTTATGCCATTGAGCTATATCTATATTATCAAGTGATTGTTGTTCCATCGGGTCTCCCCCAACATCACCTGCAACTATAATTACAGTATCTATAGGGTTATCTCCTATATTATTGGCTGCAGATTCAATCGATGAAGGATTTGCAATATCAAGTTCTTCGATAGATATATTCTCTGATCCTGAAGCAAGTTCATCAAGTAAAGATGCGTTGGATTTATCTCTAGCACATGCAATCACAGAATTTCCTTCTTCGGCATATTGCTTTGTTAATTCAAGCCCAATTCCTCTCGTGGCACCAACAATTAATATATTTGACATATGTATCTCCCTTAAACCTAAAAATCATATCAATATTACAGAATGTATTTAAATACTCAACAACAACTTTATTTCCGTGGCTCTCTAATCATTGGATGTGCAGGAGGTGAATCACCTATCTGAACTTTTCCCATACTCTCAAAACCATGCCTTTCATAAAGCGACATATTTCTAGGATTAGAAGATTCTAAATATGCTCTTTCGCCCAGTTCATCAATATGTTTAAGGGCTTCCTTTAATATAAAAGATCCAACACCTAAACCTTGTTTTGACGGATCAACGCCGATAAAAGCTAAATACCATGCATCATCTGGGTGATAGTTTGAAAATTCATCAAAAAATTGACTTACGAATTCAATTCTTTCCTCTGTCATCCACTCTAATGTTGGATATAAACAAGACTCATCAAATTCAAAACCTGGAGGATGCCATAATGAAGCTCCATTAAAGTTTTCTTCGGCAAAAACCACATCATTAGCAAAAGATATTTTTGAAAACTCCTCCATCCATACATCAAAAGACTCTAAATAAATATTTGGATCAGGAAATACCCACCTTATTAGTGGATCAGATGAAAAACCAAGCTTTAAAACACCTTTAATTTTGTTTTTATCATTTTTATTCGCTCTTATAATTTTAGGTAAATTTGTTTCTTTCATAACTCTCCTTATTTTCTTTCGAAATTAAATTTTTTGTCTCTATGTAATACTATATCAGCAAATTTAGGAATTTCTTCTAATACATATCTTGTAAGTCTTTCATAATGCATAACAAAATGAATAATTTCCTCTTTTGTCATAATTTTCTTTTTCATTTCAGGGTCAGTAATGTTTTTTTCAAGTGTCTTTTCTTGAATCCATCGACTTTCAAATATATGCTCCATGTTTGGTACCTTAATCATTAGCAATATATCAAAACTATTAAACAATTTCTGGTAGTCTCCTGATAGCTCTTTGTTGTACCATTTTGACCAGACTCCATCTGGATCTTCTTTTTCTTCTAATTTATTTACTGGAGGTAACCAATTTTCTTCAGGAAGCGGTTTGGCTCCGCAAAACCATCCATCAAAAAATATAAAATCAGGTTTTCCTTTGAACTGCACCCACTCACTCTCTGGTAAATGCTTATCTAGAGGTTTAGAAAATACTGGAATGGATGTAATGGTCTCATTAGAAGCATTATTTAAGGATTCTATTGTTTTTAAGCCTAGATCAACATCATGCGTACCTGGTACACCTCTAACCCCACACATAGGATGAATTTTTTCTCCAAGTAACTTTCTATCTCTTGGGGATTTATATATATCATCAATGGAGAATCCCGTGGTTTTTTTGTTAAAACCTTTCTTTAATGTTAATTGAACAAAATCAGATAGCGTGGTTTTACCTGACCCTTGTCCACCAGTAAGACCGATCAATACAGGTTTTGATGTCTTGTCTAATTCAATTAAATATAGAGCTATAGGAATAACAATTTCTTTAAAAAACTTTTGATCAACATTTTTAATATTTATGCTCTCAGAATAGGAAAATAACTCCTTTTTCACTTTTTCAAAAAGAATTAGACATTTTTCATCATTTGCATCTGGTAGTGTTATAGCCAAAATTCCTCCATTTATTTACAATTTAACAAATATTATATAAAAAATAACAAATTAAAAAAAAATCATGGATAAATCATTTCTCATATTTTTAGCTATTCCTATTTTCTTTCTGATGATTTGTATTGAATTAGTTTACGGCTATTTAAAAGGTAAAAATAACTATAGATTAAATGATACCATCACAAGCATAAATATTGGTTTAATTAGCAGATTTCCAACGATATTAAACCTTGGCTTCCAAGGGCTTACATTTTCATATGTTGCAACAAATATGAATCTTTTCCAATTGCCCATTAGCTCTCCTCTTACATGGATTTTTGCATTCGTTTTATATGATTTTTTATACTATTGGATGCATAGATTTCATCACGAATATAAGTTTCTCTGGGCAACTCATGTTGTGCATCATCATGGAGAAGAGTTCAATCTCTCAACAGCTTTAAGACAAACCAGCTCAGGGTTTTTATGGAAATGGATTTTTTTTCTACCAATTCTTCTTGTTGGAATACCTTCACCAGCATTTGTAGCTGTAGGTGGTCTAAATTTAATTTATCAGTTTTGGGTTCATACAGAACATATAGGTAAATTAGGATGGTATGAAAAATATTTTATCACCCCAAGTAATCACAGGATACACCATGCCAAAAATCCAGAATATGTTGATAAAAATTATGGTGGCGTCTTTATCTTGTGGGATAGATTTTTTGGAACATATTGTGAGGAGAGGGATGATTTAAAACCAGTCTATGGAACTGTAAAAGCTTTAAGAAGCTGGAATCCTCTCTGGGCAAATATTGAAGTATTTACCAATATGGCAAAAGACTCTTATCGTACAAAAAAATGGAGAGATAAAATAAAAGTTTGGTTTTCAAGGACAACTTGGCGCCCAAAAGATGTAGAAATAGAATTTCCTTACGAGCAATATGATCAAACCGATAAATATAACCCTGATATATCACCTAATTTTATGAAGTTTGCTTGGACACAATTAATTTTTATTCCATTTATGACACTTGTAGTTTTCTTTACTTTGAAAAGCCAAAGTTATATCGAAACCATTCTCTTTGGGGTGTCTCTATTTGTATCATCTATGATAATTTCTCTAGCCTTATCAAATAAGGTTAACACTATCACATGTGAAAGTATCAGATCTGTAATAGTTCTATCTATAATTTATTCTGGAATTATATCAATTGAGCTATTAGCTACTCAAATACTTGCTTTTCATGCATTATTTAATATTGGTTTGATTATTGTTTATCGCTTTTTTGTTAATAAAAAAGAAGATTTAATAACTAATTAGATAATATAAATTGATCTATTTTCATAATTTAATTGTTTAAGTTATTTATTTACTTAAAATATTTTAAGATATTTTAAAAGAGGTCAGAAATTATGAAAAGATTTATTGTTTTATATTTTTTAGTTTTATTTTCTTTTTCAGCAACAAATATTTATGCTGCTGGAAATAATGCTTCTGCCGAATGGCAAATTAAAGCTTACTCAAGCGCAGCTCCTTCATTTATTGGTGATTTTGCAACAATTATAGGTGGAGATGGAAAAGTACTGAGGGAAGGAACTAATGGTTGGACATGTCAAGCAGGTAATCCGAGGCCTTTTCCAAAAGAAGGATGGAAAGATGTTCATGAAGCTATGCCAGCATGTTCTGACAAAGAAGCAATTAAATGGATGATGGCATATATGGAAGGTAAAACACCTCAACTTGATAATGATGGTTGGATGTGGATGCTTCATGGTGATGTAGGTGAAGATAATTCTAAGGCTGGAGTATTAAATAAAAATGATAGTACGCCAGGTCAATGGATTGAGTCTGGCCCACATCTAATGCTTATGCCAAAGGATCCATCTAGTTTAGATAATATGAATGCTGATTTTACAAATGGTGCTCCTTATGTGATGTTTCCAAAAACTATATGGGCACATGTAATGATTCCTGTTGAAGGGTATTATAAATATCAAAAAGAGTCAGCCCCAACCAAATAAGGAGAAAAAATGGAATCTGTGTGTCTAGTTCTTGGTGCAGGAGCAGGTATTGGAGGTACTGTTGCTGCAAAATTTGCGAAAGAAGGATATCATTCATACTTATGTAGAAGGAGTGATAAAGAAGGTCTTGATCGCTTAATAGGTAATATCGAAAAAAATGGTGGTAAAGCTTCAGGATGCCTTCTTAATGCTGTTGATGATAATGTATTGGAAGATTTAATTGTCTCTATAGAACAAGATATAGGTCCAATTGAGGTACTAATTTACAATTTAGGTGCTCAGACTGGGATGAAGTTACTTGATCAAACAACCCACAAAGAATTTGAATTAGGATGGAGAATGGCAAGTTTTGGTTTGTTTAGAGTTGCTAAAGTTTTATGCCCATTAATGGTTGAAAGAAAAAAAGGCAATATAATAGTAACATCAGCCACAGCGGCTATGAGAGGGAATAAAACTCAACATTCACATTCAGCCGCAATGGGTGCCAGAAGAATGCTCTGCCAATCTCTCAATGCTGAATTTGCTTCTCAAGGTATTCATGTTGCACATGTGGTAATTGATGGTGCTGTAGATGCTCCAGATACATTAGGTAAATTACTTGGACCTGAATTGTATCAAAAGATGCGTGAAGTAAAAGGTATGGAAAATGATGGTTTAATACTTCCGGAAAAAATTGCAGATACATATTATCATATTGCACAACAACACAGATCAACTTGGACTCATGAAATAGATATTAGGGCATTTTCTGATTTGGCTTGGTGGAATCACGACACTATGCTCGATAAAGATTAAGTAAAATTTTATTCATGACCTTGGGGGAAAATTGAAATTAAAAAAATCAACTTTGTTTTATTACAGCTTGGCAGAAATGCCTATAAATATTGCCCTTTTTCCTATCCTTGTTTTTATTCCTAAATTTTACACTGGCGAAATGGGTGTTCCTTTAGCCTTAGCAGCAAATATCATTTTAGCGGTACGTATTTTTGATGTTTTTACTGACCCAATAGTTGGTTATATAAACGACCGAACTAATACTAAATGGGGAAGAAGAAGACCGTGGATAGCAATGGCTACTCCTTTACTAATGGTAAGCATTTATATGTTATTTATTCCTCCTGAAGGAGCTGGAGCTCTTCATCTTTTTTTATGGATGTTTCTTCTTTCAATAGCAACAACCATGCTCATTATACCTTACTATGCTTGGGGTGCAGAGTTATCGCCGGACTATAATGAGAGATCAAGAATTACTGGATGGAGATCTATTTCTGGAGTAGTTGGAAGTCTAAGTGCTCAACTAATTCCAACAATTGCTCTCGTTTTTTTTGGTCTTGGTGGTAGCACAAATGTTTTGTATATCGTTGGGATTGCTAGTGTAATTATTATGCCCATATGCGTATTTTTAACTGTATCAAAAGTTCCTGAGTCTAAAGATTACATCAAATCAAACATCTCTCCGATCAAGGGTTTCAAAATTATGTTAGAAAACTCTCCATTTAAGAGATTAATAATGGCTTTTATGTTTGGAGGTATAGCTTTTTCCATAACAATTCCACTGTATTTATTCTTTATAACTTATGTTCTTAAGGCAGAAGAAATGGCTATATTTATGCTTACATTTTTTTATCTTACAAATATTGTTGCCGTTCCATTTTGGGTTTGGTTATCAAAGCAAATCGGAAAGCATAAGGCATATATGTGTAGTTTTGCAATGATTGCATTTGCGCATCCTTTTTATCTTCTTTTGGGTGAAGGAGATTTTTGGTGGATGTTACCTATTACCATTACTACGGGTTTTGCTGCTGGGGGTTTTGCGGCATTACCAAATTCAATGAAGGCAGATGTTATTGATCTAGATACATTAAAAAGCGGAGAAAATAGATCTGGCCTATTTTTCTCATCGTGGTCATTAACTTCAAAATTAGCTGGATCTGTAGGAACATGGTTAGCATTAACAGCATTATCTTGGATTAGTTTTAATACGGGAACAGATGTTAGTAACGGTCCGACTCAATTGTTAGGACTTAAGCTTTTATTCTCTACTCTTCCCTCTTTCTTTTTTATAACTGCAATAATTATTATATGGAAGTATCCTATAACAGAAGAAATGCATTCAAAAATTCGAAATGAATTAAAAAATTCAAAAACCGAAAGAATTCTTGAAACTTAAGAAGTATTTAATCATTGTAAATAAGTATAATTAATTTCATGGGTAAATTTTATGAGTAAGAATATTTCAAATAATACCTTACACTTATACACATTGGGCTCAGGTGCTGTTGGAGTCAAAAACTTATTATTTGGTTCATGGCTTTTGGTTTATTTCAATCAGATTTTAGGCCTTGAGCCACTTTTGGCATCATATGCTCTTGCTATTGCTCTGGTTTTTGATGCAATTTCAGATCCCTTGGTTGGCGCATGGTCAGATCGCTTTAAATCAAAATGGGGAAGAAGACATCCATTTGTATATATAGCAATAATACCTTTCGGATTAAGCGCTTATTTTCTTTACTCAATACCAACCGATACATCACAAACTGCGCTTTTTATAAAATTATTAATTGCATCAATTCTTTTACGAACACTTTTTACTTTTTATGAAACACCAAGAGCAGCTATTGGCCCGGAACTAATTACTGATTATGAAAGACGTAACACCTTGAGTGGTTATGGGGTTTTATACGGAAATATGGGTTTAGGAATTATGAGCTACGCAATGTTAGCTTTCTTTCTTGTTGAAACTGAGACATTTTCAGGTTCACGTGCTTTTTTAAATCCTGATGCCTATCCAAAATTTGGCCTTTTGGCTTGTATTTTAATAATAATCTTTGGTTTTATTTCATCTTTGTCTACTCATAAATATATACCTGATATGGTTGAGCCAGAACCTAAGCAATTTAAATTTTCAGAGTTTTGGAGAGAAATACTTGAATCTCTATCTAACAGAAACTGGTTAGTTCTTTTTACAGCTGGAACTATTCTAGCTCTTAATATTGGAATATTTTCAAGTTTAGACAACTATTTTAGTATTTACTTTTGGCAGTGGACACCTGAGGAAATAAGTCTGTTCCCTATCATTATAGCTCTTCCGGTTGTTTTAGCTGGTTTCTTTGCAGCACCTCTTGCTAAAGGGAAAAGCAAAAAGAACTTTGCAATAGGACTATTTCTCATAAACCTAATTGTTGAGCCCATGCCTATCTGGCTAAGGTTATTAGACCCATATGTTCCTATACAAATATTTCCTGAAAATGGAACGGATGCTCTTTGGTGGACTATTATTACATTTTTATGTATTGGATATTTTTTAAGAACAGCTGGTTGGATTTTAGTTATATCAATGGTTTATGATGTTGTAGAAGATGGGCAATTAGCGACGGGTAGACGAGATGAAGGCCTTTATTTATCAGCAAATGGTTTTATTCAAAAAATAATTAGTGGTTTAGGTGTTGTGTTTGTTGGTTTTCTTCTCGAATTTGTTGGATTTGATGTAAAAAATCCAACTGTTATTGAAATGCAAGAACCCATTTATCGATTAGCATATTTCCAAGCTATTTTAGGTCCAATTTTAACTTTAGCATCAATCTCATGCATGTTTTTTTATAATATTTCGAAATCCTCACATGAAGATGCTCTTAAATCTCTAGAAATAAATAAAGATTGATAACTTAAATCGGTTTAAGATTAATTAGAGACAAAGGTAATCATTTAATTTATCTTTGTATAGCTTTTGGAGACTGATACCTATGAGTAAGTTTCAAGTGATTTTCTTGTCCATCTTTCTAGTTATTGCTGGTTGTGCTGAAGAGGTAAGTGAAAAAAATTCTATCGATAGCTTTGAGCAAACCTATTGGGTTGAGGATTATGCAAAAGATTTAAATTTTCCTTGGGCAATTACCTGGCTTCCAAATGGAGATCTTCTAGTCACTGAAAGATTAGGGAAAATTAAATTAATACGAAAAGGTAATATTATTAGCGAGTTACAAGGTGTTCCAGAAGTAATGGTCTCTAGCCCTTTTGATGGACTACTCGACATAAAAATTGATCCTGATTTTAAAACTAGTCCTTATATTTATCTATCATTCACCAAAGGTACTACAACTGAGAGAGTTGGAGTTGTATATAGAGCAAAAATTGAAGGAAACAAATTAGTTGATGGAGAGGAAATATTTAACACATCTCCACCTGCTCCAACAGGAGGTCCTAACATTACAAGAATTAACTTCCTTTCTGACAAATCAATAGTCGCAGCTGTTGGATCAAGCGGTCAACATGCCTATGGCATGGTACAAAGATTAGATGGAGATATTGGAAAAATAATAAGAATCAATAGAGATGGATCTGTGCCAATAGATAATGCTCTTGCCGTCAAAAATCAAAATGCCAAAGCTGAATTATGGGCTACTGGTCTACGTTCAATAGGAGGTTTAACACTAGATGATAATGATCAATTATGGGGTATTGAAATGGGACCTCAAGGTGGTGATGAGTTAAATCTTATTGAGGGTGGAGGAAATTATGGATTTCCTCTAGTTAGCTGGGGCTTTGATTATTCTGGTCGAGCTTTATCTGAAAAACAGACTGCAGCAGGATTTGTTGATCCAGTAGTAACTTGGAGTCCATCAATTTCTCCTTATGGTATCACTTTTTATCAAGGAGAAGCTTTTCCAAAGTGGAATGGTGATTTTTTTGTAGGTGTACTTGGTGATCAGACTATCTTGAGAATGCGAATTAGTGATGGAAAACTAATTGAACAACAAGATTTATTATACCACCTTAATGAAAGAATTCGTTCAGTAGAGACAGGCCCAGATGGATTTATATATGCTGTTACGGACTCTTCTAATGGTAAAATAATACGGCTAAGACCAGGTACACCCTCCGAAAAAGAGTTAGCTAATGTATCAAAACCATTCCCGATGCCAAAAAATAGCGATATAGGTGAAAGATTAAGACAACATGGTGTAATGCAGAATGAAGAGACAATGCTAGCTATCCAGGCTGCTTATGACTCAGAAAGAGCTAAATTTATTTACAATCAAAATTGTGTGAGTTGTCATAGTTTAACAGCTGATAGCGAGAGTAATATAGGACCTCATCTTGAATCAATTGCAGGTCGTAGGTCAGGCTCACTTCCAAATTATAATTATTCTGCAGCAATGAAGATGAATAATCAAACAAGTGTAATTTGGGACTCTAGAACTATTGCTGCTTATATAACTAACCCACAGGCTATTTTTCCGGGAACAAAAATGGTCTCAACCCCTCTTAATTTTGAAGATGCAGTGCAGGTTAGTAACTATTTAACAAGGCTAAGTCCTAAAGAAAATTAACATAAAGTGAAATTAATTAGACTTATTTAATATTTCACTTACATCCCTATATATTAGGCAAAACATAAGTATTAATCCAACATAACCTATTGATGGATAGATTAGGTTAATGAGTTCACCAAAAGGAAGAAGATTACCTCCAAACCAACAAACTAAAGTAAGAGATATAGCTAATAACCTAAAGCGCAGAGTATGTTCATTGGCAAAACGCCGACAAATTGTCCACATTAACGGGGTAACCGTTGTATAAATACCAAGAAAAATTACAGCAGCAAATATTGATCCATATACTGGAAATACCTTTGTAGCCAGTATAAGTATTGGGACTTCAGCATTGTATACAGATTGAATATTTCCTAAAAGTGCTAGAACAATAATGGTCATAGAACTTATAAAAAGAAACGGACCAATTAATGCTACTCCTTTAACCTCAAAATTACTTTTGATTGTAGCTCCTACCAGAGGTAAAAAACCATATAAGCCTGGCAGAGAAAAAACAGCATACAAAATTGCTGAAAAAAACCAATTTTCAGAAGCTCTTAAAATCTCTAAGCCTTCAGATAAAATCATACCATCGTTTAATGATAGTGAATCATCAAATAATGTCGTGAGAGCTGTAGCTAAAGTAAGAATTACTATTATTGGACCAACAACACCTAAGATTTCAATAATTTTATTTAAACCAAGCAGTAATGTGATAGTTGCGCAAAATGCCATTAACCCGGATCCAACAGATACGGGCAATCCATAGGCTTGTTCTAATGTTGCCCCCACACCGCCTAACATTACTCCATAGACAGCAACAATCATGACCATAGTGTACCAGGTCATGAAAACACCTAGATAAGAACCACAAAAATACCTAAAAGCATCCTCATTGGTACGAAGATCATTTTGTTTTCCAGCCTTAAGTAATGAAAAACAGGTATAAATCATCAGTAAACCACAAATTATTAGACCAACTAATCCTTTAGCACCGAAACCAACAAAGAATTGCATTGCCTCTTGCCCAGTTGAAAAGGCACCGCCAATCAATAACGCTATATATGCGCCTGAAATACTAAAAATTCTTATCCATTGATTATTCATAAAGATTATATAACCACATAACTGATCTACTATGATCTATAAAACCTGTATCTTTAGCCACCTCGGGATCTGAAAGGGTTTCAAGGAACTTTTCTATGTCAGAATAATAACCTTCTGCAGTACCTTCAAAATCAAATATATCAACTCCTGCTGAATTAGCGGCTTTCTTAGAAAATTCTTCATCAGCATGAAATTGCCTATAACCTTGTAAACCTGAAACATTTTCTCTTACATCGGCTGCATGATGATCTAACCAGTGCTCATGCCAGTCTTCTCTAGACCATTGTAAAGGACGTCTTAAAACCATATTAAGAAATAAAGGTTCGCTTCCTGGAACAATTACATGTTCATCACCTACAAGAGCAGCGCTTTTAGAAGCATCAATTAAAGATCCTAATTTTTTTCCTATACCATGTATTGCCTCAATAAGTGATTCATATGATGCGTTTTCAGACCTGAGCTCTATTATATTATCAAAAGGTGGTTGCTCAGGTAAATCATCTGGTTGACCATCTTGAGGGACACTTGCAGTTGGATCGTCTGGAACCCTTATTGCCCTTCTAAACTGTAAGTTAGGTAAATTATTATTTATAGACTTGCACTCTTTACTAAGAATATCATCTATTTTATCTCTATTATTAATATCTGATGCACTTAATAATAATTGTAATTTTTTAATCATAAAAACCTTAGTGAGAATAAGGAACTAAAGGACCAGTCCTATATGTGCCTCTCGATAATTCAGTTGCCACACTTGGGGCTATTGGCAACCAACCTAATTCACTACGTGCACGATCAGATGTAATAATACACTCAATGCAAGATAGATCTGCGAGTTCACCAAGAGCTTCCCTAGCTTCCTCAAGAGGCCAATGAACTACCTCAATACCAGGACCGAAATAATCTGCAATTAAAGTTGCATAGTCCTTACTGCATGTAACTTCATCAGAAGCTGCATTATAGATACCTTGAGCAGACTCATTTGTAACTATTTTAAGATAAAGATCTGAAAGTGGATCTACATGTATTGTACTGACTAAATTAGTACCTTCACCAATATGAAGCGATTTTCCTGATTCTCGAGCTCTAAAGATTAATCCTGTAAGCCAACCCCCCGCATGACCATAAATTAAACCTGGTCTTACGCTAGCTCCTCTAATGCCATTCTCTGACATGGCTACAACTTGTAAATCATGGCGTGCGCGCCATGCTCGAAGAGGATGTGGATTTTCAATTGGTTCGCTCTCATCACGAGGAACACCTTTAGTATCATTGTAAACAACACTTGCGCTAGTCGTAACAAACACCTTGCCAGTATCTTTAAATGCCTCCTCAACTGCCAAAATGAAATTCGTATCTAGTTTTTCCATTTCTTCATCATGAGAGGCTCCAATATGCACAACTGCATCACACTCTGCTGCTGTTTCGCTAATAATTTCTGTGTCAGCAAAACCACCGGCGACCCATTTAACATTATCTCTCTCTTCAAGATTAGGAATATGGTGAGGTCTAACGAGTGCATGGACCTCATGACCATTATTGACAAAATGATTTAGTGCATGGGCACCCGCATGACCAGTGCAGCCCGTCATTAATACTTTCATAGAACCCCTCCTCGATTGAACTTAATTTAAGATAGAATATTGATTAATTCAACAAGAGGATATAGTTCACAAAAAAATAATGCCCAGAGTTTAGTAGCTCTGAGCATTATCTAAAAATAAATTTTAAGTATTAGTTAAAATTTATAATTTAATTTAAGGCCATAATTTCTTCCTGGCAAAGGAACTTCATTTTTGACAAATGAGGCGTGATTTCTAGCCACTTCATCAAGAAGATTCTTACCAAATAATGATAAACTTATTTCATTTTGATTACTAAGAACGAAAGTCTTTCTTAGCGAGAAATCAAGCATTTCATAGGCTTCAGTTGCGGTTTCACCTTGACCGATGTCATTTTGTTCTTCAACATCTTTGTAAGTCAATCTTGCTGATAAATTATCTTCGGAATAAGAAACAGTTAAGATATTTCTTGCAGGTACGATTCTTGGAATATTCATCCCATTCTTAAATTCACCCGTAACTGAATCTCTACCTAAAGATAAAGTTAGATTGCCTCTGTCAAAAGCAAAAACTTGACTTATTTCAAACTCATAACCTTCAAGTTCAGCATCTTTTTGTAGATAATTTGCCAGAATAAGACCGCCATGATCATCATGTTCTTCATGTTCTTCATGTTCTTCTTCGGTCTCATCTTGAAGATAAATATAATTATCGATATCATTTTTAAAGATATTACCTCTTAAAGAGAAATTATTGTTTTGATAAAATATGTTCAAATCAATATTGTTAGCTGTCTCAGACTCAAGCTCTGTATTACCAACTTCAAATCGACCAGTAGCCAAATGAGCCCCATTCATAAATAATTCTACTGAAGATGGTGCCCTTTCAACTCTTGCAAGGCCAAGGCTGACTGTGAAATTATCATTAACTTCTCTTGCAAAATTTACAGCAAAACTTGTTTCGCTGTAATCTTTGTTAAAGTAGTCAATTTCCATTTCATGCTCGTCTTCGTCATGATGTTCGTCTTCGTCATGATGTTCGTCTTCGTCATGATGTTCTTCCTCATGATGAACAAGTGATCCTTTACGAGAAATATCATCGTATCTAATACCTAAATCAAGATCAAACAAACCAAATTCCTTACACAAATAATAACCAATAGAGAGTTCTTCATTATCTGTTGGTCGCATAAATGCTTCAGCACCAATTATTGAAATTTCTTCTTCAACATAATTAATTGATAATTTTTGTTCAACCACATCATTTGTTAAATCAAAAATAAAACCAAATTCTTTGGCTTTATTTTCAAAATTTGTCGGGCCTTCAGAATGACCATGTTCATCATGCTCATCTTCGTCATGATGTTCGTCTTCGTCATGATGTTCGTCTTCGTCATGATGGCCTTCCTCTTCAGCATGCTGCTCAGTATGAAGATAATCTGAAGATCTAAAGAAATAATTAATTTTTCTTAACCAAGAACTGTTAACTACATATGCGCCTTCAATATCAAACACATCGGATTCTGTAGTAGAGAAAATTCTTTCATCTTCATGCTCATCTTCGTCATGATGCTCGTCTTCGTCATGATGTTCGTCTTCGTCATGATGTTCATCTTCGTCGTGATGCTCGTCTTCACTATGAATTATTGCACCATTAGGAATGTCATAATTATCGAATTGAGAATCTTTATAAGCCAAACTTATATTAAATCCTCCAATATTATTCTGATAGGAAAAACTTCCAGCTTCTCCATCATTAACAGATTGAGTTTCTAGACCAATATTTAACTCTAAATTCTTAAAATCCTCTCTAGCTATTGTATTATCAATAATATTAACAATACCTCCAACAGATCCGCTAGAATACAATAAGGATGATGGTCCTCTAACTATTTCAATTTGTTGAATATCATTTAAATCAACTTCATCCATATGATCATCACCAACAGTAGAAACATCTCTCAATGTTTTTCCATTATTCATGACCCTTACTCTTTTACCTGACAAACCACGAATAATAGGATGACCAACAGCCACACCAAAATCTGAGGACTGAACACCTAAGAGGTTATCAAGTGACTCCCCTAGACTTAGAGTTGAGTCAAAAATAGTATCATTTCCATCTATCACGTGAATTGGATCATCAAGATCTGAGAGATTAGGGTCTATATAAGATGACGTAACTATAATTTCGTCTGCTTCGATAGACACTTGCTCATCTTCATTCGATAATAATTTATTGCTGTGTATTGTTAAAGCACCCACAAACAAAAGTGCTAAAAGTAAATTTTTCAATTTAATCTCCATTTATTAATTTACATAAAATATGAAAATTAAATTGTTGGAGGTCCTCTTGAGAAAAATTGAAAAGTATTATTTTCTAAAATTTGATTGTCTGCTTGATCGATAAGATCGTAAGCAGAAAAATACAGATTATCAAAAGTAACGATTTTATTATCGAATTCTGGAGTTACTTTCGTACAAAAATCACAATTAATTTCTGAGGAAATATGATCATGATGATCGTGATGCTCATGAATTAATTCTTCAGCTGATACCGAAGTAAGAAAAAGAAAAGCTACAACAAAAACTAATGTATTTTTTGATAATAAATGCATTGCGCATTACCTATTAAAGATATCGTCAAAAGTCAAATTATATCAATAATTCTTCTACTTGCCACAATGTGTCCTTACCAAAGAACATTTCATCCCCAACAAAGAAAGTTGGTATTCCAAAAACACCTCTTTCAACTGCCGCTTCAGTATTTGATATTAATTTTGCCTTTACATCCGGATCTTGCATTTGACTTAATAGCTTATCCGCATCTAATCCCGACTCTATAAAAGCTTCCTTGATAACTTCTGGATCATCCATTTTTTTTGGTTTCTCCCACATATGAACTAAAATCTTATCTATATAATCTTCAAGGTAACCATCCATTTCAGCAGCAATTGCTCCTCTAATAATTTGTAAACTTATAACTGGAAAATGCGGATTCATTTGAAATGATTGTAAACCATGTCTTTCAATAAACCTTGTCATTTCAAGTGATTGGTATTCCAATTTACCCTTCACCTCAGCAAATTGAACCATTGGAGGGTTATTATTTGTAGACTTAAATATACCTCCCAGAAGAACAGGTATGTAATTAACTTTTGCTCCTGTTTTTTCAGAAATTGATTTGAGGACTTTGTGACTTAAATATGCGTTTGGGCTAGCAAAATCAAAATAAAAATCTACTTCTTTGGTCATCATCTTCTCCAACATTACTTAATTATTAATATTATATATTTTAAATAGTTAAGAAAGAAATAATTAAGAGATTATTTGATTTATAATGATATTATTAAACTATGATTTATTTCTATTTAATCATTTTTTTATTTGTAAGTATTTTCTTTAAAATACCTATTTTAGCGATATTTGGTGGAATAATTTTTAGTCTGATGTTTAAAACTAAAAATGAATTTATTACGAAAAAATATTCAACAATTATTTTACAGACTGGAATAGTTCTTCTTGGCCTTTCAATTAATTATCAATCAGCAATTAATTCTAGCTTGCAATACATGCCTGCAATATCAATATTTGTTGTATTAACTTTTACATTTGTTTTTTTATTAGGTCTTTCACTTAAAATTGATAAAAATTATTCTATTTTAGTTGCTTCTGGATCATCAATTTGTGGTGGAACGGCAATGGTATCTATTGCGCCAATTATTAAATCAAAAAATGAAGATTTAGCTGCAGCTCTATCAATAATATTCATTCTAAATGCCTTAGGAATATTTCTTTTTCCATTTTTAGGAGAATTATTAAATTTATCTCAAAGTCAATTTGGAGCATGGGCCGCAACTGTTATTCATGATACTAGCGCGGTCATAGGTGCTTCAATGAGTTATGGGTATGAGTCTATGGAGACTGCATCAACATTAAAACTAGGGAGAACTTTATGGTTAATACGTAGAAAAAGAAATTATCAGGAACATTAGTCATATTATACTTCTTATTGGGTTATTTTCGGTTGGAACACAAATAGCATTTAAGAATTTGAAAGATATCGATACAAAGAAATTAATTTACCCAATAATTTCGTGGATATTGATAATACCTTTTTCTTTTTTTATTGTTTTTTCTCTAGTTTAGGACAGAGTCTTTTGAAATAGATTTCTTAATCATTTTTAACTACTAATTTACCTTCATCTATCAATCTTTGCTGGAGAGACTTTTCATAACCAAGATCCGAAAGTATCTCCAAGCCATGCTCACCTAATTTTGGAGCTGGTCTTACAATTTCACTTTCTGTTTCACTAAATCGTGCAGCCGGGCGTGCCTGTCTTATTTGACCAAATCCATCAAAGTTATCATACCAAATTGTTTCATTTGCAGTTATTTGTTCATGATCCATTAATTCCATTCTATCAAGTAATGGAGCGCAAGGAACTCCCTCCTTTTGAAATCTTTCAAGTAACTCGTCACTATCCCACTTAGAAATTTCTTCTCCAGTCAGCTCTTTTCTTTCTTGTGCATTTACCATGCGAGAAGAAGAGTCTGAGAATCTATCATCATCTATCAAATCTTCTCTGTTCAGAGCTCTGCACATTCCTCGCCATTCAGCATCAGAAACAGCACCAGCAGTGATATAACGATCTTTTGCTTTATAAATTAAATCTTGTGTTCCTTGAATCTTTCGAACATCAAATTCCTTATCCTCGTAAACTAAACCAGCCATACCTTCAGGCCAGAAAAAGGCAAGCATACTCTCTAACATTGATAAACTAATATGCTGCCCAGTACCTGATATCTCTCTAGCATAAAGAGCTGATGAAACTGCTTGAGCAGCTGTCAATGCTGTCGTTTTATCAGCAATAATGATACGGAACATTTTAGGTCTTCCGGTATCTCTGTCAGCTTGAATATCTGTTGCTCCCGATAAAGCTTGAATAACTGGATCATATACTCGTGATTGAGAGTAAGGACCTTTTTCACCAAAACCACTAATAGATAAGTAAATAATTTTTTTATTTAATTTTCGAATGACTTTTTCGCTAAAACCCATTCGATCAATGGCGCCTGGTCTAAAATTTTGCATAAAGACATCTGCATCTTCAGCTAATTTTAACAAAATTTCTTTTCCCTCTTTTGATTTTAAATCTATCGCTAATGATTTCTTACCTCTATTTACTGAATAAAATGGTGCGTTTACACCATTATGAGGCGTTGCCATATGTCGAACTTGATCCCCAATAACTGGTTCAACTTTAATTACCTCTGCACCCTGATCAGCTAAAATCATTGAGCACATTGGTCCTGAAACCATGCTCGTAAGATCAATTATTTTTATGCCGCTAAGTGGTCCCATTATTAACTACCTCAGTTGATTTATAATTTACTAACATTGCCTTTTTGAAAGCCGGTCTTTTTTTAATATTTTCTCTATAAGCCATAATGTTATCAGGTAATTTAAACTCATAATAAATTGCCCAGTCAAGACAAGAAATAAGCATGATATCTGCTAACCCAAATCCTTTATCTAGAATGGATTTTTTATTTTTTATAAAATTATCAATTATTGTCAGATGTTTATCTAAATGCTCTCTACAAGCTTTTACTACAATTGGTGAGTCACCATAAATCGATTTGAGATCATAATGCCTTCTCATGACATAAAGAGCTGTTTCGTCAATTTCTCCATAAATGTAACTACACCATTCATCTTCTTTTGCTTTATCAATATTATTCTTCGGTATAAATATTTTGTCAGATGGAAAGGTATATTCCAAATATCTACATATAGCTAAACTTTCAGATAATTTGATTTCACCATTTTCCAAAAATGGTATTTTTTGCTTTGGGTTGAGGTCTGTGAATTCCTTTGATTGTGTCTCACCAGTTCTTGGGCCAATAGGAATTAATTCATAATCTATTCCTAGCTCCTCAGCCATCCAAATTGGTCTTAGCGTTCTAGTCGTACCAGCGCCCCATAATTTAATTTTATTTTCCAATTTAGATCTCAAAAATTCACTTTTAAAATATTATAATCTCTTTTTTGGGAAAATTAATAGTTGATTGGTTTTGTTCATATAATCTTTGTAACCATCTCTTTTAATCAAACTTCTATTATCCATCATTTTACAAGTGATTAATGAAAACATAAGATTCATAGATAATGGACATATAAATAAATACCAGTAAGAGACATCAACAGCCAATGTCATGAAGAAAATTCCCCACCAAAAAAGAATTTCTCCTAAATAATTAGGATGCCTTGAATATGACCAAAGACCAGTTTTTATAAATTTATTTTTATTATCTTTATTTTTTTTAAACTTCCAAAGCTGATTATCTGAGATTAATTCTAATGTGACAGCCATAATCGTATAAAAACTAGCTAAATAAAGCCAATAGTTCGATGGATTCGTAGATACAGATAAACCATAATACACTGGTAAAAGAGACAAATTTACTTGAAGCGTAGGATATAAATGAATACCAAAAAAATCTATGAATGAAGCAAATTTTAACTCTTTAAGGTCTTCATAACGAAAATCCTCATCATACAAACCTTCCCATCTACGTGCCCAATTATATGTTAGTCGAATTCCCCAATATAAAACGGGAATAAAAAATAAGAATATCTTCTCGTAATCTAGGTTTTCTGAATCTGGCCAAAAAGAAACATATATTACAATTGGTATAGGCACTATTGACCAGAAAGGATCATAAAAACTTGAATTTTTAAATAGTGAACTGGCTATAAAAACTATAACTGTAGCAATTATATGAGCAATTAGAACAGTTACCCATTGATTTAATACAATATTGCTACATATTAAAATGCTTATAGCTAGAGCAAAAACATAGACTAGAAGGCAAATTATTAAACTTTTAACCTTTATTCCCAATTAATAACCATCCTGCCTCTAGTACCTCCTGCATCCAGTCTTTTATGTGCCTCAAAAGCATTTTCTGGAGTTACGGTGTCAGCTACTCTAAGAGAAATAAGCCCTTCTTCAACTTGCTGACGAAGTTTATCAAGTTTATCGAAGTCGCAATCATATTCAATTACCCAAGTAGTGGTAAAATTTATATTTCTTTGAGGTTCTCCTCTAAATCCTCTTACACTTGTAAAAGATCCGTTGTCTTTAACGGCATCAATTGCTTTTTCATTAAGTAAAGCCCCATCAGCAATACCATCAACACCTTCGGGAAAGACTTCTTTTATTCTTTCAGCAAAATTTTCACCTCTTGGAATTATATGATCGACACCTAATTCATTTAAAAGCTCAATATCGTTTTCATTTGAATCAGCAATCACGGTTAAGCCATCAGCTTTTGCCAACTGAATTACATAACCTCCATACGCACCTGGTCCGCCAGTAACAGCAATAACTTGTCCTTTATTTAGATTTAATAAATCCAAAGAAAGTCGAGCTGTTAATCCATTCATAGGTAATGTTGAAGACTCAACAAAAGAATAGCCTTCCGGAGCCTTAACAACTGCAAACTGATTTAAAGTTATCTGCTCACGATATGCGCCGTGAAGTTCATTGGGTATAACCATTCCCATTACCTTATCACCAATACTTATACCCGTTTCAACGCCTTCACCAACTTGATCTACAATCCCAGAGATATCCATTCCTGGAACTGAGGGAAGAGGAAAATCTTTACGAAACTGAGATATTAAACCGCTTCTTGAAACAATATCTGTAGGATTTACAGCCGAAGCATAATTTTTAATTCTAATTTCTCCAGGGCCCGCAGAAACCTCTGGAATATCCATTACTTCAAGAACTTCTGGATCCCCAAATTCTTTAAAACCAACTGCTCTCATATTTCACTCCTTGTAATTACTGGAAATAGTTTAACTCCATTACTTATTTCTTTCGATAAATAATTCATAAATAACACTGGATCAATAATTCCTGACTCTGGAGCATGAACACCAGAACTATCAATCAGCCCATCAATGAGCATTTTTACTCCACATGCTAAAGGAAAAGAGGTAGCCTCCCCCATAGATAAATCCATAATGTCTCCGTCAATAGTTACGCCAACTGAAATCTTTTGACCATTCTTATTTCCCTCGGCATAACCAAAGACTGGTGGTAAATGTAATTTTTCTATTTTTTGCTTTGGGGTGGTCGATCCTTCCATCCAAGTAAGAATCCTTGCAGCCATATTTTTTGTCAGAAGATTCATCTCAATTAAAAACCTTATAAACTTCAAGGTTGTGATAAATCCTCTTTCTTCACCATGCATTATGTTCAATGACTCATTAATATTTGGATAATGGTGAGGAAAACTTATTGCTTCAGGATGGCCAAATATATTTGCTTTAAATTCTCCTAATTCTGGATAATGAATTTTTACTTCTGTTAAAGGTCTTTCCATTTGGTATTTCCCATCTTTAAATACCTTAACTTTTCCAATCATTTGTTCGATACCATGAACCATAGCTGCATTAACCCCTTTTTGCGATGATATAGGCTCTGGTTTAGCTGAGGATATATCCCATCCTGTATAAACTTTTGAAATATCATCAAGCTCAAGCATTGCCATATAAGCAAGGATATTTGTTAAGCCAGGGCTAGCACCTAATCCTAGAATTGCTGTAATTCCAGCGTTTTTTGCCTTATCATCTAAAAGAAACATTTTTTCAGTCGGCTCCCAATCGTCACAAATATCAAAATAATGACAATTTGTTTCTATTGAAGCTCTTAGAATTGGTTCTGCAAATTTAAAAAAAGGACCAGTAGTATTAACCACTATATCGACTTGAGACATAACCTCTAATAAAGATTCATGCTTTGTAACATCTAATCCTATACCCTCTACCTTATCACTGAAGTTTGACGAAAAATCTTTTGCGGCATCAGCATTGATATCAGCTACATAAATTTTTTTTATTTTAGAGTGTTTATATAAAGACTGAACAGCATACCTTCCCATTCCTCCACTGCCTCCTAGTGCTAAAACCTTCATATCTTACCTCTTTATCATTATTTATAAGTTTTTTTGACTTCCCAAATTAAATACGGGTCGTGTTACTGAGTAAGCCCAATAGAAAAATAAAAATTGTAGCGCAAGACGAAAATAAAGCATTTCAATTGGAATATCTGGAAATGCCTCTGGAGAAATAGCCATATAAATATTAGCTGGATAAACAGCAATTAGCAGAGCAACTAAACCCCATCCCGCTATTTTTCGAAAGCGAGGAATTAAAACACCAATACCTCCAACTATTTCAAAAAAACCACTTATATATACTGCCTCTTCATGTAATGGAAACGAGGGAGGCATAATAGATAAATAAAAATCTGGATTAATAAAATGATCTACACCAAAATAGATAAAAAAAGCAGACAACCCAAACAAAACAAGCTTCTTCCACAAACCTAAAGGTAGTTTGAGGGCAATTGAAATATCAGATAAAATTTTCATTCTTATAAATTAGAGAGAATTGTCTTAACATCATACTCGTCATCACCATCATATCTTGGTGCGTATTTTTTATAAGCCTGAGTTATCTCATTAATACGCTTTTCAATATGAACAGAATTATAAGCGTGTGATACTATTATATGCTCTTCGTTTTTAATTTGTTCCTTAACAATTTCAGCAAATTTATGCATTTGTTCCCTGCTCTATCATTTTTTTACTAAAAACAGAGCATCCATTCCATACTCCAAAAAAATTAACATCAAATACTTTTTTAGCTTCATCAACATTTACCTTATCAATCCTTCCTCGAGCGCCAGAAATGCCTGCATTATTAATCAACATATCTACATGCCCATAACGCTCGCAGGTAAAGCTAGAAAAGTTTTCAACACTTTCTATATCGGTAACATCCAAATGAGTTTTATCAGCATCAATATTAAGGCTTGTTAGTATATCAATGGCTTCTTGAAGTTTTTCTTCCCTGGTTTCTCCAATAACTATTTTAGCTCCCTCAGCTCCAAAAGCTTTAGCAAGAGCAAAACCGATACCCGTTGCACCACCAGTAATTGCAATAATCTTATCTTTTAAATCTCTCATAAAATTAGCTGTTAAGAGCTACTTCTCTTTTCTCATTACTTCTACGCGCTCCAGTATGAACACCATTATCAAATATAATTTCTCCAGCCTTAATAGTTAATTCATAGCCTTCAGGTTTCTGGACTAATCTTCTACCTCCAGCCGGTAAATCAAATATTGCTTCGGGTCTATGTAATCTCATTGCATCAAAATCAATGATATTTATGTCAGCTATTTTACCCTCTTTAAGGTAACCTCTATCATACATACCAAATGCTTCTGCTGTACTTGATGTCAAAGACTTAACAATAAATTCAAGTGATAATTTATCACCACGCGTTCTGTCTCTTCCCCAATGTGTCATAATGAATGTAGGCATTCCTGCATCAGCTATTACGCCACAATGAGCTCCACCATCGCTAAGACCAAATAATACATTGGGGTGCTCGAGTAATTTTTTTTGCGCATCTAAAGAATAGCTCTGATAACCCCCTAAAGGTTGATAAAATAATTCTTTGCCATCACCTTGAATTAACATATCATACATAACTTCCATAACATCTAGTCCTTGTGCTTCGGCAATACCAGCAATACTGTCTTTAAATTCTGGCTCATAATTTGGATTATCTCCAAGAGGAAAAACTTGACCCATTAATTTCGGCATATCCTGAATAAGTTCACTTTTTATCAAAGATTTTTCAGATAATATCTTTGCTTTAATCTCAGGATCACGCATTTTTTCTAATAAATCGTTATGGCTCAGAGAGGCAAGTTCTTTATGCCATGTAGGATGACCTACAAATGCATGGAAGCTTGACTGAAGACCATGAAGTACACCAGTTGGTCTTCCGGCTGCTTGTGGTCTAATTTCGCGACCCTCAATGCGGGCTTGCTCTGCTAGGTTATACATTTTATTATTTTCATATGCAGGAGCTGTTGTAGCAATTAAAGTTACAGTCAATCCAGTCTGTTTTTGAAAGTCATTTACCCATGCCCATTCCTCATCTTCTCCTAGGTGATCAGAAACAAGCTCAAAAACAGAATTATTTAATCCTTTCATGCCTAACCCAAGCGCTAACATCTCTTCATTTCCAGAAAAAGTTCCAGGCATATACTCTCCATGAACATCTTTATGTAAAAGTGTTTTAGAGCTTGAGAAACCCAAAGCTCCAGCCTCAACACCTTCTCTAACTAATTCTGCCATATCATTAACTTCTTCTTCTGTTGGTGCATAATCTGAATTGCATCGTTCACCCATGACATATGCTCTCACTGCGCCATGCGGAACCTGCGTAGCCACATCAATTGCACGAGGAAATGCATCAAGAGCATCAAGATATTCAGGAAAACTTTCCCATTGCCAATCAATACCCTCCGAAAGAGCTGCCCCAGGAATATCTTCTACACCTTCCATTAACTCTATTAAAAAATCTCTATCCTTAGGCTTTACTGGAGCAAATCCTACACCACAATTACCCATAACCACTGTAGTAACCCCATGCCAACTTGACGGCGCTAACAGCGGATCCCATGTAGCTTGGCCATCATAGTGCGTATGAACATCAACCCATCCTGGAGTAACCAATTTACCTTCAGCATCAATTTCTTTATCTGCATGTTCAGTAATTTCTCCAATTTTGGCTATTTTTCCATCTTTTACAGCAATATCAGCTGCATATCGATCTTTTCCTGTGCCATCAATAATGGTGCCATTTTTAATAATTAGATCATACATAGGGCTCTCCAGTTAATATATATTACAAAGTTTAAATTATCATTTGACTAAAATTGTATCAAGAAAATACAGTAAAACAATTTTGAATAAGAATTATTAAGCATATTTCTTACTTATATTTTTCTACAATTAGATATTTTAAAAAATCATCTATTTAAAATCTTATATGACCTATCTAGAGCAATTTTTTTTAAATTATCGTCAGGATTTACAACAATTGGTTTACCGCATGCTTCTAACATTGGAAGATCATTAATTGAGTCTGAATAAAAAATTGAGTCTTCAATTTTTAAATTATTTTCGGAACACCAATATTCAACAGCCTTAACTTTTCCTTCACTAAAGGTTGGTTTACCCGATAACCTACCTGTAAAGATATCTTTTTTTATTTCTACTGGTGTCCCAATACTAAATTCTATACCAAAATATTCAGCAAAACCTTTTACAAGAAAATCGTGCGATCCAGATGCAATAAGAACTTTATCTGCAGACTTTGCCTCTTCTAAAAGGTCAGTAGTAAGATCATCTGTTAAATCATCTATATTCTTTTTAATAAATTCATCCACTAGATTTTCTACTGTACTGACATCTAAATTTTTGAGAGGCGTTTGAATATAGCTTGAGTATTCATCAAAATTAAGAATACCCTTCCTATAATCGATATCAAATTGATTAAGTTTTGACGAGTGCTCATCGCCATCTAATAACCCTTTGATAACAAGAAAATTTATCCATCCTGCTTCGCAATCCCCGCATAATAAGGTGTCATCTAAGTCAAAAATTATAAATTTCATTTTTCAATCAACAAATATTTAAATATTTAGTCTGTCCTTATACCAGTCAAGATATGTTCCTAGTACCGAGGAAAACTCTTCTCTTTTAGCTAAAGAGAACAAGTGTGTAAATGCTTTTGGATATTCATCTTTGAAATTATTAGCTACTAAAGCAAAGCCTCTATCTTTTAAAACATCCTCATAATGACCTTCTCTTAAAAATTGAGCAACATCACAAACAAAAGATATATCTGCGATACTCAAATCCTTACCAGATATAAAAGGACTTTCATTCAATGCTTGTTCAATTCCAGATAAGTAAAATTCATAAGCTGCAGTAACTCTTTCGTATCCCTCTTTACTTACTTTCTCATAATCCAACATATAAACTTGAGCTTCCCTTGCAAAAACTAAATTTGCATCCAAGAAACTATCAATTCGTGAAGCCTGATATTCGTTTTCGCCATATAAATTAAACTCTTTGCCTACCCTTGCGACAGCTCTTAATATGCTATTAGACTCGAATATACCAATATCTCCATCTGGACTAAATGCAGCCGGTACAGTTCCAAAAGGATGAGCCTTCAGAAATGCATCTGTTTTATAAAGTACTCCTGAAAAACCTCTTTTTCCTTTTCTAGCATACTTATGGTTTGGGTTTATCTCATTATCTTTTAAAGCCTTCGGATTAAAATCCCAAAGCCATGAACCAAGTTTAGCTGGCTTATCCCCAATAACTTCGATTTCTACTCCACAAATTTTTCCTGCAATAATTGATTTCCAGACACGTGGATTAGGTAAATATGAAAATATTTTTAATTTATACATTTATTTTAATTATTTAATGATTTTTTTTAATTAGATGCAAATTATTCCACCACTATTGATTATTGAAATATATTAAAAGCTAGTACATGATTATATTTCAATAGTTTTTTAGTGGGATAAAAATGGAAGAAAATTTTGACTACATAATTGTAGGCGCTGGAAGTGCTGGTTGCGTATTAGCCAATAAATTATCAGAAAGCGAAAGAAACTCTGTTCTCCTTATTGAGGCGGGAGGAAAGGATACAAATTTATTTATTCATATGCCTTCTGGCTATTCACAAATTGTTCCTAAAGCAAACAAACAAAATTATGGTTTCGAAACTGAACCAGAAAGTAATACAGCCGGAAGAAAATTATATTGGCCTAGAGGAAGGGGATGGGGTGGATCATCATCAATTAATGCAATGATTTATACGCGAGGACATTCCTCTGATTATGATCATTGGAGACAGCTTGGCAATCCTGGTTGGTCTTATGATGATGTATTACCCTATTTTAAAAGAGCTGAAAACTATGAAGGCGATGGTGATAAAGAATTTCACGGGCAAGGCGGTCCCTTAAATGTAAAAAAATCAACAAGAGAGGATGATATTCTATTGGATAAGTTTGTTGAAGCCGGTAAACAAGCAGGTTTCCCTTTAACAAATGATTTTAATGGAAAACAGCAAGAAGGTTTTTCTCGATATGAGCATACTATTAAGGGATCTAAAAGATTTAGTTCAGCAAGAGCCTATCTTTATCCTGCGTTAAATAGAAAAAACTTATATACCAGAACAAATATTACAGTAGATAAGGTGATATTTAAAAATAAAAAGGCAATTGGGGTTGAATATTTTGAAAAAGGTAAAAAGAAGGTCATTGGCTGTAATAGAGAGGTAATTTTATCTTCAGGCGCAATAAATTCTCCACAAATATTAATGAGAAGTGGAATTGGAGATTCTGAAGAAATTAAAAAACATGGAATTCAAGTCAATCATGAATTAAAAGGTGTTGGAAAAAATTTACAGGATCATTTTGCTGTAGTAAGCCAATTTGCTTGTACACAACCTGTAACTCTTCATAGATCTGCAAGTTTTTTTAGAACAATGCTTGCTGGTGCAAAATATTTAATAACAGGAACTGGTGACGCCGCAAATCCACCTTGTGTTGGTGGAGCTTTTATAAAATCAGCACCTGAAAAAGACATACCAGATATTCAAATACATTATGTATCAATTGCAATGCAGGATGTTCATGGTAGAGAAGGTGTCCCTCTGGATCATGGTTTTTCTAACCTTGTTTATCTATGCAGGCCACAAAGCAAAGGACATATCGCTCTTAAGAGTTCAGACCCAAATGATGCTCCATTAATGTATCCAAATTATTTTTCTGTTGAACAAGATCTCATTGACACTAGAAATGGACTAAGAGAAGCCCGCAGAGTCTTTCTGCAGCCAGTTTTTGATGAATATCGTGGCAAGGAGCTTAAACCTGGGCCAAGCATTGATATCAATAATGATGATGAACTAGATAATTGGATAAGAGAAACCGGTGAAACACTTTATCATCCAGTTGGAACTTGTAAAATGGGCATAGATGAACTTGCTGTAACTAATGAACATGGTCAAGTTCATGGATTGGACTCTTTAAGAGTTGTTGATGCATCATTAATGCCAAGTTTAATTGCTGGAAATACAAATGCACCAACAATAATGATGGCTGAAAAAATATCTGATCATATAAATGAAAAGCCATTCTTATCAAAAGGAAACTAGAGAATTATAATCTCAGCAAGGGATGAAGTATAAATTTTAAAGATCGTTTTTTTTATTTTGTTGTTTTAGCAACCAAAACGAGATTATTGAACCCATAGTCTCTAAAATTAAATAAATTATAATCATTGATTCAGGCATGCCATCCATAGCAATACTTATAAATCTCCAGACCGCTATTCCGGTATAAAAAATAAATAAACTCCATAAAGCAGGTATATGTAACGCTTGAATAAAAGCTCCCGCTATCCAAAAAATTATTATTACGAAATGAAGGACTATAATTAATCGAAATATGTTTGAGAGGTTATTATTTGATACTTCATCAAATAGAATGACTGAAAAAATACCGATTGCTGAAAATAATAAAAAAAAAGTTCCTTTAGTCATTTAAATTTTTTGGTCCTTTTGAAAAATTTTTATTTATGATTTTTGAGGATTTATACCTCTAAATGTACTGTAATATTTTTGAATATAAGCTAAATCTTCTTCACTATTGCCGCTAGGATTAAAAATCTTACCTATTTCGATACTTTTAGTTGGTGCATCAATAGAAATTAATAAAATTTTTGAATGGGTTTGTTTTGCGATTCTCAAAAAACCTGTTTTCCATCTTTTAACTTTCTTTCTGGTACCCTCAGGAGTCATAGCAATAACAATACTTTTTTCTTTTTTTACTATGTTTACAACATTCTCAATTAAAGATGATGGATTATCCCTATAAACAGGAATTCCTCCAAGCCACTCAAAAAACTTTTTAAAGCCAGGTTTAAATATCGAGTGCTTACCTAACCATCTTACCTTAATATTTAATCCAAAGATCGCTAGCATAGCCAAAATAAAATCCCAGTTAGATGTGTGAGGAGCAGCAATTAATACAATTCTCTCTTCATCAGGAATTTTACCCTTTATAGTCCAGCCAGAAATATTTATCCCAAACCTACCAATTTTTCTTAAAATTTTAGAGCGACTTCCTCTTAGTCTTTCAGGTGTTTGATTTTCTGAAATCCGCATAATTTTTAATATTCCCTGTTTATCGATATTTTTACTATTTTCTTGCCTGATTCTAACAAATCTATGAATATCTAAATATAAAAAGACTCATAATATTTTTCTCTATCGTCTTTAAGCATTCCAGCAGTTTCGTCCATAAACCTATTTCTATCTTCCCTAGTTTTAAATACCCAAATACATACTGTGTCTTTGCTGTGATAGATAGCTTTTAACTCATCATCTATATCACAAATCTCCTGTGGTATATCTGTCTTAATACAAATCATTCTACTACGAAACCATCCTTTTAAATGCACTATCGTGTTTATCAATAAACTGATGCTTAAGAGCTCCTAAGACATGAGCACCTAAAATTATATAAACAATATAAGGTAAAAGATATTTATGAAAACCACCCCATATTTGGTAAACATTACTTTGTTCCCATAAAGGAGGTAGCTCCCAAAAAAAGAAAAATGTTCCATAACCATGATAACTAGTCATCATAAATCCAGTAATTGGAATAACTAACAACATAAAATATAAAATATTATGTGCCCTGTGAGCCAATTTTTTTTCTGTTGATGTAAGGGCGTTATCAAGAGCTGGGCGCTTTGATATTTTATTCCATATTAAACGAACAATTACCAAAAGAAATACAGTAACCCCTATGGTTTTATGAACTACATAATAAGCATTTCTATAACTTGTCTCTTCGGGAATCATAGAGGAAAAAATTCCCATCGGTATCAGTGAAATAAAAAGAATGGCAATAGTCCAATGGAGAAGACGAGAAACTCTTCCATAGCGATCTTTTTCATTTTTTGCAGATAAATCTAAAATCTCGTTACTTTTTCTTTGATAGTTAGCAATAAACAAAAGAAAAACCCCCGTAAGGAAGGCTGTAATTGATTGTATCCATAGTAAAGTTGGTTTTGCAGAGTCTAAAGGTGTCTGATTTGGTTTAGGGTTTTCCAACAAGCCAGAATTCATTACAAAAATAAAAAACCAAGTTGCTATAACAAAACACCCAAAAGAAGCTAATAAGGTTCCAAAAACCCTTACTTTAGGAGCGCTAAAATTTAATGCCCATGAAATAAACACAGATAAAAATACAATGCCAATGGAAACCCAAGCTCCAGGATTTACCGAATAATAACTCAATATAATATCTTCCATTTAACCCCCTAGAAATGATATACAATGAAAGAGGAGTAGCTCAAATGTCTAAGATTAACAATCAAAAATACATAAAATTATTTCAAACTGTCTGTGAAGCACCAATTAATGCACCAAAGGAAGCATTTAATCTTCATGATTGGGTTTTTAATCTTTCAGATAAAGATTATCAAACTACAGCACGAGGACATATTGGTGCTGGATCAAGTATTCATACTGATGGAACACAAACATCTGTCAATGTAGAAAGTGTAGGAGGAAACTTATTAGTCCAACACTATGTAGCAGAAGCTAAAGAACCTGATTATGTAAAGATG
>LUMP01000162.1_pt1 | contig 38149 bp, 46 predicted proteins | sample 729641 | NCBI WGS metagenome assembly LUMP01 (sample SAMN03860260, study PRJNA289734) | marine metagenome | biome: seawater column; feature: ocean; material: water; isolation source: Red Sea water column Station 12 - depth 47m | place: Saudi Arabia: Red Sea | collected 2011-10-15 | depth 47 m | reverse complement strand
ATTCTATATCGATCGGCAAAGATAGTATTAATGCTCTGACCGGACCATTCAATATTATTTTGTAAATTTGAAACAGATAAACTCATATCACTATCTTCATAAGCTACATTATAAAAATCAAATAATTTTAAGAGGCTAGGGTAGTTAAGTTTATTAAAAACAATAAATCCAGTATCAACATTAATTTTTTTATCTCTATAATTAATAGTCTTTGTATTTGTGTGACCACCTAAATAATTATTCTTTTCGTATAAAGTTACATCATTATTTTTGGATAAAAATAAAGAAGCAGATAGACCGGATATACCAGACCCTATAACGGCAATTTCCAAAATAACCTCACAAATAAATTTTTATTATTTATAATCTAATTCTTCTTCGGTTATTTCAGAAGATTCTTCAATTATTACAGGATTAGTTTCAGCTAATGTCTTATTTTCAGTATTTTGTTCTTTTTTTTCTTCAACTGAAATTTCTTCAACTTGTTTGGTTTTCTTTGTTGCAAGAGAGTCACCAGTGTAGAATCCAGTTGAACTATCTATTGTTTCACAAGCAACTAAACCAAATAAAACTAAGTTAATAATAAAGAAATATGATAAAATTTTTTTCATAACAAATACCAAATTATTATTATAATTATACCGATTCCTAATTAAAAATCTAAGAATAAGTTATTTATATCATTACTTCATTTCGTATATACTGAATTTAATTGAATATGTTTCTTAAAATTTGAGGAAAAAATTAATACTTTAATAGCAGATCTGGGTGCAACAAATGCAAGATTGGCAATCGTAAAAGATTGCAAGGATATAATTGATAAATCATCCTACAAAATTAAAAATTTTAAGACACTTGATGACCTTCTTAATAAATATATAAATGAATTTGAAATCCCTAGAAAAAAACTTTCTGGCGTTTTAGGTGTTGCAGCTCCAATTATTGGTGATGAAATTAACTTTGTTAATATTGATTTTTCTTTTAGTGCAAAAGATATAAAAAAAAAATTCTTTCCTAAAGGCTTAAGAATATTGAATGATGTACAAATGCAAGGATATGCAATAAATAGCCTTCCAAAAGAAGAGTTAATATCTATTGGAATTAATAACGACTTACCTCAAGGACCAAAAATATTAATTGTACCTGGGACAGGTTTAGGTTTATCAATTTTGAATAATAAAAAATGCATAGCTACTGAAGCTGGGCATCTTCATATTCCTAATCTAAGTCAAAATATAAACAGAATATTAGATCATTTTGAAAAAGAAAAAGAAAGAAAAGCTACTTTTGAAGATCTATTATCAGGTAAAGGTATTTCATATATATATTCTGTTTTATCTCAAAATATTCACCATACATACAGCAATGAAGATATTCTGAATAATTTAAAAAATGATAAGTTTTGTAGTGAAACAAAAAATTATTTGGTAGAAATTTATGCCCATTTTGCAAAATACGGGGCTTTAATAACTGGTTCTACTGGCGGAGTTTATTTATCTGGATCTTTAAGTGAAGGTTTATTAAAAAATGATGATTTCTCAAGGTTTAAGTATATTTTTGAGGAAAGTGCTAAAATGAATAAATATTTATCTAACATTCCTATTTTTTTAATAAGGGAAATTGATTTGGGTTTTATGGGTGCTTTAGAGGTTTGTAGAAATGAATTTCTTTAAGAATAATTTCATCGATTTAGTAAAAATAACTCTTAAAATAATTATAAATATCCCAAAAATATTTTACATAAAATTAAAACTTCGCTTTCTGATTTATCATAAGCCTAAAATTATAATAAAGAATGAAACGAGATATAGGGATCTTTACAAAAATGGAAAAATTGAGATTTATGAGAATATAAATTTCACTCCAGAGCAAAGGGCTGATGATTTATTAAAAAAAATGACTATCGAAGAAAAGGTTGGACAAATGTTTCATCCTCCAATTACTATTAACGGTGGTTCCATCTCGGAAATTATGAATTTAGCAAGCGGAAAAGGTGATACGACAGAATCATTAATTTTAAATAAGTCTATTACACATTTCAATTTATACGGCTCTCCGAACCCAATTCAATTAGCAAAAAAATTAAATAAACTCCAAAAAATTGCTGAAAGGTCTAGATTAGGCATCCCTTTGACAATAAGTTCTGACCCTATTCATGAGGTACCTCGAGGCGGAGGTGTTGCCGCTTTTTCATTAGAAGGTTTTTCAAAATGGCCTTCACAGTTAGGATTTGCGTCTACAAGAGAGCCAAAAACTATCGAAGAATTCGCTGAAATCGCTAGAGAGGAGTATTTAGCTGTTGGTTTAAGAACAGCCTTACATCCAATGTCTGATCTTGCAACAGAACCAAGATGGGCAAGAAATTTTGGTACTTTTGGATCTAATGCAAAACTTGCTTCAGATTTTACTATTGCTTATATGGATGGTTTTCAGGGTAAAAAAATTGATAATAAAAGTGTTTTAACAATGGTTAAACATTTTCCTGGAGGAGGACCGCAGGAGGATGGATTAGATCCTCATCTTTATTCAGGACAAAATCAAGTCTATCCAGGTAACAATTTTGAATATCATTTAGAACCTTTTAAAGAAGCCATTAACAATAATTTAAAAGTTATTATGCCTTATTACGGTATACCAATTGATCAAACTTCCGAAAATGTTGCAATGGCTTACAACAAGGATATTTTAACTGATTTGTTAAGAGATAAGTTAGGTTATGAGGGAGTTATAACAGGCCGGCATTGGGGTGTTGATAAATTAAACCTTAATGAGAGATATAAAAAGTCTATTGAAGCAGGTGTAGACCAATATGGTGGCGAAAGTTCACCTGAATTTATTATCGATTTAGTAAAAAAGAATGAAATACCTGAAAAAAGGATAGATTATTCCGTTAAGAAAATATTAATTAATAAATTTGAGCTTGGTTTATTTGATAATCCTTTTGTTAATGAGGATTGTGTTACAGATAGAGTTGGAACAAAAGAGTATATAAAAAAAGGTTTAACTGCCCAAAAAAAATCAGTTGTCTTATTAAAAAATGAAATTTTTGATCATAAAGCGACCTTACCTTTGAAAAAAAATATTAAAATTTTTGCTGATGGTTTTGATAAAAATATATTTAAAAAGTATTGTAAAGTTACTGATAATCCCAATGATGCTGATTATATAATTGTTCAGTTAAGAACAGTTTTTAATGGAAATCAACCATCTGGCATTGATAGACCAATTGATAATTTTCTAAGCACCATATTTCCAAACAATGATTTAAATTATGATGATAGAATTTTAAATAAGTTAAAAAAATATTCCTTAAGTAGTAAATTAATTGTTGTAGTGGATCTTAATAGACCAGCAATTCTTACTGAAGTTGAAAAATTAAGCAATGGATTAATTGGAGTTTTTGGAGTTTTTGATGAAATTGTATTAGAGGTAATTTTCGGTGATTTTAATCCAATAGGAAAACTTCCTTTTGATATTCCATCATCTATGAAAGAGGTTAATGAACAATTTTCAGATGTTCCTGATGATACTAAAAATCCAATTTTTAAATATGGGCATGGATTGAGTTATTTAAAAGAATAGTATTTTTAATTAAAAACTACATATAGGTTGGATCTTCAAAATAAAGCTCTTCCTCTGACAGAACTCTAATATTGTACTCATCTCTTAAATCTTTAATTGTTCGAGAAAAATAGTCTTCAGGAATAGCCCAAGGCCATTTCTTTGTCATAAGCTTAACCCTTTTCCATGCCATGATTTTCTGTTTTCTTGCTCTAAAAACTAAGGAAAAAATTCTCATCACGCCATAATCTTTATATAGCTTTTTATATAGCTTCGTTAACTCACCACCCGAAAAGGCATACTGAAATGTTTTTTTCCAAGGAATACCACTTGTACCTTGTATAGCATATGTATCTAAGACACTTTCTTCTTCTAGGGAGAGCGCTATCCCAAAAATAACATGCTGACAGTCATGGCTAAGTAGAAATTTACGATACCCTTCATCAAGACCATTGTTTTCATCACCAGTAAGTTTTGCATCTGGGCCAATGTGGTCTAAATACTCTTTCAAACCCTCTTTGAGGGTTAGCTCGCAATCCTGTTCCTGATATTTTAATCTTTTCATTTCAATAACTTATTGTTTTTATTTTCGCAAAAATATCATTTATTTATAAAAAAATCAAATTTAAGGAAGTGGCTCCCCGGGCCGGACTCGAACCAGCGACCCAATGATTAACAGTCATTTGCTCTACCAACTGAGCTACCGGGGATCATTTGTGTGATTATTAGCAGATGATTTGTATTTTTTCCATAATATATTTTATTAATACAAATTGACTTTTCTTCGTTAATTTGACCGAAGAATATAAAAATTGATATAATGTTTTATGCAAATAATCTCTTTTTTAAATAAATGTGGTCCACTATTTTTCGGAGTTTTTATTTTGACGCCAGTACTTTCTGAGATCATGAATTTATATAATTTTTCTCTACCATTTATATCAAATATTGTTCTTTCTCTTTTTATTGGTTTTTTTTGGGGATTGATCGCTACTATAAAAGGAAGATGGATATGAGTGATATTTTAATTCGAGAAGAACAAGAAATAGCGAGAAAGTATCTGTTTAATGATACTTGGATTTATGTGTTTTGGGGAATAGGTAATTTTCTTGTATGGTTATCATTATGGCCATTAGCTTTTATGAATATTTTACCTTTATGGATTATTTTTATAATTGCTACATTAAACTGCTGTTTGGCTTATCTTCCATCACACGAAGCTCAACATGGAAATATAGTAAAAAGAAGTTCTCCTTATTTTTGGGTTAATGAATTAGTTGGTTACATTTCAGTTTTACCTCTTTTAACGGGATATAAATTGTTAAAAGAAACTCATATGCTGCATCATAAACATACTAATGATCCTGAAAAAGATCCTGATATTGGAACAAAGTCCAGAAGTTTTCTTCATTCCTTGTGGATCTGCGGTGTTGTCCAAAGACAGCCTAATGCAGGTTATGGTCTTCAGTCTGAATTCTATAAGAAAAACATTAGTAGTAGGGCATTAACAGAGCATTTCATTTTTTTCTGGTTTCATTGGATTTTTCTAGCTTTTTTAGCTTTATCAGGTTTTGGGTTAATAGCTTTATCAATTTGGTGGTTACCAAGATTAATAGGAACCGCATATCTACAAATCACTTTATCTTTTTTACCCCACAAACCGATGGAAAATATGGGAAGGTATAATGATACGAGAGGTTGGAAAGCCTATACTGGAACAATACTTACTCAAGGTATGGAATATCATATTATCCATCACCTTTATCCCTCAATACCCTTGCATAAAACTCCAAGTGCATTTAGAGATATGAGGCATATATTAGAAAAAAAGAATTGCGTCCTTGACGGCGGTATCTAAAGAAGGATTTAAAATGACATTAACGAATTTACCTAAAAATAAGAAAGCTGTTTTATTAAAAAGACCAGAAAATGAAATAACAGATGATATATTTGATATAATTGATGAGGATTGTATTGAACCTAAGGAGGATGAACTCCTTATTAGAGTTGATACAATTGCTATTGATGCTTGGATCAGAACCACATTTGATGAAGGCAGTTATCACGAAACCTCAGAGATACAGCAAGGTATAGGTGCGCTAGGTATTGGAGAGGTTCTAGTTAGTAATTCTGATAAATTTAAAGAAGGGGATTTTGTTAGTGGTCCAATGGGAGCTCAAACCCATATTACAATGCATTCTGCAGCGTATCAGAAGGTAGAAAATAATAAAGCAGATCCTGAGCTGAATATTGGTTTACTTGGTTTAACTACGGGTTTAACTGCTTATTTTGGTTTACTTGATGTCGGTAAAGTAAAAAAAGATGAATTTGTAGTTGTTTCTGGCGCTGCCGGCGGTGTTGGCATAATCGTTTGTCAATTAGCTAAAGCAAAAGGAGCAAAAGTAATTGGTATTGCTGGTGGAGAAGATAAGAAAAAATTCTTACTTGATGTATTGAAAGCTGATTATGCAATTGATTATAAAAATCAAAATGTTAGAGAAGAATTAGAAAGTATAGCTAAGGATAAAATAGATGTATTTTTTGACAATGTAGGTGGAGAAATACTTAACGATGTTCTTAATAACCTTAATACCGGAGCTAGAATTGCAATATGTGGAGCAATTTCACAATATAATAATTTTGAAAATATATTAGGGCCAAGCGCTTATCTTAAGTTGGCAGAAAGATATTCTAGGATGGAGGGCTTCACAGTTATGCATTTTTCAGAAAAGTTTCCAGAAGCTATTAAAGAATTAACAAGATTATATGATAGCGGCGATATCATTGTACCAACACATTATGAAGAGGGTATTGAGTCATTTCCAAAATCAATTCAAATGTTATTCAATGGTGGCCATAAAGGAAAACTAATGGTGAAGATGTAAATGCCAGAATTTAATCATGAAGAGGTTGATCTAACAGATGTTGAAATTCAACAGTGCCCTTATGATGCTTATAAAAAATTAAGAGAAGACGCCCCTGTATATCAGGATCCTAAAACAGGTTTCTTTATTGTTACTCGTTATGAAGATGTAAGAAATGTGCTTAAGGATACAGAAAACTTTAAGAGTTCATATGGTAGGCCTGAAAAAGCAGAAGGCAATATTAATTCTGAACATGTAAAAAAGGGAGTCCAACTCTTTAAAGAAAAAGGCTGGGTCCCAGCACCAACTCTTGCAGGTAGAGATGATCCAAATCATAAAGAAATGAGGTCAATTTTTGATCAAGCATTTCGACCAAGCAAGATTAAAGAATTAGAACCTAATGTAGAGAGCTTATCTTATGAACTTATTAACGCATTTATAGATGATGGTTATTGTGATTGGGTTAAACAGTTTTCTATTCCGCTTCCTTTAAAAATAATTGGAATTCAAATGGGAATAGAAAATGATGAAGATTTATGGAAAATTAAAAAATCTACTGACGCATTTTTTCATAGAATTGGAATGATGCTTACCCAGGAAGAAGAATTAGAGACAATTGAGCGTGAAATAGAGGGACAACATTATTTCCAACCAATTTTTGAAAAATTAAGAGAATGTCCTAATGATACCCTTTTAAGTGAATTAGTTAATACTAAAATTGAGGAATGGGGTAGAACATTAAATGACAATGAGTTACATGCAGAAATGATGGCAGATACTTTTGTAGGCGGCAGTGAAACAACTACGAATGCCTTATCAGCCGGAATTAAACTTCTGATAGAAAAAAAAGATGTTTGGGATATGCTAAAAGATGATCCCGATAAATATTTAAAAGTTTTTGTTGAGGAGGTATTAAGACTTGAGTCGCCTGTACAAAGTTTAATGAGAAACACTCATAAAGAAGTAGAATTAAATGGTGTTAAAATACCAGCTGGCTCTATAATAAATGTGAGATATGCAGCAGCAAACAGAGATGAAAATATCTTTGAAAACCCTGAAGAAATTAATCTTGAAAGAAAGAAAGCTGGTGCCCATATGGCTTTTGGATCTGGCACACATCATTGTTTAGGCGCACCTTTAGCTAGAAGAGAATTGTATTGGGGCTTTAGGGCTGCAATAGATTCATTTGATGAAATGTGGTTTTCTGAAGGAAAAAATGATTTTAAATACCATCCTCATTACCTTTTAAGATCCCTTAAGGAGCTTCATATAGAATTCTCTCCAAACTCTAAAAGGAAATAAATTGAGATTACGCCAAATTTGTTTTGTTTCAAATGATCTTGAGAATGCATTGCGTAGTTTTTCTTTTATAACTGGTTCTGATGTTTGTTTTAGAGATGAGGGTGTTAGCTATTTTGGATTAAAAAATGGTTTATTAGAAGTTGATGGTAATTTTTTAGAAGTTGTTTCACCTTTTAAACCAAATACCACTGCTGAAAGATTTTTAACAAGAATGAATGGTGATGCTGGCTATATGTTAATCTTTGAGTGTGAAGATGCAGATACCTACAGGAAGAAGGCGGTTGATTTAAAAATAAGAGATATTTGGAGTTCAGATTTAAATAACGGCGTTAAAGCAACCCACTACCACCCTAAAGATATAGGCGGATTAATAATTTCAGTTGATTCAATGAATAACACTAATTGGAAAAATAAAGATTCATATTGGCAGTGGGGTGGAGATTCTTGGAGATCAAATAAGAATAATAAATGTTCTATTAAATCAATTACCATGAACTGTATTAATCCTGGTAGTTTAGCAGAAAGATGGAGCTCATTTCTTAATTTATCTTTAACTAATAATGATGATAGACAGTGCATTAAAGGAGATGATTTTGAGATTTTCTTTATTGAAGATCAAAAAAAAGGTATCGATTATTTATCGCAACTTAATTTAAGAGTTGATAACTCTGCTTTAAAGAAAGAAATTCTTAATAAATATAAAGATAATGAAATTGTGATTTGTGGAACAAAAATAGAAATTGAATAATTATGAAGTTAATAACCTTTGAAATAGAAAATGAAATTCAGATAGGAGCCCTTAAAGAAGATAGAATAGTTCCTTTTTCTCAAAACTCAGAAATTCCAAAAGATATGTTAGGTTTTTTAGAGGACGGAGAACTAGCGCTTGATAGAGCTAGAGAGTTAATAGAGACTTCTGAAGCATTTATAGAATCTAGGGATGTTAAAATATTAAAGCCAATACTTCGTCCCCCAAAGATTATAGCTATTGGATTGAATTATGCAGATCATTTGGATGAGATAAGAGCGTCTGGAAGAGAAATGGAAACGCCAGAAGTTCCTATGATCTTTAATAAGCAATCTTTATCGGCAAATGGACCTTATGATGATATTCATAAACCTTTTGTATCAGATAAATTAGATTATGAAGGTGAGCTTACTATTGTTATAGGAAAAAAATGTCGTCATGTTAGCAAGGATAATGCGAAAGAAGTAATTGCAGGATATACAATTGGAAATGATATTAGTGTAAGAGATTGGCAATTACGTGTACCAACTTTTACTATCGGCAAATCATTTGATACACATTGTCCATTTGGACCCTCAATAGTAACTAAAGATGATATTACTGATCCTCATAAATTAGATCTAGTTACTGAAGTAAATGGTGAAATTCGTCAAAAATCAAATACAAAACATTTAATATTTAATTGTTATGATATTGTTGAACATTTATCTACGGCTTTCACGCTTGAGCCAGGTGACCTCATTCTTACAGGCACACCTAGTGGTGTTGGTGTAGTTGATAACTTATTTTTAAAACATGGGGATACCGTTAAAGTATCGATTTCAGAAATTGGATTTATCGAAAACAAAATAGTTAATGAACCATTGGAGAGTTAAATTGGGTATATCAGTTTGTAATGATACTAAAGGAAAAAAAATCAAATTAGATAAAGAGAGAGAAAAGCAGTTAAAAAAAGATTTAGCGCATTTTAAAAAAAAATTAAAAAATAAATAAAATATTTATTCCTCAACAAAACCTTTAAAGACTTTTAAATATTCAATAAATGTTTCACTTAAACCTTCTTTTCTAAGGTGTTCTTTGGGTGAGGGGGTATCAATTGGAATAAATTCATTATTTTCTAGAACTTTGTTGGGAAAATCATGATGCAAAATTGCAGCTCTTCCTATAGTGACAAAATCAACATCAGATGAAATAATCTTTTCGACATCATTTCCTGTTCTTATATTTCCCGCAACAGTTAGAAGAACATTTTTTCTATCGATTTCAGTAAAATGCTGAAGAAGAGTCTTTTCTTTATGCTCTTCTTCAACAGGGTCTTTAAACGAATCCCATAATGAAATATCTAAAAAATCAATCTTTCCATTATCAATTAATTGCTTACATAGGGTTTTACTTTCTGCGAGCTTTATTCCAAATCTTTCTGGGGATAATCTGATGCCTAGAAGAAAATTACTCCCACAAGTAGATCTAATACCATCAATAATTTCAAAAATTATTCTCGATCTATTTTCTAGTGATCCACCATACTCGTCTTCTCTATTATTAATAGATGCACTCAAAAACTGACATAGAATATATCCATGTGCACCATGTAATTCGACACCATCATAACCAGAATCTTTTGCTCGAACTGCGGCAGAAATAAAATCATCCCTTAAAATCTTAACTTCATCATTAGATAAAGCTCTGGATTTTGTTTCTTCATCTGATGAAGGGCAAACAGGACTTTCACCAATAATTTCTTCAGGGGATCGCATTCCTGCATGATGAAGTTGAGCTACCGGTAAACTGTCAAATTTTCTTATCTCATCAGTCAACCTTTTTAAACCATCTAAATGCTTGTCATCAAATATCCCCAATTGACCTGGAAAACCTTTACCTATTTCTTGAACATGGGAGGCGCAAGACATAGTAATACCAAAATTTCCTTTAGCCCTAAGTGTAAGCCATAAAAATTCATCATCAGAGAGTGTTCCATCTTCAAAGCTTTGTGTATTTGTTAGCGGCGCCAACATAAATCTATTTTTCATACTAATTCCACAAGGAAAAGCAATATTGTCATTTAATTTATTCATTTTCTTGAGTCCTAATTTGAATAAAATTAATTAATCTTATTAATATTGCCAACCAAATAATAGAGAAAAGAGTATAATTAATATCACCCATTATTGGATTAAATAATCTAACTGTATAATCAAAAGCAAAAATAAATGCTAAGTAGTATGTACCAATTCTATGAATAATTTTCCAATTTCTTAAGCCAATTTTTCTTACTAAAAAATTATTTGATGTAATGGTCATGGTGAAAAGGAGAATATAACCAGTTCCTCCACCAATTATTGTAATGATATCGAGCGTTTCACCTGTATTCATTGAAAACAAAAAAATAGGGGAGGTTAAAAAATTTATTACGAATAAAAAGAACGCCAATCTTGCAGTATATCTTGTATATAAACGCCAGGATTCCGTATCCATGCCTTCTTCAAAAACATACAAATAAAGTATTAAACTTAGTAGTAAGGTAGGTATCGCAAAAAAAATAAAATTTATACCATTAAGGGCATACCCATTTTCTCGTTGAATTAGCATTTTTTAATTATACCTTTTGTATATAATATATTGAAGAGGAGTTTGTTATGTTTGCATTTAGGTTATTAGTAATAATTTTACTATCTTTAAATTTAGGAATAGTTTCCTGGACATTAAAAAAAGAAAATCAAAACCAAGAAATTTTAAATACACTTTTAAATAAGTAGATTAATTATTTTATCGAAAACTTATTCGATAGTTGCAATATTTGTCTTTTCATTGTTTTTCGGATTATTAACTTTTTTTGATATTTTTGTTATTTTTATTTCATTATCTAATTCAGAATCAAAAAAGTTTTCTCCCATTAGCCAATTACTAATTTCTTTTTCCTTTAATAAAATTGGCTGTCTTTTGTGAATAAGTGATAATTTTGTATTTGCTTCTTTAGTAACAATACAGCAGCCATTATTATTTTTTAATCCTCCCATAAAGAAAATATTATTTGTTGAAAAGTAATAAGGTTGCTTTTCATTAATTTCTTTCTTCCATTCATACCAACCATTTAAAATAAAAATACATCTTTCCGTATTTTTAAAAGACGGTAAGTAGGACTAAATGACCATTTCATAAAATGAGGTTTTTTATCATATATCAGCACCTCCTGAGAAGGCGCTATATTGAAAGAAGGTTTAATTTCGATATTGAATTTTTTCTTTATCCCCTCAACATCATACAAAACAAATCGACCGCACATCTTAAAACCTTATTACAAAACTGCTGAGATCTTCCATTCTTTATTAATCTTGGAGAAAACATAACATGCGTTTCCTGAAAAGACTTCATTATCATCGTTGTATTGAGAATAACTCATAATTATTACATATGTGTTATCCCTCAGTTTATAAGGCATTGTATCATTCATAGAAATCCTAGTGGCAGTAGGGGCAGAGGCAATTAAATCTTGATAAATCTCTTTTAATTCATTGGCGTCTTTTGCAGTCAGTATATTATCTAAAAATCCTTTAAAAGCTGATGGATAATGAAATAACTTTGCAACATTATCCATATCTCCATTAACCATGTAATCAAAATATTTTGCATGGATACTTTTAATAATATCTATATCATTTTTCATATTAGGATCCTTTTTCTAATTTCAGTATAGGAGGAAGACATGAAAAGTGCGAAGGAAATTATTGAAACATTTTGGAAAATACAAGATGAAGGTGATTATACAAAAGTTGTTAATCTCTTTTCAAATGATGCAATTCTGGTTGATCCTTTTTTTGGAACATTTGAAGGAAAGATAGAAATTGGTAGATTTATGGAAAAGATGAATCAGGAGATGACATCAAGGGAAACAAGTTTTGTTGTTAGGGAAATTGATGGCGGGGGAGATGTTGCTTGGGCACAGTGGACAGCTAAGACACCGAATGGTGATATTGAGGGCTGTGGATTATACCGTGTTAAAGATGGTATGTTGACATATTATAAGGATTATATGAATGCCCCTAGGGACACTAAATCTTAATTGTTTTAATGATTATTATAAAAGTGGAGGCCACGATCAGATTCGAACTGATGTCCACGGCTTTGCAGGCCGCTGCGTAACCACTCCGCCACGTGGCCTCAATTGAGGTATATGTATAGTTATCATTTGAATGTTCTTATTTGAAGCAAAAATAAGGCTTTTTATAAATTCTCTTTACTTTATAAATCTATTATCTATAAAGATGACGCACGCGTCATTTTTGAGAGGTTATATATGTTTAATTATTTATTGATATTTTTTGTTTTTATTATTGGTTCCTATTCTAATATTAATGCAGAAACCCTAAAATCTGCACTATCTAATGCATACTTGAGTAATCCTATAATTAATTCAAAAAGAGCAGAATTAAGATCTTTAGATGAAAATGTCAGTGCTGCTACTTCTCAATTTTTCCCAAGTATTGAGGCTATTGGAAGTTATAGTGAAAATACACTTGAATATGGTGAATTAGATAAAATAAAAACAAATCCTTTAACCGGATCATTTCTTATAAATCAAAAAATATTCACTGGAGGAAAATTAATTAACGATAGGTTGAGTGCAATTAATCTTGTGGCCGCTGGAAGACAAAATCTTAATGACGCTGAACAAAGCATATTATATCAGGCCGCTCAGGCATATTTTAATTATCTTAAAACTGAACAAATTGTTAAATTACAACAAAATAACTTTGAGGTATTAAGTGAACGTCTTGAGGCAACAAAAATCCAGTTTGAAGTCGGTGAGCTGACATTAACTGATGTTGCCCAAGCAGAAGCAAGATTATCTCAAGCACAATCAAATTTAGCTGATGCAAGAAGTCTTCTGAAGGCAAGAGAGGCCGATTATAGATCTATAATTGGACTTAACCCTGATAACCTTGAAGAGTGGAATGAGCAATTAGATATACCATTAAATGAAGCTGAAGCGATTTCTATAGCTTTGAAAAATAACCCTCAATTGAAATATTATGAAAATATTGAAAGATCATCTGATTATAATGTCTCATCTCAAAAAAGCATGCTTTCACCTCAATTATCTTTAAGAGGTGAATATATTTATGCAGAAGATCAATCTTTTCTTATGTCGGAAGATATCGATCAATACCAAATTACCGGACAGATAAAAATACCTATTTTTTATGGAGGGTTAAATTGGTCTAATATTAGAAAAGCCCAAGAGATTAATTCAAGAGATAAATATCTTATTATAGATGGAAAAAGAAAAATAAGGAGTTATGTAAAAAAATCTTTTGCTGAATACAATGCTTCTAAACTAAGAATTTCAGCTACTGAAAAACAAACACAAGCAACTGAAATAGCTCTTGAGGGCGTTAAACAGGAATTCCAATTAGGAACACGAACCACTTTAGATATATTAGATGCTGAGCAAGAATATTTAGATGCTAGAGTATCGTTTGTGACAGCTAAAAATGATTCAAATACATCTCTTTTTCAACTTTTTTATTATTTAGGAACATTAACTCCAGAAAATCTTAATATGGATATAAAAAAATATGATCCAAATAAAAATTATAAAAGAGTCAGAACTATTAAAATTGGTCCAAATAGAATCAAAGTTATAGGAAATGTTGATTGATATCATTAATCTATCCTGTAAGATATCCTCATGAAGCAAGATAACGAAAAAGAAGAACCATCAGTGGATGAAATACTGTCATCAATTAAAGATGTTATAGCGAGTGATAAAGATGAATCTATTGATGAGGACAATGCCTCTCTCGATGATAATGTCTTTGAGCTTACGGATATTATTGAGGATATAGATGATGATGATTCCGAAGATAATAATGATAGTATATCTGAAATATTTGAAGGCGGAGATAAATCTATAGATAATATTATTAAAGAAGCTGTTAAAGAATCAATTGAGGATTGGTTTTCAAGAAATCTAAGACCAATTGTAGAAGAATCTGTTAAACAGGAAATATCAAAACTATTTAAAAAACGAAATTAAAATGCTTAACAAGAGTTATGATCCTAAAGAAGCGGAAGCTAGGTTATATAATTATTGGGAAACTGAAGGTTTTTTCAAATGTGGTTTAACAAGTAACCAGTCTTTTTCTATTGTAATTCCTCCTCCCAATGTAACTGGTAGCCTACATATGGGGCATGCATTAAATAACACACTTCAAGATATAATCGTAAGATACAAAAGAATGCTAGGTGAAGATGTTTTGTGGCAAACTGGCACTGATCATGCGGGAATCGCTACGCAGATGGTTGTTGAGAGAAAGCTTGAAACAGAAAAAAAGCCTTCAAGGGCTGAATTAGGAAGAGAAAAATTTATTGATGAAGTTTGGAAGTGGAAAGAGGAATCAGGAAATAGCATTACTCATCAACTCCGTAGACTTGGCGCTTCATGTGATTGGAGTAGAGAACGTTTTACAATGGATGAAGGTCTGAGTTTAGCTGTCAATAAAGTTTTTGTAGATTTATATAATGATGGCTTAATTTACAAAGATAAAAGACTTGTTAATTGGGATCCCCAACTAAAAACTGCCATATCTGATCTTGAGGTTATTCAGAAAGAAATTGATGGTTTCCTTTGGTACATTAATTATCCGATTAAGGATTCTGAGGAATCTGTAACTATAGCCACTACGAGGCCAGAGACAATGTTTGGTGATACAGCCATTGCTGTTCATCCCGATGATAAAAGATATTCTAACTTGATTGGAAAAGAAGTTATTATTCCTATTGTAGGAAGATCTATAAGCATTATAGCAGATAAATACGCAGACCCTGAACAGGGTAGTGGAGCAGTAAAAATAACTCCTGCTCATGATTTTAATGACTTTGAGGTTGGTAAAAGAAATAATTTAGAAATGCTTTCTATCTTAGATATAAATGGCAAATTAAATGAAAATGTAAAAACAGAATGGCAAGGACTTGATAGATTTGAGGCACGATCAAAGTTGTTAAAATTACTAACTGATGAAGGTTATTTAGAAAAAGAAGAAAGCTATTCTAACTCTGTTCCTCATGGTGATAGGTCTGATGTTGTTATAGAACCTTTTTTGACTGAACAATGGTATGTAAATGCTGAAAAACTAGCTCAACCTGCTTTAGAGTCTGTAAAGAATGGGGATATGAAATTTATTCCTTCTAATTGGTCAAAAACATATTTCGAGTGGCTAGAAAATATTCAGCCTTGGTGTATATCGCGCCAATTATGGTGGGGTCATAGAATACCGGCTTGGTATACCAAAGATGATAATATAATTGTTGCGAATAATGAAAAAGATGCTTACGAGATCGCGAAAAAAAAATTTGGTGAAGATATAAAACTTTATCAGGATGAGGATGTTCTTGATACTTGGTTCTCTTCTGCGCTTTGGCCGTTTTCTACTTTGGGTTGGCCAAATGAAACTATCGAATTAGAAAAATATTATCCAACTAATCTGCTTGTTACTGGTTTCGATATAATATTTTTTTGGGTAGCGCGTATGATGATGATGGGAATTCATTTTATGGGAAAAGAACCATTTTCTGAAGTTTATATTCATGCTTTAGTTAGAGATGAAAAAGGACAAAAAATGTCAAAATCTAAGGGTAATGTTGTTGATCCTTTAGACCTCGTAGACAAATATGGCGCTGACTCACTGCGTTTCACTCTCACAGCTATGGCAGCTCAGGGAAGAGATGTTAAAATGTCTGAGTCTAGAGTTCAGGGTTATAGAAACTTCGGAACTAAAATTTGGAATGCATCAAAATTTTGTGAAATAAATAAAATTAATGAATTTAATAGTTTCGATAGTAAGTCTTTGAGTTATCCAGTAAACATATGGGTTTTAAATGAGTTTTCTAAAATGCAAACTCAACTTGAAAATAATTTGAAAGAATACAGATTTAATGAGGCCGCAAACAACATATATCAGTTTGTTTGGGGTACATTTTGTGATTGGTACATTGAATTAATTAAACCTCATCTTTATGAAAAAGATGATGAATATACTGATGAAATTAAGGAAACATGTTCATATATCTTAGATTCAATATTAATCACTTTACATCCATTTATGCCGTTCATTACGGAAGAAATATGGCAAAACATAAAAAGAAGGGATAATCCATTAATTATTGAAAAATGGAGAAAGATTTCTTTATTAGATGATGAAAATAATTTTGAGCAAGAAGTAAATGACTTAATAGAGATAATATCAAACATAAGATCAATTAGAGTTGAATTAAATATTAAACCAAAAGAAGACCTGGTTATCGAAATTATGAATAATTCAGATGTGCTTAAAATCAAAAATTTAAAATTTTATTTATTAAAAATTGCTAACATCACAAATATAATTGAAGTATCTAAATTTTCTGAGAAATCGGCAAATTTTAATGTAAATAATTCTCAACTCTCTTTAATTATTCCAGAAAGTATTGATCTTTCTGACGAGCTTCACAGAGTAGTAAAAGAAGAAGAAAAGCTTGAAAATGATATACACTCAATAACAAATCGACTTAATAACGAAGATTTTGTAGCTAAAGCACCAAAAAAAGTTGTAGAAGAAAATAAAATTAAATTAGAAGATATGATGCAAAAAAAGGATAGTTTATCATCATCGAAGGAATTGATTGAAAAGCTGATTAAATAAACATGGGTAATGACATTAAATTAAAAAACAGACAAAAATGCCCTCTATGCGGATCTGGAAGTAATAAAAATAGTATTTTATATTTTGAGTCTTGGGAATTAGTTGAATGTTCAGAGTGTTCTTTTGTTTTTATGCCTGTTGTTCCAGTTTATGAAATGATGAAAGAAGAATTCGCATGGGAGAAGAACTTTGCTCCATCAAAGGATATCAGAATGTCAAAAAAGATCAGAAGATCAATAAAAAGTTTAATAAAAAGAAATAAACTATTGTATTTATTAAATAAATTTATAAAAAATGGTGAAGTTCTTGATATTGGATGTGGTTCTGGTGTTAAATTTAATGAAATACCTCATAATTATATTCCTTACGGTATAGATATTTCTAAAAAATCAGCTCTTGAGGCAAAAATTAACTTTGAAAAAAGAGGGGGAACTGCCATTTGTGCACCTGCTACAGATGTATTAAAAGAATATGGGCAGAGTAAATTTAAGGGAGCCATTTTAAGGTCTTATTTGGAGCATGAGCATTATCCATTTGAAGTTTTGGAAGGACTTAGAGAAACATTAACTAGTAATGGAAGTATAATAATTAAAGTTCCAAATTATGCATCAGTTAATAGAAAGATAAGAGGCAAGAATTGGTGTGGTTATAGGTTTCCTGACCATGTAAATCAATTTACTCCATACACTTTAGAAAAAATCGTAATAAAAGCCGGTTATAAAATTATAAAGTTTAATTATTTAGATAAACAGATTACAAGTGATAATATGTGGATGGTAGCTCAACCAATTTAAGAAAATAAAATGAAAAAAAGAAACTTTGATCATAATAAATTACCTAGTAGACATGTTAGAGTGGGTTCTCAAAAAGCTCCTCATAGATCTTACTACTATGCAATGGGCTTAGATGAAGATGATATCGATAAACCATTTGTTGGTGTTGCAACATGTTGGAATGAATCTGCTCCATGTAATATTTCTCTTATGAGACAATCAAAGAGCGTTAAAGATGGCGTTTCAAAAGAAGGTGGAACACCAAGAGAATTTACAACGATTACTGTAACTGATGGAATTGCCATGGGACATCAAGGAATGAAATCATCACTTGTGAGTAGAGAGATAATTTCCGACTCAATTGAAGTATCAATGAGAGGACATTGTTATGATGCCTTGGTTGGTGTTGCAGGTTGCGATAAGTCTTTACCTGGCATGATGATGGCAATGCTAAGACTAAATGTTCCATCAGTATTTATTTATGGTGGTTCAATTCTTCCGGGAAGTTACAAAGGTAAAGATGTTACAGTTGTAGATGTTTTTGAAGCTGTTGGTGAATTTTCTGCTGGTAAAATAAGTGAAGAAGAGCTGCATGAATTAGAGTGTGTAGCATGTCCTAGCGCTGGGTCATGCGGCGGTCAATTCACCGCCAATACTATGGCATGTGTTTCTGAGGCAATAGGTCTAGCCTTACCTTATTCAGCTGGTCCTCCTGCTCCAGATGAAGGTAGAGATAAATACGCATTAGAATCTGGAAAAGCTGTTATGGATTTGCTCGAAAATAATATTAGACCAAGGGATATTGTTACAAAAGAATCATTTATTAATGCAGCAGTGGTAGTTGCTGCTACTGGAGGATCCACAAATGGAGCACTTCATTTACCTGCTATGGCAAACGAAATTGGCATAGATTTTGATTTATTTGATGTTGCTGATATTTTTAAATCAACTCCATATATCGCAGATTTAAAGCCTGGTGGTAACTATGTTGCAAAAGATATGCATGAAGCCGGCGGAGTTCCTATGCTGTTAAGAACTCTTTTAGATGAGGGTTTTATAAATGGAGATTGTTTAACAGTTACTGGCAATACGCTTGAAGAAAATATATCGGAAGTTGTTTTTGATAATACACAAAAAGTAATTTATCCAGCAAGTAGTCCTATTACAGAAACTGGCGGTGTTGTTGGTTTAAAAGGTAATTTTGCACCTGACGGAGCAATTGTTAAGGTTGCTGGTATGGACAATTTAACTTTTACAGGACCAGCAAGATGTTTTGACTGTGAAGAAGATGCTTTTACTGCGGTAGAAAACAAAAAATACAACGATGGAGATGTTATCGTTATACGTTATGAAGGTCCCAAAGGGGGGCCTGGAATGAGAGAGATGTTATCTACAACTGCAGCTCTTTATGGACAGGGTAAAGGTGATAAAGTTGCATTAGTTACTGACGGAAGATTTTCAGGCGGTACTAGAGGTTTTTGTATAGGCCATGTTGGACCTGAAGCAGCGGATGGTGGACCCATAGCACTTATTAAAGATGGCGATATAGTATCTATAGACGCAAATGAAGGAACTATAGATGTCGATTTATCTGAAGATGAGTTAGAGTCTAGAAAAAAACAATGGATTAAACCTAAAACAGATTATAATTCTGGTACATTATGGAAGTATTCCAATCAAGTTGGTCCAGCAAGATATGGGGCTGTAACTCATCCTGGTGCAAAAGAAGAGACGCATTGTTACGCAGATATTTAGTTAAATATTAATTTCAGCTATAATTGGTACATGATCTGAAGGCTTGTCTTTGTCTCTTTCTTCTTTATCAATAGTTAAATTGGTTATTTGGTCTGCTGCAATTGGCGATGCCAATATATGATCAATTCTTATACCCTCGTTTTTTTGCCACGCACCTCTTTGATAATCCCAAAAAGTATAATCTTTTTGATTAGGATAATAGGCTCGATACATATCATTCAAACCTAATTCAAGTATTTCTCTAAACTCTTTTCTTGTTTCAATTGTAAATAATGCGTCATTTATCCATTTTTCTGAATCATATGCGTCAATATCTTCGGGAATAACATTAAAATCACCCAATAAAATAAATGATTCATCTTTTATTTTTAGTGATATTAAATGTTCTTTTAATGCTTTCATCCAATTTAACTTATAATTAAATTTCTCTCCTGGGTAAGGATTTCCATTTGGCAAATAGATATTTGATACTCGAATTACATTTGAGTTAACTGAGTGAACGGTTTCGATATACCTTGCTTGATCATCATCAAAATTTGGAATTTTTGTTATATTTTCTTCAATTATACATTTTGATAAGGTGGCAACACCGTTATAACTTTTCTGACCATTTACTACTAAATTATAACCTAAATCTTCGAAAGGTTGAGAAGGAAACCCTTCTGTAACAACTTTTATCTCTTGTAGACATAAAATATCTGGATCTTCTTTTTTTATCCATGCGATAATATTATCTATTCTAGTTCTTACTGAATTTACATTCCAAGAAGCTATTTTCATTATACTGAGAATGATGTTCCACAACCACATGATGAAGTGGCATTAGGGTTATTTATTTTGAATGATTTGCCAATTAATTCATCAGCAAATTCGATTGTTGATCCATCTAAGTAAGGAATAAAAGATTTATTTATAAGAACTTTTATATTCTTTTTTGATAAAACTATATCATCTTCATTTATTTTATCATCTAAATCAATTTTATAGGAAAATCCTGCACAACCACCTCCAAGTATTTCTATTCTCAGATGTGTATTTTGTTTTTCGTTCTTAACAATTTTTTCTATTTGATTAGCTGCACTATCAAGAATTTCAAAATTAATTTCTTTTACCATTAATTCCCAGGCAAGCTGCCTGCCCCTAATCTACCTAAATTACCAAATAATTGCTGAAGAATAGTTAACTCTCTTCCTCTGGTAGGAGTTGCATTTGAATTAAAAGCAATGATATTACCATCTTGAAGTCCATATTCTTCAATATATGTAACTCTGCTTTCATCATTAAATCCAACTGTTATTATCCTTCTTTGTGAAACACTTGGCTGATAAAATGCAGTAGTTTCTGCTTTACTGTATATATAATACCATATCTTCGCATCGATAGTTGAGGTTGTTGATGGTGTTCCAAGTATATTTAATACCTGTCCTGCATTTGTTTCTCCAACTTCAATTTTAGAAATAAGCTCATTATCAAAAACATAACCCCTGTTCTCTACGATAGGCGAACAATTAATTACAAGCATACAAATAAAAACAAATATAAATTTTTCAAAAACTAATTTCATAACTATATATTTACATTAAAATGAACAATATTAGAAATGGTCTTTTATTACAACTATGTCAATGATTCAAAATTAAATGTTTAAAGTGATTAAAAATTTGTTTTCGTCAAAAAAACTATTTTTTAAGGATTATAATTTACCTCATGAGGCTCTTTATAAAAAATTGTTAATACAATCATATTCAGATTGGTTTTATAAAGAACTTGAGATTCAGAATGATATAAACGGTAGATTTGAAATCATTGTTTTGCACATTTTTATAATTTTTAATTCCTTGAGTAAAGACAGCTCTGAAAATAAGGTTTTTAAACAGAATTTATTAGAAACTTTTATCGATGAGTTAGAGTCAACCTATAGAGAATTAGGAATTAGCGATAATACTTTTGGAAAGAAAATGAAGGTTGCAGCTAAATCAATGTATGGAAGATTAAGTATTTATTCAGAATCATTTAATGACAATAATCTATTTAATGAAGCTCTTTTAAGAAATGTATGGCCTCATGATAAAGAATTAACTAATAAAGTTCATAAATTAAGCGAATATGTTTATAAAAAAGTAGAAAAATACAATAATAAATCTTTTAGCGAGATCATTGAAGAATCAAAGAGGGAGTTTTAATTCTTTAAAATTTAGAAGAATTGTCAAACATAACAAAAATATCAATTGATATGATGGGCGGTGATTTTGGTCCTGAAGTAACTGTTAAAGGTCTAAGTCATGCCTTTGATCAATTGGATAATGTTCATGCGAATTTATTTGGCAACGAAAATGAAATACGGAATGTTTTAGATAAATACCCGTCTTTAAATAAGAAGTTAGACATTATCCATACAGAAAATTTTGTCCCTATGGATGCTAAACCTGCTGATGCTATTAGAAGGATAGGAAAAGATTCTTCAATGTGGCTGAGTATTGATTCATGTGCAAAAAAAGAATCAGATGTTGTCCTTTCTGCTGGAAATACAGGCGCCTTAATGGCTTTATCAAAATTGATATTAAAGACAGTTGATGGAATTGAAAGGCCTGCAATTACTGCTTTATGGCCTAATCCAAAAGGAAATTCAGTTGTTCTCGATTTAGGCGCAAATATTGACATTTCCGCAAATCAGTTAGTGCAATTTGGTATTATGGGTTATGCGTATGCTCTTTGTGTATTAAAAAATGAGAATCCTAAAGTAGCAATTTTGAATATTGGTCATGAAGAAATGAAGGGTTCTAATAATTTACAAGAGGCCTATGATAAATTAAGCAATATTTTTAGTAGTAACTTTATTGGTTTTGTTGAAGGAGATGATTTATCAAAAGGAACATCAGATGTAATAATTACAGATGGGTTTACCGGTAATGTTGCATTAAAAACTGCTGAGGGTATAGCAAAACTAATTGCCCATTATTTATCTGATAGTTTGAAATCAAGTTTAACAGGTAAATTAGGGATGTTTATCGCTCAAAAATCACTTAAATCACTAAAAGAAAAAATTGATCCAAGAGGAAATAATGGTGGATTCTTTCTTGGTCTTAATGGATTAGTTGTTAAGAGTCATGGTGGAACTGACTTTATTGGATTTTCTAACGCTATACAGTTTAGCGTTAATCTAGCTAGATCAGATATTTCTAAAAAAATAACCGATCTAATTGGAGAAAATATTTAATGTCTGAAAATTTATATAAAAGATCTAAAATTATTGGGGTAGGTGGTTATCTTCCGAGTAAAGTTTTAACCAACAATGATCTTTCTAAGGATGTTGATACAAGTGACGAATGGATTACTGAAAGAACAGGCATAAAGGAAAGAAGAATTGCAGATGAATCTGAAACAACTTCATCACTTGGAATCGAAGCAGCAAAAAAAGCAATTCAAAATGCCGGAATCTCATCTAAAGATATTGATTTAATAGTTGTTGCTACCGCAACACCTGATAACACATTTCCTGCTACAGCAACATCAATACAATCAGGTTTAGGTATTAAGAAAGGCTATGCTTATGATGTGCAAGCCGTATGCTCGGGATTTGTATATGCGCTTGAATTAGCAGATAATGCAATAAGATTAGGTAAAGCTGATTATGCGCTTGTAATAGGATCAGAAACATTCAGTAGAATTATTGATTGGAATGACAGGTCAACTTGCGTACTTTTTGGAGATGGCTCTGGTGCTGTTATTTTAAAATCAACAGATAAAGATTCTTCAAGCTCAATTTTAAGCAATCACCTTTATTCTGATGGCGATTATAAGGAAATGCTCTTTGTTGATGGCGGACCTTCTACTTCAAATAATGTTGGTCTCCTAAGAATGGATGGTGGAGGTGTTTTTAAGCATGCTGTTAAAAAAATATCATCAGCAATAATTGATGCATTAGAGGCTAATGAAATGACAATCGAAGATGTTGATTGGTTCGTGCCTCATCAAGCCAACTCAAGAATTTTAGAAGCTGTCGCTAAAAAGATAAATATTAATAAAGAAAAAATAATTGTTACAGTTGATAAACATGCAAATACATCTGCTGCTTCAATTCCTTTAGCTTTAAATGAAGCCAATAAGAACAACCAAATCAAGAAAGGTGATATAGTTTTGTTGGCGGCAATGGGTGGTGGTTTTACATGGGGTTCAAGTTTAATTAGGTGGTAGTTAAAGCTTGATTTTTACTAATTATCATAGTTTTATGTGTTATTAAATCGAGAGGGGATATGTCTGAAACACTTACTCGCGCAGAGCTAGCTGAAATAATTTACAGCGAAGTTGGAATTTCAAAAACGGAAGCATCAGAAATAGTAGATCAATTTTTTGAAGAGATTATCCTTGATTTAATTGATGGTAACTCAGTTAAACTAACATCATTTGGAACTTTTTCAGTTAAACATAAAAAAGAAAGAATTGGACGAAACCCTAAGACAAAAGAAGAGGCTGTTATCGATGCTAGAAGAGTTATTTCATTTAGAGCAAGCAAAGAGTTAAAAAGAAGAGTGAATAATTAAGAAATTATGAACAAAGGACCTGACGCCTATAGAACAATTGGTGAAGCTTCAAAAGAAGTTGGAGTTGAACCATATGTTTTAAGGTTTTGGGAAACTAAATTTTCACAACTTAGACCAGTTAAAAGATCTGGTGGAAGGCGATTTTACAGACCAACAGATATAGATAAACTCAAACTAATTAAATCACTTCTTTATGATAATGGTCTAACAATTAAAGGTGCAGTTGAGCAGCTTAAAAAGATTGATATTAATGAAACTTTAAACAATAAAGAACTTATTATTGATACTGATGATGGAAAAGATTCAGTTGATGTAAAACAACTTATTATTAATGAACTAATAGAAATTAGATCCTCTCTTTAAAAATCTACGGAGCGTAGCGCAGCCCGGTAGCGCACTTGTCTGGGGGACAAGGGGTCGTGGGTTCAAATCCCGCCGCTCCGACCATTTTTAATTATTAATCTTTTGCCAATCCTCAAGAGGTTGATGAATGAAAACAGGCTCTTGATTTTTAAGTAAGGCTATTAAACCTGTAACCATATTATTTAAAGCTACACTTAAGGCTTCTGCCACATCATCCTCATTTAGCCTCTTATCTGACTCTACTTTACCCACCCATCTAATTTCAGAATTGTTTTCGTCAATAGGTATAATTTTTGCAACAACAACATAATCTTGCATTCCGACTGGTTTTCCATCTGTTAATTTATAAGAAAAAGATAATTCTTTATCGCTATAGGCTACCAATTCATGTTGAACATATCCCTGAGTAATCAAAGTAATATCTCTAATTGCTCCTACACCTTTACCTTTAACTGAAATTGAACTTTCGTTTCCACCCGGCACCCAATTAAGAACACGATCAAAATGTTTCATTTCATTCCAAATTGTCTGAGAAGGTATATCTGTAATACGACTTACTTCAACTGTTTTCATTTTTAATCCTTTTTAAACTTTTTATTTCTTTAAAGGGCTGTCTTTGGGGTCAAGTAAAGATAATTTTTCAAGTAAATTACCTGGTTCAGAAATTCCTACAATATAAATCATTTCTTCTTCAACTTTTCCTTCCGCATGAATTGCTCCTGCAGGAATATGCAGTTTATCACCAGGACTCAGTGATATTCGTTCGCCTTTTTCATTTAATACATAACTTCTACCTTGCATTACATATCCGCAATTATCTATGTCATGCCAATGAGGTGGAAGCTCATCCATTCTATCTGAAACATAAACACTAGGCCAAAGATCAAGTTTTTTTATATCATCAAGCACTTCATCTTTTGTTTTGAAAAAATTATGAATAACTTTCATGGGTCCAGGTTTTAGTGCCATTTCAAATCCTTAAAATATTGTAAAGTATTTATACTTATTATAATAAATTTATCTAGATTAATGAAAACTTAATTCTTTTTTGATTTTGAGGAAATATAATCCATTAAAGCTAATAAAACGCCTGAACCGACAAAAACGACATGAATAATAATCATCCAGAAAATTTCATTCTCAGTTTTTTTTCCAATATCCATAAAAGTTTCAAGAAGATTAATACCTGATATGGCTACTATTGAGGCAACTAGCTTTAATTTTAATTCGCTAAAATCAACTGTTCCCATCCAGTCAGGTTTATCTTCACTTCCATCGGCAACACTAATTCTCGATACAAAATTTTCATATCCTGAAAAGATTATCATTAGTGTTAGGTTGGCTACTAATGCTAAATCAATAATATGAAGTATAAAGAGCATCATATCTTTGAGATCTGATGAACCTAAGATTGGAATAAAAGTAATAAACTCCTCAAGAACCTTAAGCGTTATAAAGAAAAGTGAAATTGAGAGGATTACATATATAGGTGCAAGCAACCAACGACTTGCAAATATAAATTTTTCTAAAGTATTTTCTAAAAATTTACTCACATTTATTAATTAATGTGATTCATAATTTTTTTATAAGTTAATTATTAATTTATTAATACTTAAAGAATTTTAACGAAAGTTTATTTAATCTAAAATGATACCAAAATATAAATGCAACATTAAATGGCAATAGATAGCTGAACAAAGTGTAATGAGCATTAATAATTGAGACTAATGATAAATATAGAGTTAGAACACCAAAAATGCATATGGTGAGTCTAAATATTTCTGTGAAAAATTTTTTTATATTCATTATATTTTATTTATATAAAAAGTGGCTGAACAGCTATTATCACAGCGGAAAACAAAACGATCATCATTATATTGTTTAGAATTGACATTATTTACTCCTATAATTCTTGTATTGATAATCAAAAAACATGCCAATTTTTGAAAAACAAAAAAATAATAAAAAAAAGTGTTAATTTGAATTAAAGGAATCATTTAGTTAAATTAAATAAAATTTATGGAGTAAGCGATGGAATCAATAAATTCATTTTTTAATAAATTATTTTCACCATTTTATAGTTATACTCATTTTCTTTTAAGGATAACTTTAGGTATATCGTTTTTCCTTCATGGGTTTGGAAAATTTAAAATTATTGATGGATTTGCCGGCTTTCTCAGTTCTCAAGGAATTCTATATCCAAAATTTATGACATATTTAGTTGCTTGGGGAGAGATGTTGGCTGGTATAGGTATAATTCTCGGAGGTCTATTAATTAAATCACTTCCAGTTTTAGCTAATTTCTTAACAAGGTTATCTAGTTTAAGTGTAATAGTAATTATGATTTGTGCCTTGATTATAGCTCATTCAGATTGGAGTCTATTTATTGGGGAAAGAGGGAAAGTTTTATTTGCCAGTGAGCAATTATTTCTACTCACTTTAGGATTTTATTTTTTCATTAAAGGTAATGATTAATGTCAGAAAAAAAAATCATTCATGAAGATGAGGTTGTTTCATTTTTGAATTCTTGGAAGAATGGAGTGATTAACATTGGTAAAAAGTTTACTGAAAATGATGATTTTATATCTGAAGCAAAAAATTTTATATCCCAGCATTATAATTTTAATGAAAGTGATGTTTTATTTAAGCCAACTTTCACTAAAGAGATTGTTTTTAGAAATAACCCAGAGGATGCTCTATCATATTTTGTTAAGGGTGATATTTCTGAGGATAACGGTTTTGCAATCAAGCCCTGGAAAAAAATTGATCTATTAGACTTAAATTTGATTAAAGAAAGTAACTATTGCTTTTCAATGGGCGTATTAGAGTTATTTCCTGTTTCTAAAAAAAACCCGGCATAAAGCCGGGTTTTAAAAATTAAATTATATTTATTTTTAAGCGTTTGAGCTTGAGTCAGAAACAGCTGCTGCCCATATTGCTACACCAAAAGCGATTTTGTTCACAAAATCTGCAAGGTTATAAACAATATTTAATGTGTTAGCATCTGCTCCACCTCCCATATATCCAAGGAAGTAACCGATAGGGTAGATAGCCCAACCAAATGTAACAATTAATCTAATTGTTGCAAATGCACTCTGACTGGCAGCATTTCCACTTCCAGCGTTTGCTTTTGAGGCTTCTCCTAGGAAGATTTCATAAATTATATAAAGCCAAGCAAATGTTCCAATTACGAAACCAGTTGTAGCATTTAATAAACCTAATTCACCTAGGTAACCAAATATAAGCATTACTAATGAAGCAATAAGAAGTTTCCAAAATAGGGCAGCTCTTACTACTGCAACAGCAGCAATTATAAGGTAGAATTCAACAACTTGAAGGGGAACTGTTATTACCCAATCAATATATCTATAAACTGTAGGTGAGTCTCCTGTGGAGATCCATACACCGCGCATATAGAGATAATGCCAAAAAGCAACACCAGTAACCAATCCAGCGACGCTTAGAGATGTTTTCCATTTATCAGAAACTCTATCTCTTTCAACAAAGAAAAAAACAGTTGCAGCAAGCATACCTGCAGCAACAATCCAAAAAGTAATTCCAACATAGTCGTTGGCCGCTAATATATCATTCATATTAAGCCCTCCTTTATGCAGATTTTTATAAAATTTTATTATAATTAGAAATTAATTATATAAATATTATTATTAGAAATTATTCTTTTAATAAATTATTAATTAGTAAAGATTCTATAAATAAAATATAGGGGCACAAAGATAAAAAGACCCACTAATGCCGTATAAGTAATTATGTCAGATAACTTGTTCATTCTTATTTTTTTTTCTTAAATTTAATCTGAATTAAAACTTTTGTCTATTTTTAGATTAATCTAATTCAAAAACATATATTGTGTTTCCACCATCTGGTTGGTAAATTTCTGGGCTTATGTTTGAGGTTAAAGCTCTAAAGACACCCATACCTGTAGTTACAGCTATGTATTGTTTATTATCAATCCCAAAGCTAATAGGGTAGCCGTGAACAGCTGAGTTTAGAGTTGTTTCCCACAATAATTTGCCGCTTAAAGTATCAAAGGCCTTAAATTTTCTATCTAAGTCACCGATAAAGGTTAATCCAGATTTAGTTGTGAGAGCTGAAGTTAAAAATAATGCATCTTGTTCATATGACCATAATTCTTCAAGACTCTCAGAGTTAATTGCTATAATTTTACCAGGTTTCTTGTTAGGCATTTTATATGTTTTTGAGTCTCCTCCGTAACCACCGCCACCTTCACTCATATCTACTTTTCTTCCTACCATGTCGGAACATAATTGATGTAAAGGAATAACTATTATTTTTCTATTATTATCATAAGAAGCTGATTGCCAGTTATGCCCTCCGTATATTCCAGGACAGGCTGAAAAAGCTTTACCTATTTCAGAGTTTAATATGTCATCACGGTATTTTACCTTGCCATATTTTGTATCAATATCGCTATAAATGTCTTGGTTCATTGTATCCTTAAGCTTAACAAAAGCACCATTTTCTCTATTTAACTTCCAAATAATTCCATCTTTTCCAATTGTTATTAGAAATTTCTGATCATTTTCATTGATTAGAATTCTTTCAAAACCAACCTCCATATCAATTGTTTCTCCAGGTATATGTTGAAAATACCAAACAATTTCTCCTGTTTTAGGATTTAAGGCTAATGTTGAATTTGTATATAAAGCAGCTTCCCTAGGTGTCATTCCTCTACTGGCAGCCACCCAAGGTTTTGCTTGTGATGTGCCAATATAAAATAATTTTAATTCTGGATCATAACTACCTGCAATCCACATATCTGAACCTGACCTATAGATTTGAGGGGTATTTCCCCAGCTTCCACTGTTTGGGTCTCCAGGTAATGCAATAGTTGATGTTCTCCATATCTCTTTACCGGTTTCTGGGTCATGCCCAGTTATAAAGCAACCGTCTTTTATATAACGTTCGCAACCATTAATTCCAGATACGACTATTCCATCAGCAATAACAGGACCACTAGTATGTGTATAACCATCTTCGTAATTAGCTTTTTTTGTTTTCCATACTAATTTTCCAGATTCTGCATCTAACGCTATAATGTGAGCATCATAAGTAGCTAAAAAAATCTTGTTTTTGAAAATAGCTATATTTCTTGTCGGACCACCTAAGGTTTTAGATCCTTTTTCATAATTATATTTATATTCCCAGATTAAATCGCCATTTTTGGCATTGATTGCTTGTATTATATTATCTGGGTGCGTTAAAAACATAATACCATTATATACAAGGGGAGTACCTTGATTGCTCCCTTCAGCCATTGTTAATGACCACGATAATTTTAAATCATTAATATTTTTTTTGGAGATATTGGTTAATGGAGTATATCCATGTGACAAAGGAGTTCTTCTCCATGAAGTCCAATCGTTTGCATTTGGATAATTAATATCGTGAATACTTAAATCAATAAATTCACTTAATTTTTTATTTTTAAATAATGACTTTCTATCTTCAGGTCTATCAATTGTGCTTGGATCGCTGAATGAAACCCAATTCTCTTCATCATTATTAATAGTGCCTATGTTTTTTAAATTAATATTTTCAACATTATTTCTAGATAAAATATATGAAAAAATATCCATATATTCGTTATCAGTTATTTTGTGATTATTTCCTGGCGGCATTGTTTCAGCTATAATGGAATAGAGTAACTCAAAGTCATTTTGCCATTTTTCTAAAAAAATACTTCCTATTAGTTCATTTCCATGTGCTGATCCCCTTAGAGATAGCGAGTGGCATTCAGCACAATGCTTTTCGTAAAGCACTCCTCCCTTTTTTATGTTAACGGTTTCAGCTAATAAGGATGTAAAAGTAAAAGATAATAAAAAATATATAATACAAAATAATTTCTTTTTAGAGCTATTCATAACAATCAATATAATTTATAAAATTTTAAAAACTATTAAATAGGTTACAGATGATAGCAATTTTAGCAATATCAATTTTTATTTTGATTATTTTTCTATTAAATAAGATTACTTTTGGAAGATTTGATTAATTTTCTCTTTGCATCCAAGAGATTATTGGCATAATTGGAATAATCCAAATTAAGCCGGATACAAGATAAAATAAGAAAACCATCAGACCGTTTAAATCTGGTAATAAGATTTCAGCGACAATAGCGACAATTCCAATAAAAACGATCAACCATATAGGTATAATGATTGTTCCAATTAATTTTTTTATTCTATTGTTTATCTTCATAACTATACCTATATACATAATTGAATATTATTTATGATTTAACATGATAACCTTTACATCAAACAACCAAAACAAACCATTAATTATTTGGGTCTCTTCATTAATATTGATGTTATTCACTCTTGTTCTAGTTGGTGGTGCTACTAGGGTCACAGACTCTGGTCTGTCTATTACAGAGTGGGAGCCTGTAATCGGAGTTCTTCCTCCAATTACATTTGATTCTTGGATGGTAGAATTTGAAAAGTACAAATTAATTCCTGAATATACGCTTATTAATTATCAAATGAGTTTATCGGAATTTAAGGTTATATATTTATGGGAATGGGGTCATCGCTTTTTAGCGAGAATTGTCGGGTTACTTGCATTGTTACCTTTTATTTTCTTTTTATTTTCTAAAAGCCTAACAAAATCACAAATATCAAAATCATTATTGATAGTTATTCTTATCGGCATTCAAGGTTATATAGGCTGGTATATGGTTCAAAGCGGACTGACTGAGAGAGTCGATGTTAGTCAATATAGGCTAGCGACACATTTAACCATGGCTTTCATTATAATATATGTCAGTTTTAAGCTGTTATTTGATATTCTGGAATTAAAAGGTGATCATTCTTCATTTTTTACAAGATTATGGTCTACAGCATTTGTTGGTCTTGTGTTTTTACAAATTTTTTTAGGAGGAATTGTTTCCGGCCTTGATGGAGGATTAATATATCCAACATGGCCTTTAATGGGGAATACATTCTTACCATTAGACTATTGGAATATAGATTTAGGATTTTTAAATCTTTTTGAGAATAGGTCAAACATACAGTTTAATCACAGAACATTGGCTTATTTAATACTGTTTTTATCCTTGATTAATCTCTATATCTTTAGAAATAATAAGGATCTTTTTAAAATTTCAAATCTCTTATTAATTATTATTCTTATTCAAATATTTTTTGGTGTAATTTCAATATTATTTTATATGCCTTGGCAAACTGCTTTGTTACATCAATTTTTTGCTATTATTTTATTTTCTGTTTCGATACTTTATAGATCTATTATTTTTTGTAGTAAATAATTACCCCACTGTAAATTATTGTTTTATATATATTTAATTATAAGTATTGACATATTTTATCTAATCTATAAAAGAACTTTTAAATTGGATAAATAAGATGACAACGATCTCTACAAAGCAAAGTGATATTGAAAAAAAATGGATATTAATCGATGCAACCGATGTAGTTGTTGGTAGATTAGCATCTTTTATAGCTAAAAGACTCAGGGGTAAGCATTTGGCTTCTTTTACACCACATGTCGATGATGGTGATAATGTGGTTGTAATAAATGCTGAAAAAATTCATTTTACTGGCAATAAGTTATCAGATAAGAAATATTACAAGCATACTGGTTACCCTGGAGGCATTAAGATGCAAACTCCTGAAGATATTTTATCAAGTAAATTTCCTGAAAGAATTTTAAAAAAAGCTGTAGAGAGAATGATGCCATCAGGCCCTTTGGCTAATAAACAATTAAAGAATTTAAAAATTTATAGTGGTTCTGATCATCCTCATGAATCACAAAAACCTGAATTATTAGATTTTAAATCTATGAATGAAAAAAATGGAAAAAGATAGATAAATGGAAGATCAAGAAAATACAGAAGAAATTAAAAGTTTTGAAGACTTAGGCCAATCTGAGAATAGCGAAAATGATATGATACTTCCTGAAAAAGAAGTTGATGATCTTGGTAGATCATATGCTACCGGTAAAAGAAAAGATGCTGTTGCAAGAGTATGGCTTAAGCAGGGACCAGGCAATATTATTATTAATGGAAAATCATCTGATGATTATTTCGCAAGACCTGTTTTAAGAATGCTAATAAATCAACCTCTAGTTGCTTCAGACAGAAAAGAGCAGTTTGATGTTATTTGTTCTGTAACAGGAGGAGGGCTATCCGGACAAGCTGGAGCCGTAAGGCATGGTATATCAAAAGCTCTTGTTTTATTTGAACCAGAATTAAAAAAGGTTTTGAAATCAGGTGGTTTCTTAACTCGTGATTCCAGAGTTGTTGAAAGAAAAAAATATGGAAGACGTAAAGCGAGACGTAGTTTCCAATTCTCAAAGCGTTAATAATTTTTTTGATAAAAATGATTATGAGCGCTTTTTTAAGCGCTCTTTTTTTATGTGATAAAAAGATATAAGGTGTAGAAATGAATAAAAATATAAAAATAGCTGTTTTAGGGGCATCGGGATATACAGGCGGTGACCTATTAAGAATATTATTGAATCATAATAATGCTGATATTGTAGCTTTAAGCGCCAACACAAAGTTAGGTATGAATCCTGCGGATATTCACTCAGCACTATATAATGCTGACTTACCAGATTTTAAAAGTGTTGAAGAGATAGATTTTAACAAAATTGATTTAGTTATATCTGGTTTACCTCATGATAATTTACATAAATTAATCAATGATATACCTAGTGAATGTAAAGTTATAGATATGTCTGCAGATTTTAGATTTTCTGATGTTGATATTTTTAATAAATATTATCAAACTTCACACAAATCACCTGAAATATTAGAAGTTAGTGTTTATGGTTTATCTGAAATTTTTAGAAATGATATCAAGAATGCTAGAGTAGTTGCCTGTCCAGGATGTTATCCAACTGCAGCTTTACTATCTATAATACCTTTAATTGAGGGAGGAATCATTTCTTTAGAAGATATTATTATTGATGCTAAATCTGGTGTTTCAGGCGCAGGGAGATCAAATAAAGAAGATTTAATGTTTTCAGAAGTATCAGAAAGCATGAAGCCATACAATATTGGTAAACATAGGCATACTCCTGAAATTGAAAAGGTTATTGAAAACATAAGCGGTAAAGAAATAAAAATAAACTTTACCCCTCATTTAATTCCAATAAATAGAGGAGAATTACTTACTATATACCTAAAAACACTTGATGGATATTCTGCAGAACAAGCTCAAAACTGCTTAGATAGTTTTTATAAAAATGATAAATATGTTCATGTTTCAAAAAAAGGAATTCCATCTGAAACCTCAAATGTTAGAGGTTCAAATAATTGTTTAATTTCTGTATTCGACGACAGAATTGAAGGAAGAATTATAATTTCTACATCAATAGATAATTTACTTAAAGGATCAGCTGGTCAAGCAATTCAAAATATGAATATTATGTTTGGCCTTGACGAAGGTGAAGGTCTAACTAATTTTGGGTTATACCCTTAAAAATTATGAAATTTCTATTTTTAATATTTATATGTATTTTTTTGATGTCTTGTGGAACTAGAGAGTCTATAAAAAACAAATATCTATATAGTGAAACTGTAATGCAATTACTAAGTGATCAGGAATACTATGATCTAGACAAAAATGCAAAATGGCCAAACGAAGGGGGTAATTTCTGTTATATAAATGATAATAATGAAATTATGGATTAATTGGTATGAAGGAACTTGAAAAACTAAATAGACTCCCTCCCTATGTATTTGCTGAGGTTAACAGGATAAAAGATAATGCTCGAGCAAAAGGAAAAGATATCATTGATTTTGGTATGGGTAATCCTGATTCTCCAACACCAAAACACATTGTTGATAAATTAATAGAAGCCGTTCAAGATCCAAAATCCCATCGTTACTCAGCATCAAAGGGAATACCTGGGCTTAGAAAAGCGCAAGCTAAATATTATGAGAGAAGATTTAATGTTAAGTTAAATTATGAAACAGAGATAGTCGCTACTTTAGGATCTAAAGAAGGTTTAGCTAATATGGCTCAAATTTTGAGTGTCCCAAGTGATACTTTTCTTGTACCTAACCCTGCTTACCCAATTCATGCCTTTGGTTTTATAATATCTGGAGCTAATTTAATACATTATCGTATTAATGATGAAATTGATTTAATGACTGAATTAACTGATAAAGTTGAATCATCTAAAACTCCAGTAAAAGCTATTGTAATAAATTTTCCATCAAATCCAACAGCACGTATCTGTAGTAAAGATTTTTATAAGGAAGTTGTTTCTTATGCAAAAAAGAATGATATCATACTTCTATCTGACTTAGCTTACTCTGAAATATATTTTCATGAAGATGATAAACCTACATCTATTTTAGAAATTGAAGGAGCAAAAGATGTGGCTGTTGAATTTACATCTATGTCTAAAACCTTCTCAATGCCAGGTTGGAGAATGGGTTTTGCTGTAGGAAATGAATATTTAATTTCAGCCCTTACTAGAATAAAATCATATCTTGACTATGGAGCTTTTACCCCCATTCAAGTTGCTTCAGTTACTGCTTTAAACAGTGATGAAAAATTTATAGATGATATAAGAAAAGTTTATAAGGAAAGACGAGATATATTAATTGAATCATTTTCTAATGCAGGTTGGGATATACCTCCCCCAAAGGCAACTATGTTTGCTTGGTCATCAATTCCAGAAAAATATAATGATATGACTTCTTTAGAATTTTCAAAATTGTTGCTTGAAGAAGCTGATATTGCAGTTTCACCCGGTTTAGGTTTTGGAGAGTATGGAGAAGGTTATGTAAGATTATCAATGGTAGAAAATGAACAAAGAGTTAGACAGGCCGCAAGAAACCTTAGAAAATTAATGAAATGACAAAAGAATTAAATATTGGGATTGTAGGTTTAGGAACAGTAGGTTCCGGAGTGATAAAAAGTATCGAAAAGAACAAAGAATATTTTAAAAATAATTACGATGTAAAATTTAATATAATTGGTATATCTGCAAATTCCAAAAATAAAGAAAGATCATTTGATGTCGATAGTTACAATTGGTTTGACGAACCCTTAGAGCTAATATCGGAGAAAAATATTGATACAATAATAGAATTAGTGGGCGGTGAAGATGGTTTGGCTTATGAACTTGCAATAAATTCCCTTAAAAATAAAATGAATTTTATAACTGCTAATAAAGCTCTAATTTCAAAACATGGAGAGGAACTTGCATCATTATCAGAGAAAAATAATAATTTTTTTGGTTTTGAAGCTTCTGTTGCAGGTGGAATACCAATAATAAAGACTCTTAAAGAGAGTATTATTTTGAATGAAATTCAAAAAGTATTTGCAATATTAAACGGAACTTCCAATTATATTTTGTCTAGTATGAGTAAATTACAGATTAGTTTTGATGAAGCTCTTAAAGATGCCCAAGATAAGGGCTATGCCGAATCTGATCCTACATTTATCTATTCTAAATTCTATTATTTTTTCTGAAATTCCTTCTGTTGAAAGTATTTATGTTAATGGAATAGAAAATGTTGAGTTAATTGACCATCATTATTCATCTGATTTTGGATATAACATAAGATTAATTGCACAATCAGATATAACTGGTGAGGGTGTTTATAAGGAAGTTACTCCTATGTTGGTAGATAAAAATAGCTCTTTAGGAAGAGTTGATGGAGCTAACAATATCATTAAAATTATTGGTCAAGAAAGCGGAGATGTAGTCTTAGAGGGTCAAGGAGCTGGCGAAGGTCCAACATCATCTTCAGTCATATCAGACTTAGTTGATTGCGCAATTGGTTCAAAGTTACATTTATTTAGTAATTCGTTTTCTGAATTATCTAAAAATAGTAAAAAGATCTTACCTAAAGAACGACCATATTATCTAAGGGTATTCCTTAAGGATCAAAAAGGATCAATGTCAAATTTAACTAATTTGTTAAGCCAGAATAATATATCGTTAGATAAAATAATTCAAAAAGATGAACTTAATAGTAATGAAAATAACTTTAAGCCAGTGGTCATGATTACATATCCGGTAAAAAAAGATGAAATTGATTCATTAATTGATATATTAAGTAGCTCAGATATTGTATCTTCTAAACCATTGCATATGCCAATTTTAAATAAGGGTTAAAAAATGTCAGATCAAATATTAGATAGAGTCCTTACTCTTGAACTTGTTAGAGTTACAGAACGCGCTGCTGTAGCTGCATCTTATCTAGTTGGACGAGGTAATGAAAAGGATGCTGATCAAGCTGCTGTTGATGCAATGCGTAAAGAGTTAAACCAACTTGATATCGATGGAGAAGTTGTAATAGGTGAGGGCGAAAGAGATGAAGCGCCAATGCTTTATATAGGTGAGAAAGTTGGTACTGGAAAAGGACCTAAGGTTGATATAGCCCTTGATCCTTTAGAGGGTACAACTCTTACTGCAAAAGGCCAGGCTGATGCTTTAACGACAATAGCTATGGCTGAAAAAGGTTCATTACTGAATGCCCCTGATGTTTATATGCAAAAAATTGCAATAGGCCCTGGTTGCCCTGACAATCTTATTTCACTAGAAGAAGACCCCGATAAGAATGTTACTGAGCTTAGTAAAGCGCTTAAAAAGCCTATAGAACAAATAACCGTTTGCGTTCTTGATAGACCAAGACATGATAGTCTTATTGAATCCTTGAGATCTGTAGGAGCAAAAGTAAGATTAATTCAAGATGGAGATATTGCTGGAGTAATCCATACAACTGAAAAAGCAACTGGTATTGACATGTATATGGGAATTGGTGGAGCTCCAGAAGGTGTTTTAGCTGCTGCAGCTTTAAGATGTATTGGCGGACAAATGCAAACTAAATTAGTTCTGGAAGATCAGGAAAAGAAGGATAGGGCAGCAAGATTAGGAATAACAGATGTGGATAAAATCTATAATCTTGATGATATGGTAACTGGAGATGCCTTATTTGCAGCTACTGGAGTGACTAATGGATCTATTTTGTCTGGTATTGAGATTAATAGTGGAATATGGACACATACAATCGTTATGCGATCTTCTTCAAAAACCATTCGTTGGATTACGGCTCACCATCAAAATATAGATAAATTTAATTCTCAGAATTAATAATGAATGAAAATCTTCTGAGTATAGAAAAAAGATCATCAATAAATGGTACTTTTTGGAAGAAACGATTTGATTATGATTATGAAGAATCCAATCAATCATCGAGTTCAAAACTTAATAATATTTTAGAAACCATTTTATATGGTAGAAACCTCAAAAAAGAAGATTTTAATAATTTTTTAGACCCTAAAGTAAATAACCTATTAATTGATCCAAGTGAATTATTTGATATGGATGTTGCTATCAAAGAAATTGTAACTGCAATGATCAATAATAAGAAAATTGGAATTATTGGTGATTATGATGTTGATGGAACTACATCTTCATCCTTACTTACTAACTTCTTTGACCATTATAATATCAGCTCTGATGTTTATATTCCAAACAGATTGAAAGATGGGTATGGGCCAAATATCTCTGCATTTGAGAAATTTATTGAAAA
>LUMP01000044.1_pt1 | contig 38264 bp, 29 predicted proteins | sample 729641 | NCBI WGS metagenome assembly LUMP01 (sample SAMN03860260, study PRJNA289734) | marine metagenome | biome: seawater column; feature: ocean; material: water; isolation source: Red Sea water column Station 12 - depth 47m | place: Saudi Arabia: Red Sea | collected 2011-10-15 | depth 47 m | reverse complement strand
TAAATTCTACTTTTTTTCCTAAAGCATTTTCAAGCAAGCTAATAGTATTTTTTCTTGATGTTATAAATGGATAATATATTGTGTCTCCAGATTTAAATAAAGAGGGATTTATAGAAAAAATATTCTCTGTTTCTGACCTATATATTTGTTTCTTTTGTTCAAAATCAAAGACAATTTTATATGTATCTGGAGTAATTTCTATATCTCCATTGGATTTTTTTACAGCTTGAATTACATTTCCATAAATCGGCATCTCTGATCGTTCGGCTTGGTAGTAATTATTATAATCATCCCAGGCCCAACCTGGTCCATATTTATCAAGATCAGTTTTTGGGATATGATATACTATGTGTTTAAATTTCTTTAAAAATTTTTCTAAATCTTTATCTATATATTTTGGGTGTGAAAGTAATGGATAACCTGTAGGTGAAATTTTCAAAGTGTCATTATAAACTTTATAATTTAAGATTGGAATTGAGTCTCCGTAATTAATTGAACCCAGGACCGTTAAAATTTTAACGTTTGATGCTGGAGTCATGAAGATATCGTTTCCTAATCCAACAATCTTTTTGTCCTTATCTATTCGCTTAACAGAAATAGATACAACACTTCCATCTAAATCATTATTTTTTGATATCCAATTTTCAATTTTTTTAGTAGATATCTGTGAGAATAAACTTGAGGAGAAGAATACTAAAAGAATTATCTTTTTCATTATATCAAGTTAAAAAAAAGCTCTTATTAAAAGAGCTTTTTTATGCGGTCTGGACGGGACTCGAACCCGCGACCCCCTGCGTGACAGGCAGATATTCTAACCAACTGAACTACCAGACCAAAAGGGATGCAAATATAATTATTTTGATTTATAAAGCTGCATTTATTGCATCTTCATATGTTTTTTTTGGAGCAACTCCTACTTGTCTTGAGATTAATTCTCCATCTTTGAACAATAACACAGTTGGAATATTTCTTACTCCATACTTAGCCGCAAATTCTTGATTTGCATCAACATCAATTTTTCCAACAACAGCTTTACCTTCAAACTCTTTACTTAACTCATCAATAATAGGTCCAACCATTCTACATGGGCCACACCATTCTGCCCAAAAATCTACAAGTACAGGCTTATCTGATTTTAAAACTTTTTCTTCAAAAATTGAATCATTTAACTCTAATGCCATAATAATTATTTTAAGGAGCAAATCTAATATTTATTATTCAAAGAAATACAATTTGATTTAATTTAATTTATATAAAAATTCGTCTTCTTCAAGTGATATCAACAGTTCTTTAGATATATTAACCTTAGTGTCTTCGGATATCATATTTAATTTAAATTCATTTTTAGAATCATGTATATCAAAATAGACTGGACTTGAACCTTTAAATTTAGACAGAGTAGATTTTAGTTTTTTTATGTTGTCATTGACTATTGCAGTTGAATCAACTCTAAGTGTAATTTTTTTAGAATTAGAGTCAATTATGCCATCCATTAGTTCTACATTCAAAAATTGAATTCTTGGTTCACCAACTCTCCCTGTATCCTTATTTACCCATCCTTCTCTAACAGTTAGTCTTAATCTAAGAATTTTATTTTCTTCAAGTAAATGTTTATACTTAAGATATTCTTCACCAAATATTCTAAACTTATACTGATCATTAAAATCTTCAAATGAAAAAACAGCAAATCCATTACCAGTTTTTGATACAAGATGTTCAACCTCGTTTATTATTCCTCCCACATAAAAATCTTTATTTACAAGTTTATTTAGATTATTTAAGGTAGTTAATCCTGTAGAGGTAAAGTTATTCAGTTCTCTTATGAAGTCATCCAATGGATGAGCTGAAATATAGATCCCAACAACTTCTCTTTCTTTTTTTAACTTCTCTAAATTTATCCATTCATCACATTCTGGTATAACAGGATTAATTGACATGTCATCGCTATCCTCTCCAAAAAGATTTATTTGTGAAGAATTAACAGACTCTTGATATTTTGATCCAAATTTTATAGCTTTTTCAATATAACTTAAACCTTCATTATCTAAATTAAAATATTGAGATCTATTAAGTTTAAATGAGTCTAGACCCCCTGCCAAAACAAGGTTTTCAAAAGTCTTTTTATTTGCTAATCTAAGATCTATTCGTTTTGCAAAATCAAATATATCATCGTATTTATCGTCTTTTCTATTCTCTACAATTGTCTCAACAGCACCTTTCCCAACACCTTTTACAGCACCCATTCCAAATCTAATTGCTTTATCATCGTTAACATTAAATTTGTAATATGATTCATTAATATCAGGACCTAACACTGTAATTCCCATTCTTTTACACTCTTCCATAAAAAAACTTACTTGTTTTATATCATTCATGTTATTAGATAAAACTGCTGCCATATATTCGGATGGATAATTTGCTTTTAAAAATGCAGTTTGATATCCAATCAAAGCGTAGCATGTAGAGTGAGATTTATTAAAAGCATATGAGGCAAATGCTTCCCAGTCTTTCCATACTTTTTCTAAAACTTCTATTGTATATCCATTCTCTTGACCACCTTTCATAAACTTAGGTTTTAATTTTTCAATTAATGAAAATATTTTTTTACCCATTGCCTTTCTAAGAAGATCTGCTTCACCCTTTGAAAACCCAGAAATTTTTTGAGAAAGTGACATTACTTGTTCTTGATAAACTGTTATACCATATGTTTCTTGAAGAAACTCCTCCATTTCAGGAATGTCATAGGTGATTGGTTCAGAACCATTTTTTCTTGAAATATATGAAGGAATATATTCAAGCGGGCCAGGCCTATAAAGAGCATTCATGGCTATTAGATCATTAAAATCTGTGGGTTTAAGATCTTTCAAATACTTTTGCATTCCTGGTGATTCATACTGAAAAATACCAACTGTTTCACCTCTTTGAAACAATTCATATGTTTTCTTATCATCCAGTTCAAACTTTTCTGGATCAAGATCTATATCATATTTATACTTAATTAGCTTTACAGTATCCTTAATGATAGTCAAAGTCTTAAGACCAAGAAAATCCATTTTAAGTAATCCTGCATCCTCAACAACTGAATTATCAAATTGAGTGACATAAAAATCTGAATCTTTAGCTCTGGTAATTGGAACAAACTCTGATATATTGCTTGGTGTAATTATAACTCCACATGCATGAATTCCAGTATTTCTTAATGATCCTTCAAGTAAACTTGCTTGTTGCAATGTTTGTGCAGATAAGTCAGAAGCTTTAAATAATTTTTTTAGTTCAGAAACCCTGCTAAATTCATCAGTTCTTAATTCTGATTTTAAATCAGACTCATTCATAGAAAATATATCATTTAGTTTCATATTTGGAACTAATTTTGAAATTCTGTCAACTTCAGATAGTGATAAATCTAGAACTCTTCCTGTATCTCGTATTGACGATTTAGCAGCCATTCTTCCATAAGTAATTATCTGTGCAACTTGTTCAGAGCCATACTTATCTACTACATATTCAATAACTTTATTTCTTCCTTCATCATCAAAATCGATATCAATATCTGGTAGGCTTACTCTGTCTGGATTTAAAAATCTTTCAAAAAGTAAATTATATTTTATTGGATCTATACTAGTTATGCCAAGAGCATAGGCAACTACAGAGCCAGCTGCTGAACCTCTACCGGGACCTACAGATACATTCATCTCTCTTGCAGCATTAATAAAATCTTGAACAATAAGGAAGTATCCTGGGTAACCAGTCTTTGCGATAACATCTAACTCAAAATCTACTCGTTCTTGAAGATCTTTTGACATCTTACCATACTTATTTTTAACTCCTTCATTAGTCAGGTGTCTTAGATATGAGTTTTGACCTTTTTGATTGTCAAAATCATCCTTTTGCATGAATTTCTTCGGAACTTTAAAATCAGGCAGCAAAACTTCTCTTGCAAGATCAAATGAGTCAACTTTATTAATTATTTCTGAAATATTATAAATACTCTCGGGTATGCCATTAAAAATCTTTAACATCTCATCTTTAGATTTATAATAGTATTCTTCATTTGGAAGACCATACCTAAACCCTCTACCTCTTCCTATTGGAACTGATTGTTTTTCACCATCTCTAACACATAGTAAAATATCATGAGCATTTGCTTCAGACTTAGAGGTATAATAAGAATTATTAGTTGCAATAAGTTTTACACCATACTTTATACTAAAATCTTTAAGAATTGGAATTATATAGTCTTCATTTTCTTGTTTGTGATTTTGAATTTCCAAATAGAAGTCATCTTTAAAATTATCTATCCACCATTTTAAAGATTCTTCTGCTTTTTCTTCACCTTGATTTAAGATTTTGGAGGCAATTTCACCATTTAAACCTCCTGACAACACAATTAGATCTTCAGAGTAAGTTTTTAAGATTTCCTTGTCAATTCTTGGAACATAATAGAATCCTTCAATATTAGCTATAGAACTTAATTTTGATAAATTTCTAAAACCATTTTTATTTTTTGCTAAAAAAACCATTTGGTATCCATTATCTCTGTTAGATTTATCTAGATGATTTTCACATACATTTAATTCACACCCAACAATTGGTTTAATATACTTTTGACCTTCCTTTAGGTTTTCATTATAATTTTTAAGAGTTTTTATAAAGTGAAATGCTCCCATTAAATTCGACTTATCAGTAATTGCAATAGCATCATGTGAAAAGTCAATACATTGTTTTAGTAAATCTGAAATCCTAGATGTTGACTGTAAAATTGAAAATTGAGTGTATGCATGGAGATGAGCAAATTCAAAGTCTTCTTTTAATTCTTCATTGGTTATTGGGGAATCAGTTTTATCTAACTGTTCATCTGATTTTAACTTCTTAGATTCTTCAAATAAATTAAGATGATCTATTCCTTGAGCTTTAACTTTTTCAAGATCTAAATCTGATAAGTTCATGTAAATATCTTCATTATTAGAAAGTGATGCGGGATGAATTTTTTTATCTTTTAAAAGTTTAAATAAACAAAGTGCAGTAGCTTCAACATCAGCAGAGGCATTATGTGCTGACTCAAATTTTTGGTTAAAAAGATGACTATATAACTCAATTAGAGTTGGAAGCTTAAATCTTCTACCTCTTCCGCCTTTTAACATACATATTTGAGCTGTTTCCTCTGTACAGGTATCAATTTTTGGAAAATCTTGAAGTGGATTTTTTCCGTCAATTCTAAGATATTCAGAGCCTAAAATCTTTTCATCAAAATTTAAATTATGACCACAAATAAACTTAGACTTGCTTAGATCATCTTTAAATTTTTCAAGAACAAATTCGACTTCTACTCCAATTTTTTTGGCAAGCTGAGTTGAAATACCATGAATCTTTTCAGAATCATAAGGTATTGTGAATCCTTTTGGATGAATAATGTAACTCTGGTTTGAAACACAAATTCCTTTTTCATCGTGAACCTGCCAAGCTACCTGAATTGCTCTTGGCCAGTTGTCAAAATCTGTCAAAGGAGCACTCCATTTTTTTGGAAGTCCAGTAGTTTCAGTATCAAAAATTAAAAACATTTAGGAATAGTTTCAATTACTAATTTAATATTTTATCTTGGATTGATTTTGAATATTTATCAAGAGTTTCAATGCCAAAAAATAAAGAAACTTTTACAATTACAGCAGCACTTCCATATGCAAATGGCCCTATACATATTGGCCATCTAGCAGGTGTTTATATTCCTGCTGATATATTCGCTAGATACAAAAGACTTACAAATAATGATGTTGCATTCATTTGTGGAAGTGATGAACACGGGGTTGCAATTTCTTTAGCATCTAAAAAAGCTTCAATCTCTCCAAAGGAGTTAATTGATAAATATGATAAAATGATTAAAAAATCATTTGATGAATTTGGAATTTTATTTGATAATTATTCAAGAACATCAAATAAGATTCATCATGAAACTTCTATAAATTTTTTTGAGAATCTTAAAGAAAAAAATCTTTTTTCACTAATTAAATCAGAACAGTTTTTCGATGTTAATGAGAATCAATTTTTAGCTGATAGATATATCTCTGGTACTTGTCCTGTTTGTGGTTATGATGAAGCATATGGAGATCAATGTGAAAAGTGTGGATCAACCCTTAGTCCAGAGGAATTAAAAAATCCTAAATCAACAATCTCTAATTCAGCTCCAATTCTAAAAGAGACTAAACACTATTATATCAAACTTGATGAATTTGAGGAATTTATTAAAAACTGGATAACTGTTGAAAATAAAGATAAATGGAAGACAAATGTTGTTGGACAGGTTAAGTCATGGTTAGATAGTGGATTAAAACCAAGGGCGGTTACAAGAGATCTGGATTGGGGTATACCTGTAAAAATAGATGATGAAGATGGAAAGGTATTATATGTTTGGTTTGAGGCACCTATTGGATATATCTCATCTACTATTGAATGGGCTAAAGCAAATGACAAAGATTGGGAGCAATATTGGAAAAATCCAGAAACTAATCTTATTCACTTTACCTAAAAATGTTCCAGCCAATGAATTCTTAAATCTTGAAGGCAATAAAATCTCAACTTCTAAAAACTGGGCAGTTTGGCTTCATGAATATTTAATTGATTTTCCAAACATGCAAGATGTATTAAGATATGTATTAACATCTACATGTCCTGAAACAAAAGATAATGATTTCACTTGGAAAGACTTTCAAACTAGAAACAACAGTGAATTAGTAGCTATTTATGGAAATTTCACTAATAGAGTTCTATCATTAATAAATAAATATTATGATGGTAAAATACCAAATCCAGATTCAAGAAATAATGCTGATGAATTAGTTTTAAATGAAGTCAAATCCTTAAAGAGCAAAATTGAACTTAGCTTGAATGAATTTAAATTTAGAGAAGCAATCAAAAACTTAATGAACATAGCAAGAGTTGGGAATAAACATCTTGCAGAAACAGAGCCATGGAAAATTAAAGAATCGGATCCTGAAAGAGTAGAACAGATTCTTCAAACTTCCTATATTATAATTACTTATTTATCAGTTCTTTCTGAACCATTTATTCCTTTTACATCATATAAATTAATGAAAATGATTGGGCTGAATAATTTTAGCTGGGATATGTTAGATAATGTCTCTGAAAATATTGACTATAGCTTTAAAATTGACAAAATAGAAATGTTATTTAGAAAAATTGAAGATTCTGAGATAGATCTTCAACTAAATAAATTAAATGGTAATCCTAATTTATAGAATCTACTAATATTGATTCTATCATATTAGCTGAGTAGTTGTAAAAAACAAAAATTTTATTAAGTTCTTCTAGTCCTACGCTCTTATTAATCTTTGATAGATTATGTTTGGTTTTTTGTATTTGAATATCAAGAAGCTTTAGTCTTCCTTTAATCTCAGGACTGCTTACAAATAAATCAAAATCTGATTTCAATATCTCTCTTGAGTTATTGCCCAATTTATTTAATATATCCTCAAGATATTTTGCATCATTATCATTATATCCAGAAATTGAATTTGCTAGAACTAGAATATTATATTTAAGAATTTTGAACTCAGTCCATTCATCTAAATTATATTCAGTTTCGAAATCTTCTTCAAATGTTATAGGAATTTCATATTCAATTATATCTAATTGATTTTCATCAACTGAGGTTTCAGTATTAGATTCAATTTTTTGATTACAAGATGTTAAAATAATTATTGCAAATAAAAATTTCTTATCTAAAATTCCAATCATAATTGAACTAAATCTACGATATTTTATACTTTTATCATTCAATATTTTTAACATGAGTAAATCGTTTGTTGCTTTTATAGTTATTCTATCAATGATTGTAGTCCTTGGATCTATTGTTTATGACTACGTCACCTCTAAAAATGACTAAAAAAATTTTAATTATTGGTTCTGGCTTCTCCTCTATCTCTGCTGCAACTTATCTAGCAGATAAAGGGTATGATGTAACTGTATTTGAAAAAAACTCTTCATTTGGTGGAAGGGCTAGAAAATTTGAAGCTAATGGATTCACTTTTGATATGGGACCTTCATGGTATTGGATGCCAGATGTTTTTGAGAAATATTTTAATGACTTTGGTAAATCTGTTAGTGACTTCTATAACTTGAAAAAATTAGATCCAGCTTACAGAGTTTATTTTGGAAAAAATGATTACATAGAGATTGAAGATAGCCTTGAAAAAATAAGTGAAACGTTTGAAAAGATTGAAAAAGGCGCTTCAAAAAATCTCTTAAAATTTATGGCTGAGGCTAAGATTAATTATTCTGTTGCTATGGAAAAGGTAGTTTATAAACCTGGGAAATCAATTCTAGAATTAGTCACTCCTGGAACTATCAGAAGGTTAAGATACTTTACAACTAATATAAAATCTGAAGTTAGTAGATATTTCAAAAATAAGAAGCTCCGTCAATTAATGGAATTTCCTGTTTTATTTCTAGGCGCTAAACCTGAAAATACTCCTGCTTTTTATAATATAATGAATCATGCAGACTTTGGCCTTGGGACTTGGTTTCCAGAAAAAGGAGGTATGTATAAAGTTGTTGAATCAATGATAAATCTTGCAAAAGAAAAGGGAGTAAAGTTTAAGTCTGAACACAATGTTGAAGAAATTATAGTTATCGAGAAAAAAGTTAAAGGAGTTATTTCAAATGGCAAAGAATTTTCTGCAGATATTGTTATTAGTGGAGCTGATTATAATCACACCGAGAAACTAATTCCTAATCATTTAAAAAATTATGATGATTCATTTTGGGATAAAAAAGTTTTTGCACCTTCTTCACTTCTATTTTATCTAGGCTTAAATAAAAAAGTAAAAAAATTACCTCATCATAATTTATTTTTTGATGTTGATATGAATGATCATGCTTCTGAAATATATGATAATCCTAAATGGCCTGAATCTCCACTTTTCTATCTGAATTTCCCTTCATTAACTGACAAAAGTATGGCACCAGATGGCTGTGAAAATTGTTTTATATTAATTCCAATTGCTCCAGACCTAGAAGATAAAGAAGAAATAAGAGAAAGATATTTAAATATAGTTCTAAAAAGGATTGAGGATATCTCAGGCGAAAAAATAAGTGATAATATAATTTTTAAAAAATCATTTTGTGTTAATGACTTTATAGATGATTATAACTCATACAAAGGAAATGCTTATGGGTTAGCAAATACATTATTTCAAACCTCAATCTTTAAACCAAAGATGAAAAGCAAGAAAATAAAAGGACTATATTTTACTGGACAACTAACTGTTCCAGGACCTGGTGTACCTCCATCATTAATATCTGGAAAAATTGTTTCAGATGTTGTTATGCAGGATTTTCTGTATTAATAAATTCGTTTGTTTGAATTATATCCGTTATAATCTCAACTAATAGTTTTTCTACTTCTTTTATGCTTATCTGAGTATGATCTTTAATTGAAATAAATGGAGAAGTACTTTTTTTCACTGAATAAATTCCTATTTGTCCAATATCCAGATCTTTATAATTATTTGATACAAGTAATTTATAGATGAGTAATTGTAACAAATTTGAATATTTGTAGTCTAACTTAATTTTATCTATATTTTTTATATCTAGAACTGTTGGATTTACCAATCCTGACTTATAATCAATAACTCTTATTTTTCCATTGAATAAGTCAATTCTATCAATAATACCATTAATTTTAACTGTTTTATTATTTACTGTAATTTCAGATGATAGTCTTTCCTCTAGTGATAAAATCTTAATCTTAGCTTTTTCTTTAGTTAATTGTTCTTTTTCAAAATTTAAAATATTAGTTATATAGTCTTTAACGATTTCTATAAAAATTAAGTTTTTACCTTCTGGTTTCTTGGAATATAATTCTATGAAAGATTCACTAGTTTGGTTGTCTATATTTCTTCTCATTTTTTCAATATGCTCTAATTCAAGATCTATCATTTTAAAAGGATTATAAAGTTTTTCAATTACCTCATGTATTAATGTTCCTTGATCCATATAACTTAAATATTTTGAATCTTCAATATCATCTATTCCTAAAATTTTTTGTTCGTAGAATAAATAGGGATTCTTAATAAATAAGTTTAATGTAGATGCTGAAATTCCTGATTTTAAAATATCATTTATTTTTTGATCAATTCTTTTATCACTTTTAATTACCTCACTAATTTGATTATCAAATGTTATTTTTTGAGTTATCGAATTGTAAGAGATAGTATAATTTCTATCTAAGAGCTCCAGTTGCTTTATAAATCTACTTTTCTCACCGTTTATAAATGATGATAGATCTGAGTCAAAAGTTAGGTGCACTTCTTTAGAGTTTTCGACGAGACTATAAAATAAAGTGGAAATATTTTTTTCCTTCTCAATTAGATTCAAACTTTCAAATTCATTTTTTTTGCTGTTAGATACAAAATCACTATTTATCTCATTAAATGGAAATAACCCTTCATTCATGTTACTAATTATAACATGATCATATTTTGAATTATCATAATCCAAAATATGATAGTTCGATGACATACTTATATGATTTGAGTTAAAGAGATTGACTAGATCAGCTAATTTATGATTGCTAAAAAAGACATAAACTCTTGCTTTATTATTTTTATTGTAGATTGATGAAAGGGTATTAGAAATATATTTGGCTTGATTTAGATTACCTGAAGTTGATACAATTTTTATTTTACCACTAAAGTCTAATTTTTCCTTATTATCTAGCTTAATGTCATATTTTATTTTCTTACCAAAAGAAAAATTATTTTTACATGACTTATAATCAAGAAACTCTTTAATCAGGGAAGATATACTATTAGTGCTTACTTTATTATTATTTGCTAAAATATAAAGCTCTTTTTCAGCCCTAGTAAATGCAACATATAATAGATTGATTGAGTCAATATAGTTATTTAGAACTGTACTATCATATACTTCTTTAAGGTTATGTCCATTTTGATTCAAGTCTTTTATCCTTTTAATTAACATCCACTTCAAAGATTCAATTTCACTGAAAGGTTCATATAGCCATAAAGAATCATTAAAACTATTTTCATCTAACTTATCATTGTATATTGGAAGTATTACTGCAGGATATTCAAGACCCTTTGATTTATGAATTGTTGATATACAAACTGACTTTTGATTGTCAGGGAGGCTAAGATTAATTTTATCTAAATTTTTAGTCCAATAATTTAAATACTCATCCACTGAGTCATTTGATTTTTCAAGAAATTCAAATATGTTATCTATAAATGCTGTCAAAAAAATATTATTTAAATCAATTTTAAATATTGAGCAACAATATTTGACAGACTCTAAAACATTAAGCTTTAGAAAATAGTTTAAATCAAATTTTTCATTTGAAATTTTACTAAGGAAATCATCAATATTTTTCTTATCTAGATTGTCAAAGAAACAATCATTTATTGTTAAATAATCCCCTTCAAAATAATTTTTTTTATAAAGAAAGTCAATTACATTTTTTCTCTCACTATAATTATTTCCAGAGATACTTAACTTAAATATTGAAATAACAAATTGAACAATTTCTGAATTTTTTATTTGTAAAATATCACTTGAAACAAGATCAAAATCGGATGAATCAATATTATGAATTAGCTCTTTAGCATATTTATTTTTTCTAACTAAAATTATAATCTCTGAAGGAAGATACCCACGATTTAACAAATCCAGTATTTGATTTTTAATCTTTTCATAGAAAGTATCTGAATCATATAATTCTATTTCAACATAACCATCTTCTTTTTTTGTTGATTTTTGTTTGAAATTTAAAAGACTTGAATTGTATATTTTCAAATCTAGACTATTTGTTAAGTAGGAAAAAAACTCAGAATTAAAATCAACTATATTTTTTAAACTCCTGTAATTTGTGTCAATTTTTTCTATTTCTGGATTTATATAAAAAGGATTGGTCTCACCAAGAATAAGATTTACAAATTGATTTATTCTACTCCCTCTCCACCTATAAATTGATTGTTTAGGATCTCCAACAATTAATAAAGACCCTTTAGTGCCATCATGAGACTCACTTTGAATTGAATTAGAAATTAAAGGAATTAAATTTTCCCACTGAAGCTCTGAAGTATCTTGAAATTCATCAATAAAAAAATTTGAAAATCTTGAGCCTAGCTTCTCATAAATTAATGGAGCATCATTTGATTTAACAAGTGAATTTAATTCAGAATTAAATTTTGAAATTAATTTGGTGTTATTGTCACTTTGAATTTTGTTAATCTTATTTTCAATTAAGTTTATTAGAGACAGTGAAGGTAAATGAGATAGAAATGAATTTAAAACAAAAACATCTAATATTGTTTTGTTTATTTCATTGTAATTATTAAGTAACGAAGATCTTATTTTTTCAATTATATCAGATTTGCTATTGCTCAAAGATTTATTATATAAACTTGTCTCACCATTAAGTGATTTATATATAGACTCATTTATGTAAAGCTGGTCATTGATGATTATATTGTTTAAATAATTCGGTAAGTAGCTTCCTCTAAAATCACCAAAATCAAGGCCATTAGTTGATATTAGTTCTATACTTTTTTTTGCAAGATTCCTTAAATTTTCTTTTTTCTCATTTTTAAGATTATTAACCTCTAATTTCATTTGAGAAAAAAATTCTCTATTCTTTTGACTGAAGTATTCGATCTGATCTCTATTTGATTCTTTATCAATTAAAACAATAAATTCCCTTAAATCATGTGAGATATCCCAGCTTTTGTTTATGGATGTTTTGAATCTTGCAAACTCTATCAATTGATTCTTTAAATTATCATCATCATTAATATCTATGAAAATATCATCAATCGCTTGATCAATATAAACCATACTATCTAACTCAACCAAATAATCTTTTTCAATGTCAGATTCAGATTTAAATGACTTAAGAATATTATTGGTAAAACTGTCAATAGTCATGACATTGAAACTTGAATAGTTATAAAGAATGTTTTCTAAAATTATAAAAGCCTTTTCTTTAATTTCTTTATTATTTAGAGTTGTTTTACTTGAAACTATATCGATTATAACATTTTCATTTTCATTTACTATAATATTTAGATAAGATAAAATTCTATCTTTCATTTCAGCAGATGCTTTATTAGTAAATGTTAATGCAAGCATCGACTTATAATGATCATCTTTTTTTGAATTTAATAGTTGAGCTATAAACTCAATTGCTAGGTAGAATGTTTTACCTGACCCTGCAGATGAGTTTATGATTTTATAAGAGTAGCTCATTTATGATTATTGTACTTAACAAAATAATCCTAATTTTGTAAAAAAAAAATTATGGCTTTTGAATTACCTAAATTAAATTATGCTTTTGATGCATTAGAACCAAACATAGATGCAAAAACTATGGAAATCCATTACGGGAAACACCATAATGGTTATACAAATAATCTCAATAATATCATTTCAGGTACTGAAAATGAAGGAAAGAGTATTGAAGAAATTCTTAAATCTCTTGACCTTAATAACAGTGGATTAAGAAATAATGGTGGTGGTTATTATAATCATAATCTATTTTGGGAAATAATGGGACCAAATTCTGGTGGAAATCCAGCTGGAGAAATAGGTGAGTCTATAAATTCAAATTTTGGTTCATTCGAAAATTTTAAAGATGAGTTCAGTAAAGCGGCTGCTACAAGATTTGGTTCAGGATGGGCATGGTTATGTGCTCATGCTGATGGTAAACTTGAGATATGCTCTACTGCAAATCAGGACAATCCTTTAATGCCAAATGGGTGTGGAGGTGTTCCTATTTTATGTCTTGATGTTTGGGAACATGCATATTACTTAAATTATCAAAACAGAAGACCTGATTATATAAATGCATTCTTTAATGTAATTAATTGGGAAGAGGTGAATAAAAAGTATTTACAATAAAAAAAGGGGAAGAATCCCCTTTTTTGCCCCAAATCTTACCATGAACTTAACCTACTTATGTTCTGGTATAACCAATTTAGGTATTTTTTCAAATAAATAAAACTTATTTAGAAATTATTTTTTGTTATACACTAGTATGCTCTAGCTGATTTTCCTTCAACAAAATTTATAAAAGCTTGATTTACAACTTTGTTTCCTCCAGGTGTTGGGTAGTCACCAGTAAAATACCAATCACCCTTATGATTGCTACAAGCCTTATGAAGATTTTCCACCTTTTGAAAAATTATATCTAATTCAATTTTTGAATTAGAATCTATTAACATCTCTGACATTTTAGATGATATTTGCTCAGGAGAAAAGTCTTTATAGATATTTTTAACATGATTCTTTTTATAATCTAGTTTTTCTTTAGATGAAACACATTTATCATATGTGTCTTTAATTATTTTATCTGCTGTTCCATTATCTTTATGCAGTTCAATAGCTGCTCTAAATGCAATAAAATCCTCAATTTTTGCCATATCAATTCCATAACAATCCGGGTATCTAATCTGAGGAGCACTTGATACAATTACTATTTTTTTTGGATTTAACCTTACCAACATTTTAAGTATACTCTCTCTAAGAGTTGTGCCTCGAACAATACTATCATCTATAATAACAAGATTATCTGAATTTTTGATAACACCATATGTTATATCATAAACATGTGCAACTAGGTCTTCTCTTCCCTTATCAGCTGCAATAAAGGTTCTCAACTTTGCATCTTTAATTGCAATTTTCTCGACTCTTGGGTTATTCTTTTTAGCTTTTTCAAGCAAACCATAAAATGATGTCTCAGCTGTATTAGGTATAAATGAAAAAACTGTATTCTTATAATCCTTTTTAATTGATTTTTCAATCTGAGGAATGAGTAGACTGCCTAGCATTTTTCTCTCCATGTAAATATCAGCATCTGATCCTCTTGAGAAGTAAATTCTTTCAAAAGAACAGGATTTTTTAGCTTTTGGTTTTAAAATTTCTTTTAATGATGTAGTACCACTCTTTTTTATTACTAATGCATTTCCTCTTGGAACCTCATGAATCTGAGAGTATGAAACATCAAAAACTGTTTGTATAGCAGGTCTTTCAGAGGCTACTGCAATTACCTCATCATTTTCAAAATAGTATGCCGGTCTAATTCCATGAGGATCTCTTATAACAAAAGAGTCTCCATGGCCTATCATACCAGCTATAACATAGCCTCCGTCCCACTTCTTTGATGATTTTTTTAAGATTTTTTCAATATTTAAATCCTTTTCAATAAGTGGAGGCATTTCTGATTTTAATACACCTTTTTTCTTTAATTTATTATATCCAGCAATTACTTCAGAGTCTAAAAAATGTCCTATTTTTTCCATTATAGTAATTGTATCTGACTGCTCTCTTGGGTGCTGCCCCAACTTAACAAGACTTTGGAAGAGTTCATCTGTATTGGTCATATTAAAATTACCTGCAAGAATTAAATTTCTGTTCATCCAATTATTTTGTCTCATCATGGGTTGAACATAATCAATAGAATTTTTTCCATATGTCCCATATCTTACATGTCCTAGCATAACTTGTCCTAAAAATGGAGTTTGTTCGTAAAATGAGTTGGAACCTTTTTGAATTTTTTCAGATTTTATAAATGAATTAACTTTTTTATTAATCTTTTTAAAGATTGAGTGAATTGCCTGTTGTTCAAATGATCTTACTCTATAAAAATATTTTTGTCCTGGGTTTAAGTCAAATTTTATACTTGCATAGCCAGCACCATCTTGGCCACGGTTTTTTTGTTTTTCCATCATCAAGAACATCTTATCCACACCATACATGTGTGAACCATATTTTTGCGTATAAAAGTCAAGTGGTTTTTTTAAGTGGATCAATGAAATCCCACATTCATGTTTTAGTTGATCACTCACTTAATTTAATTTATTGGTTCTGATTTTAATGTCATCCATTGACAAATTTAATAAGTTTTTTGTTCCCATATTTTCTACATTATAAGAGGCTATTGCTGTACCATAAGCAATTGCAGATTTAATGGTATCAAACGTAATTTCTTCTGATTGAGTAAGATAACCTGCAATACCTCCTATAAAACAATCTCCTGCTCCGGTTGGGTCAACTACCTTTGCAACTTTAAATGCGTTAGACTTAAATTTATTCTCAAAATTAAATAGTTCAGCACCATCTGCTGCTTTTTTAATTATGACAAACTTAGGACCCATACTATGAAGAATTTCTGCTGCTTTTTCAAGGTCTTTCTCACCTGTTATCATTTCTGATTCTTCGTCATTTATAGAAATTAAGTCGGAATTATTGATTACCTCCTTAAGAGTATCCCAAAAGTTTTCAATCCAGTAATTCATTGTATCTAGAATAATAAGTTCAGGTTTTTTCTTTATTTGCTTTATAGCATTAAGTTGAATCTCAGGATGAAGATTACCTAGCAATAAAATGTCAGGAGTTGAATTTGATTTAGATATAACTGGATTAAAGCTGGCCATAACATTCAATTCGGTTTTTGTTGTTATTCTGTCTTTGAAATTATTTTTATAGATGCAGCTCCAGTAAAAAGTTTTATCATCTTTTATAATTTCGATTCCTGATATATCCACACCACAAGATCTAAGTAATTCTAGATCTTCGTTATGGAAATCATTACCTACAACTGATACTATTGAAGAATCACACTCAAAATGTTTTACAGACAAACATATAAATGATCCTGCTCCACCCAGTGTTCGATCAACTTTTTGCTCGCTAGTTTCAATTCCATCATATGCTAATGAAGCTACTATTAATAAAGATTTGTTTGACATATAATTAATTTTAGTTGTTATACCCTGAATCTTCAATCAAGTTTGAACTTTTGGCAGCATTATTTGCTAAAAGATCACACCTGTCATTATAAAAGTCATTGCTGTGACCTTTAACCCAATGAAATTTAATTTTATGCTCATTGTAAATATTTAAAAATCGCATCCATAAATCAGGATTTTTTTTGTTCTTAAAATTTTTTTTCTCCCAATCAAACACCCATCCTTTTTCTACTGCATCTGAAACATATTTTGAGTCAGTAAATATAGTAACATTAGAATTTTTAATCTTGATTTTTTCAAGAGCAATTATTACTGCTAAAAGCTCCATTCTATTGTTAGTTGTTAATTTGAATCCCTGACTAAATTCTTTTTTATAATCTTCCCCTTCTACCAACATAACTATTCCATAACCACCAGGTCCAGGGTTCCCGATCGACGAACCATCTGTGTAAATAGTAATTGGCTTATTCATAATTATATTAATAGAGATTCTATAACCTTGGGAAAATATTCATACTCTAACTTATGAATTTTTTCTTCAAGTTTTTCTGGTGTGTCATATTTATCGACTTTTATTTTTTTTTGGAATATAATTTTACCTGAATCATATTCCTCTGAGATAAAGTGAATAGTAATACCAGTTTCAACTTCTTTATTTTCAATTACCTTTTTATGGATATTTAATCCATACATTCCTCTTCCACCATACTTAGGAAGAAGAGATGGATGAATATTAATTATTTTATTTTTAAAAAAATTTATATATATCGAAGGAATTTTTTTTAAAAAACCTGCTAGTATTATTAGCTTAGGATTTATCGTTTTAAGTTCTTTAAAAACCTTGCCATTAATCTCATCTTCTTCAAATAAAAAATATTGAACATTTGTATTCTTTAAATGATTGACAAAATCAGAATGCTTATTGTTTGAGAAGACATGTGAAACCTGAAGATCACTATTATCACTAAAGTAATTGATAATATTTTTGGCGTTCGAACCCCTGCCAGATATAAAAATTACAATTTTATTATCCATAAATAATTTGAGTGGTTCATAACTTTTATGAAAAACTTTTTTATTTAACAAATAAAGGTATAATTTCGAATTTTACACGAGTTTTGATTAAAGTTTTTTAATTTTGTCAACTGAACTCATAAATAAATATATTATGTCAGATATTTCTTCAAGAGTAAAAGCAATAATAGTAGATAAATTAGGGGTTGATGAGAATGAAGTTGTTCCTGAGGCAAGTTTTACAAATGACCTTGGTGCAGATTCTCTAGATACTGTGGAATTAATTATGGAATTCGAAAAAGAATTCGATATTCAAATACCAGACGACCAAGCAGAGAACATTGTTTCTGTTGGTCAAGCTATTGAGTTTATAGAAAAATCAAAATAAATTTAATTGATGACATCAAGAAGAGTTGTAGTAACTGGAATGGGAGCTTTAACTCCAATTGGTAATGATCTAGAATCATATTGGAACGGTCTTATAAGTGGTACTAGCGGTTGTGCTAATATCACTCATTTTGATGCTTCAAATTTTAAAACAAAGTTTGCCTGTGAGCTAAAAGGATTTGATCCTGCAGACCACTTTGAAAAAAAGGAATTTAGAAGATATGACCGTTTTTCTCAATATGGAATCGTTGCTGCTAATGAGGCTATTAATGATTCCAAATTAATTGATAGTAGCCCAAATTATGATAGAATCGGTGTAATATGGGGAGCTGGAATTGGAGGTTTAGAAACGTTTCAAAATGAAGTTTTAAATTTTGCTGATGGTGATGGAACTCCTAGGTTTAATCCTTTCTTTATTCCAAAAATGATTCCAGATATTGCTCCTGGTCTAATAGCAATGAAATATGGTTTTCAGGGTCCAAACTATGCAACTGTATCTGCATGTGCTTCATCTTCTAACGCTTTAATCGATGCATTAAATTATATTAGAATTGGTCATGCTGATGTAATTGTTGCAGGTGGATCAGAAGCACCAGTTACAATTGCTGGTGTGGCTGGATTTAATGCTATGCATGCATTATCGACAAGAAATGACGATCCAGGATCAGCTTCTAGACCGTTTGATAGAGACAGGGATGGATTTGTGTTAGGTGAAGGTGCTGGAGCATTAATTTTAGAAGAATATGAACATGCAATTAATAGAGGGGCTAAAATTTATGCAGAGCTTGCTGGAGGAGGGTTATCATGTGATGCCTACCATATGACTGCACCACATCCAGATGGAAGAGGTGCAATTAAAGTTATGAAAAACTGTTTGGATGATGCTGGTCTTAATCATACTGATATTGATCTTATCAATATGCATGGCACCTCTACTCCACTAGGAGATGTAGCAGAATCTAAGGCAGTTAAAAATGTTTTTCAAGAACATTCATATAATTTAAATATAAATTCCACTAAATCAATGACAGGTCACTTATTAGGAGCTGCTGGTGCTGTTGAATCTATTTCATGCGTGCTAGCAATGAAACATGGTATAGTACCTCCAACTATTAATCATTTTAATGATGATGATAATATTGATTCTGAACTAAACTTTACTTTCTCCTCACCTCAAAAAAGGGACATAAGTATTGCAATGTCAAATACATTTGGATTTGGAGGCCATAATGCATGTGTTATATTTAAAAAGATCAACTAGTAATAATTTATTGAGTTATCAAAAAAATTTTCAAACTTGAACCAGCAAAAGATTATAATTACAAATTAATTGCTATTCATTCAACTTTAAAGATTCACTCTCTTGCTTTCCAAATAAATAAATACTGTTACACAAATTTTATACGATCAAAAAATGATATTCTTATTGATAGTGAATATAAAGTTCCTTGTTTTGAATGGAAAATAAATGAAAAAGGAGTTGATTTTAAACTTTTTGAAAATAAATATATAATTGAAGGTGATGACTCCAAACTTAAAGATTCTCTTTTTAGTTTCTCAAACTCAAAAGAGTTATCTTTGATTGGATCACATAAAGAAGTTGACTTCTTTATTAAACAAAACTGTTACTTTTCAACATCAAATTTGATTGAAAAAATGTCAAAAATTCCACATATATCATTTTCTTATAGATTACCTGGTGAACAAACTTTTGAAAATTTTAATTTTGAAATATGAAGAGGATAAAAAAAACAAAAATAATTGCCACTCTTGGCCCAGCTACATCATCAGCTGAGAGTATCGAGAGTCTTATTAAAGAAGGTGTTGATGTATTAAGGATTAACTTTTCTCATTCAACTCATAAAGAAGCAGAAAATGTGATTAAGGAAATACGAAAAATTAATGATTCACTATCTACAAATACTGCAATTCTTGCTGATCTTCAGGGTCCTAAGCTAAGAATAGGAGAAGTTTCAGAAAATACAGAGCTTAAAGATGGAGACAATATAATTATTAAGACTGGTAAAGAATTTAAAGGGGATAGTAAAACATTATACCTTAATTATAATAATCTTGCAAAGGATATTAAGAAAGGTGAAAAGATTCTTATTGATGATGGTAAAATTATTCTTAAGGTTATTGACATAGACAAAAAAAATCAAATAACAGCTGAAGTAATTCAAGGCGGAATACTTTCTTCTAATAAAGGATTTAATCTACCTAATACTAATATTTCCCAGCCTGCATTAACTGAAAAAGATATTGAGGATGCTATTTTTTCTGCAAAACAAAATGTAGATTGGATTGCACTTTCATTTGTAAGGCATGGATCTGATATAGAATCATTAATAAAATTATTAGATCAAAATACCAATCACAGAATCCCAGTAATTGCCAAAATTGAAAAACCTGAAGGAGTTAGGAATATTGATGAAATTATGAAATTTGCTAGTGGTATTATGGTTGCTAGAGGTGATCTTGGAGTTGAAATTAACGCAGCAGAAGTCCCACTAATTCAAAAAAAATTAGTTAATAAGGCCAAAAAAGCTAGAATACCTGTAATAATCGCTACTCAAATGATGGAGAGCATGATGAAGAGCTTAAACCCAAATAGAGCAGAAGTAAATGATGTTGCAAATTCAATAATGGATGGTGCAGATGCAGTAATGCTTTCAGGAGAAACTTCAGTTGGAGAACATCCTGTTGAAGTAATTAGAACAATCTCTCAAATTATTGGTAAAGTTGAAAACTCAGATTTAATTTCGTTAAAACATAAACACCCAACTGATTATGATTCAGAAAGGTTCATAACAAAATCAGTTTGTTATTATGCAGCTAAAATTGCTAATGATACTAAGGCAAAAGCAATTAGCACCTTAACAAATAGTGGTTATACAGCATATCAAATTTCTTCTTGGAGACCTAAAACTCATGTTCTAGTTTTTACATCAAATATGAGAATATTGACCCAGCTTAATTTATTATGGGGAGTAAAAGCTTTCTATTATGATGGCACAGAAAGCACCGATAGAACAATTGAAGAAATTAATAAAATAGCTGTTGAAAACAATCTTTTGCAAAAAGATGATAAAGTTATAAACCTAACATCAATGCCAATTGAAAAGAAAGGTATGGTGAATACTGTTCGTGTATCAAAAATATAACTATGAAAAATTTAGATAAATTATTTAATAAATATCATATTGATCAATTAACTAATGGATGTTCTACTGGAAATAATTGGTTTGGTTCAGGAGAAGTCATTGAAAGTGTATCTCCTGTAGATGGTAAGTTAATTCGAAAAATATCATGTGGTTCCAAAAAAGACTTTGATGATATTATTAGTATTTCAAAAAAAGCTTTTGATGATTTTAGAAAAATTCCTGCACCTAAAAGAGGGGAATTAGTAAGACAATTTGGAAATAAATTAAGAGAAGAAAAGGAATTACTTGGAACTCTAGTATCATATGAAATGGGTAAGTCATATCAAGAAGGACTTGGTGAAGTTCAGGAAATGATAGATATATGTGATTTTGCAGTTGGTCTTTCACGACAGCTTCACGGATTAACAATGCACTCTGAAAGACCTACACATAGAATGTATGAGCAGTATCATCCACTTGGAGTTGTTGGTATTATTTCTGCATTTAATTTTCCTGTTGCTGTTTGGAGCTGGAATGTTGCATTAGCTTGGGTATGTGGTAATGTAACAATTTGGAAACCAAGTGAAAAGACTCCTTTGTGCAGTATAGTTTGTCAGAAATTAATTGGAGAAGTTTTTAAAGAAAATAATATTCCTGAAGGTGTTTCATGTCTAATTAATGGTGATTATAAAATTGGTGAGTTATTGTCTAAATCTAAAAATATACCTCTTCTATCTGCAACCGGGTCAACTAGAATGGGAAAAATTGTTGCTGAAAAGGTAGGAGCTAGATTAGGTAAAACTTTACTTGAGCTTGGAGGCAATAATGCAATTATAGTGACCCCTGATGCTGATTTAAAGATGACAATTATGGGAACTGTTTTTGGTGCAGTAGGAACTTGTGGACAGAGATGTACTTCAACGAGAAGACTTATCGTTCATGAAAAAGTATACGAAAAAGTTAAAGATGCTTTAGTTAAAGCTTACAGTCAAATTAAAATTGGTAATCCACTTGATTCAAACATGCATGTAGGACCTCTTATTGATTTGGATGCTGTAAAATCTTATGAAAAAGCTTTATCTCAGATTGAAAAAGAAGGAGGCAGTTGGTTAGTTGAAGGTGGTGTGTTATCTGGAGATCAATATGATAGTGGATGTTATGTGAAACCAGTTATTGCAGAGGTTGATCATTCTCTAGAAATTGTACATACTGAAACGTTTGCTCCAATATTATATCTTATTAAATATTCTGGAGATATAGAGAATGCAATTGAAATTCAAAATGAGGTTGATCAAGGGCTTTCATCTGCAATTATGACAAATAATTTAAAAGATGCTGAATTATTCTTATCTCATTGGGGAAGTGATTGTGGTATAGCAAATGTTAACATAGGAACTTCTGGTGCAGAAATTGGTGGTGCATTTGGTGGTGAAAAGGATACTGGTGGTGGAAGGGAGAGTGGTTCGGATGCATGGAAAATTTACATGAGAAGACAAACAAATACGATCAATTTCTCATCTGAACTTCCACTAGCCCAGGGTATAAAATTTGAGTTAGAATAATTTCTTATTTAAACTGATTTAAAAATCTAACGTCATTCTCAAAGAATAGCCTAATGTCGGGGATTTGGTAGATTAACATTGCAATTCTCTCAATACCCAAGCCAAATGCATAACCAGTATATTTTTCTGAATCAATATTGCAATTTTCCAGAACCTGTGGGTCCACCATACCACAACCCATAATTTCAAGCCAACCTGTACCTTTTGTAATTCTATAATCAGTTTCAGTTTCTAGTCCCCAGTAGATATCAACTTCTGCACTTGGTTCAGTGAATGGGAAAAAGGAAGGTCTAAATCTTAACTTAGACTTTCCAAACATTGACTTAGTAAAATATAGAATCATCTGTTTTAAATCTGCAAATGATACATTCTCATCAACATAGATTCCTTCAACTTGATGAAAAATACAATGAGATCTAGATGAAATTGCCTCATTTCTATATACTCTTCCTGGTGAAAGAATTTTCAGAGGAGGTGAATTATTTTCTAAATACCTAACCTGTACTGAAGAGGTATGAGTTCTTAACAGAATATCAGGGTCTTGTTGAATGAAGAAAGTGTCTTGCATATCTCTTGCAGGATGATGCTTTGGTAAATTAAGTGCAGTAAAATTATGCCAATCATCTTCAATCTCAGGCCCCTCTGATAATTCAAATCCAACTTTTGAAAAAATTTCAATTATCTGATTCTTAATTAAAGTTATTGGATGCAAAGTTCCGTTAGAAATAGGGAATCCCGGTTTGGTTAAATCTTCTGAAATACTTTTAGTAGACTTTGAGTTAACTGATTTTAATTCATCATACTTAATTTGAGCTAAATTTTTTAACTCATTTATTTTTTGGCCGTATTCCTTTTTTTGATCAGAAGGAACATTTTTGAACTCACTAAATAGATCATTAATTATTCCTTTTCTACCTAGAAATTGAATCTTTAAAGACTCTATCTCATCAATATCTTTTGATTTGAAATTTTTGATATATGAAATATGTTCATCTAGTTTGCCTATCATCTTAATTTTTTAAATAAAATTAAACGTCTATGACGATCCTTCTGTATATTGCAAATATATATTAAGTTTTATGAATTTAATTGATTTAATAATAATTGCATTATTAGGTTACGGTTTAATAAAGGGATATAAAAAAGGACTAATAATTGAACTATCTAGTTTTTTTGGGGTTTTTATTGCTTTTTTTATTTCAATAAACTTGGATGATATTATTTCAAGACAGATAGTAGAGTTAATAAACATAAATTTTGACATATTAAATATTATAGTTTTTATTTTAACTTTTTTACTATCATATTCAGCTATTATTTTTATTGCAAAAGGATTCACAAAACTTATGAAATTTGTATACTTAGGATTATTAAACAGCCTTCTTGGATCATTATTTGGAGGGTTAAAGCTTCTATTAATATTAATGATATTATCAAAGATTATTTTTAGTTTCAATCTTATTCCTATGAAAATGCTTAGTGAGTCTAATCTTATGATACAGCTACATATTCTTTCTGAAATTATTTTTAACTCAGTAGAGATAATTAATTATGAGTATACAAATAATTTAATCTAATGTTTTAATACTAGATGATTGAATCCAACCTAATGTTCCGTTTTCAAGCTGAATATTTACCCAGTCTTGAATAGTATCAATCTGCTTTACTTTTGTTCCCTCATGAAGTAAAAATTTAAGCTCGGAGATTTTATTAGGTTCAGACCACACTTCAATTTCTTTATCATATACTATAGCGAACTTTTCGTTATTTAATTCCTTTTTTTCATAGTTTATCATTAATACAACTATTGCTGTAATTGACAGTATAATAGATTGAGAAAAAAAGATTCTTTTTTGTGTAGGATTTTTAATTGATAAGTATAGTATAAACGAAATACATGCAATCCATGCTAAGATTATTAATAGCAAAGACCATCCTTTTTCACTTAGAAGGTTTAGAGTATTATTTTTTAGATTTTGAGTTTGAGTAATTGGAAGCTTTTCAATTTTATCAATTCTTAAATTCTGAGCAAAAGATAAATTCATCAATATATCTTCATCAGAAGGGGATATAGATTTTGCTTTTTCATAAAAGAAATTGCTTTCTGGAATATTATTAAGCTTATAAAATGCATTTCCAAGATTATAGTAGAGCTCAGCACTTTCAAAACCTGAATTTAAAATGCTTTGATAACCTTCAACAGCCATTTGATAATTTCCATTTGTATATAGATCATTCGATGAATCAAATATTGAGTCTAGGCTTTGATTATTTAAAAACAATAAAATAATATATAAAATTCTCATTGCTTATTTTTTAGAATCAGGTTAATAACTTCTCTTGCATTGTTTAGGTCATTATTCATTATTGAATTTGAGGACCTTGAATATTTGGCACTTTCACAATTTTCAATTAATTGAATAATTTTTGAAATAGTTTTTTCATCAACTCCTTTATCCCTTGATATACTTTTAATCTTCTCTTTATTAAAGTTTTCAATATTTATTGAAAATTTCAAAAACAATGTTTTTAGTAAGGCTTTTTCAATTAGGTCATAGAATATATTCTTATCGTTTAATGATTTCTTTGCAGCATCAATCATTTTATTTATTTCTTTTTCTTGAGCCTTTTGCAACTCTAGAGATGATGACTTTCTAGTTCTAGTATAAGCAGTTAGCATAACAAAAGCAATAACCATTGCAAAAGGTGAAGAGACTAAAATGTAAAACAATTGAGATTCAAAAAACTCACTATCATCTATCTTAATTAAGTTAGCCTTTGTCTTAATAAATCTAAATGAGTCATTAGGTGTAATAACATTTGTATTATTTGATGATGAGTTGGCAATTGTAGGTCCGTCAAACACATCGACTGTTAGTCTAGGAGATTTAAGTGTTTTATATGATTCTAATTGAGGGTCAAAATATGAGAATTCAACCTCCTCAATAGGAAAGCTCCCTTGAAATCTTGGAATTACTGTAAATAATTTAGTTATTGAACCACTCATACCTGAAAGATTGGTGTTAATTGATTCTTCTCGTTGTGGTTCAAATAATTCCATAGAGCTTGGGACTAGAAGATCAGGTAAATCAAAAAGTTTTAAATTACCTTCACCTTTAACTTTTAACTCAGCTTGAAAAGATTCAGTTGCTCTGAGAGAAGATTTATTAAGAATTACATCAAACTCAAATTGACCAACAGCTCCAGTGAAACTCGATGGCTTGTTATTTAAAGGAAGATCTTTAACATTTATTCTTCTCATTCCAGTTGAGATAAATTGAGATGTTTGATCATAAATAACATTTCCAAAAAAATCTCTTTTGTCAGTGGGGACATCAAGTACAAGGTTTAATGATAATGGAGATATTTCAAGTTGACCAGATTTTTGAGGATACAAAACGACTTTTCTCCACTCTACTACATTATAATTTTGACCTTTATATATTTCTCTTTGAACTTTTAATTGAGGAATCTTTATAGTCTGACTCCAGAAATCTTTATAGTTTGGGGTTTCAGTTTCTCTAGCATCAGAGATATTAATTGGAGCTTTATAATATAGCTTATATATAACTGTTATTGGTTCATTGAGGTAAGGAGAACCTTTAGAAATTAATGCGCGTAGCTCTATATCGTCATCGTTATAGTATTGAGTAACAGATTCTGACGGTTGACTAACCGAGTCTGTTATTAATACCTCAATTGGAAGTGATTTATATTCTTCTCCATCTATTTCAATGCTTGCCTGCTTAATTCTAATAGAACCTTTTTTAAGGGGTTGAAGAAAATATGAATATGTTTTTGAAAAGCTCCTTTCTCCATTAACATATGAAGTCTTTATAGATTGATTTGGACCTCCAATTATTTGAAAATTTTCAAAATCAGGAGGTGAGAAATTATCACCGTTTTGATTCATAACAAAATCAACTCTCAATCTTTCATTTAGTCCAAGTTTAGTTTTACTTACAGATGCATCAAACTTTACCTGAGCAGAGAGAAATAAGCTATTCAAAGCAAGTATCAATATTGTTATATTTCTTACCAATCTTTTTCTGATTTTTTTGTTGTTTGTAATTTCTTTTTACCAGACTTAAGTTTTTCATTTAAGTCCTTTTCAATATTATTTACAGCTTCTAACAGATTTTCCATTTGTTGTTTTGAAAGACCTCCACCTTGTTCTTGTTCTTCCTTATCATCTTGATCTTTTGGTTTTTCCTTTTCTGATTCAGAATTTTGATCACTGTTTTGATTTTCATCTTGATTCTCATTCTGATCTTCTGATTGATCCTGTTTTTCTTCTTCTGAATCTTCACTATTTTCAGAATTTTGACGTTTATCACCTTCTAAAAATTTCTTTGCAAGAGCATAATTATATCTAGTTTCATCATCTGCAGAATTATTTCTTAGAGCATTTTTATATGCTTCTACTGCTTGTGCATAATCCTTTTTCTTCATGTAAGAATTTCCTAGATTATGAAAAGCTGAATGTTTTTCAAGGTCTATTTCTGAGTTTTTTTGTGTTTTGAAATACTCTTGAATAGCCTCATCATAGTTCTGATTTTCAAATAAAAGATTACCTAAATTATGACTTGCTTTATTTTGATTTTTATTAGTAGATATAGCCTTTCTATATTCAACCTCAGCATCTTTGTAGTTCTTATTCAAAATATCAGCATTACCTTTTAGAACAAGGTTATTCGGATCACTTTGCGAGAATGACATGAAAGTGAAAAATAAAAAAGTAACATGAAGTATCTTAATCTTTATTTTCATTAAATAAATTTAAATTCTGTATCCATTTTGTTTTAGTCTGAAAAACAAATACATCACAAATTATAAATAACAGAGACAAAAATAAAAATATTTGAAATTGTTGTTTATAATCAATGAACTGAGATGTTTCAAACTCAGACTTATCTATTTCATTAAGTATAGATTTTACTTGATCTAAGGCTTCTTCAGTAAAATTTCCATCAATATAATCACCATCAGAAGAATCTGCTATTTTATTAAGAATCGAACTATTTCTTTTGGTAATAACTACTTCTCCATTAACATCTTTTTTGTATGAATCAATTGCTCCATTTAATCTAATTGGTATAGTAGATCCTGAATCTTCTCCAATTCCTACTGTTATTAAGTTTATATCATTTATTGAGATTAAGTCAATTAAATCATCAGGTATATCATCATGATCTTCTCCATCAGAGATAAGTACTAAAACTCTATTTGTCTCTGAATTTTGATCAAAGAAATTTACAGATAAATTTAGTGCAGCATCAATTGATGTTCCTTGAGATGATAGCATATCCGTATCTATAATCTGGAGAAAGTTTTTTACAGAAGCAAAGTCTGTAGTAAGAGGAACTTGCGGAATAGCCTGAGCAGCATAAGCAACAATACCAACCCTATCACTTGATAAAGAGTTTATTATTTCTGAAACTATTCTTTTTGATCTTAACAGTCTATTAGGAGCTACATCTTCTGCAAGCATACTTTTAGATACATCTACTGCAAAAACAATATCAACACCTTCTCTATTAATTGTTTTAAGCTCAGTTCCTATTTTAGGGTTAGCAAGTGCTATAGATAAACATAAAATGGCTAAACATTCTAGAATAAGCTTAAGATTAAGCTTGAAATTAGATCTATTAGGGCTAATGTATTCTAATAAATCATGCTTTGAGAATGAATTCTGTACTTTCTTCCTCCATAACATGTAGATATAATTGACAATAACTAACAGCGGAATTACTAATGCTAAATAAAGAAAATATGTAATGTCTATCTCATACATTATACAAAGCTTTTAAATATTGTTTTTCTTGCAAATACTTCTATTACAAAGAATATAAAACCTAACATTACAAATGGCCTATATTTTTCTGAAACATTAGTGAAAATAGTTTCTTTTATTTCTGTCTTCTCTAATTTATTGATCTCATCATAAATATTTTGAAGTTCTAAATTATCAGTTGCTCTAAAATATCTTCCAGATGTCTTTTCAGAAATATATCTTAAAAGATCCTCATCAATTTCAACTTTTGTAAGACTAAATTGGAAATTTCCGTTGGGAAGAATTGAGACTGGTGCAAGTGCTCTTCCATTTGTTCCTAGACCAATAGTATATGTTTTAATTTCATATTCAGCAGCTAGTTCTGCAGCAATTCTTGGATCTATAAAACCTGAATTGTTGACTCCATCCGTGAGCAAAATTATTACCTTACTTTTAGCAGTACTCTCTTTAAGTCTATTAACTGCAGTTGACAGTCCCATGCCTATAGCAGTTCCATCTTCTAGAAGAGCCTCATAATTAATTTCAGATAGAGATTGCTTAAGGATTAGTTTGTCAGTTGTAACAGGTGTTTTAGTATAACTCTCGGCTGCATAAACTACTAAACCTATCCTATCATTTGGTCTATCATCAATAAAGTTTGAAGCAACATTTTTTAAGGCAGTTAATCTATCTGGTTTTAGGTCTTTAGATAACATACTTGAAGAGATGTCAATAACCATAACAATATCAATACCTCTTGATGTTGTAATCCTTTTAGATGTTGACTTAGATTGTGGTCTCGAAATCGCAATTATTAATAGTAAGATAACTAATACTCTTATTATATTTAACAAGGGTCTAAGCTTAGTTAAAAGTGAATTTTTAGCCTTTAAATATGATAAAGAAGAATGTGTTAGTGATGCCTGAGTATATTTTCCGAACTTATACCAAAAAAATAATATTGCTGGTATAATTATCAAAATAAAAAGATATTCTGGGTTTGCTAAGTACAAATCTTTAAACATTACAATTCTTTTACTATATCAAAGCTTTCTAAAATCCTAGACTTTATATTGTCTGCATACCTATCATCTGCTCTATGAACTATTGTAAGTCTGATAGTTTTTTTATCATAGGGAAGAATAACAGTAGTAAAATTAGATCTAATTAATCTGTTTTTAATTTCAATATCAAGACTTCCAAAAAGTCTTAACCCGGTATCTCCAGATTTAATTGTGAACTGATCATCCTTTAAAAGTATATTTTTTGAGCCCATAGTTTGAAATTGATTAATTAAATCATTTTTTATTAAATCAAGACTAGGGTTGTTATCAACTTGCACAACATCTTTAAAATCAATTGTCAAAAAAAATGCATCTCTAAAGTCCCCCATAACAAATTTACTATCATAAAGGGTGTCATTTGATCTGACTAAAATGTTTGGAGAATTTAATTCTACTGGCGGAGAACCATATTGACTTGTGAACCATTCTTTGGACATTAGAATTTTTGTAGGATTCATCAATATAGTATCTCTAACAGGATAATAACCAAATATTAAAATTGATATTAATAGAATTGAGGAAAGAATTAAAAACGAATATTTTAAAAAGGTTTTTAAGTCATCAATTATTGAATATTCATCATTTTCGGGTTCTATATCTTCAACTATATTAAATTTTTCATTATAAATTTTTTCGGTATCATCAATAAAGTCTGATATTATATCTAAGTCATTCTTAATATCTGATTTCGTAGGAAGTGATTTTGCGAATTTGACTAAATCTGACTTAGTGAAAAGACTTTCAAGCTTACTTATTTTACTTTTTTCAAAATTATAATTACCACTATCTCTAAGTAAATTAATTCTTAATATAAGCTCCTTGGAAGTACTTTCCATAGCAGGTATTTTAATCTGGGATTCAAGATATTCTCTGAAAATATCAATTAAAATTGTATAATATTCTTTGAATTCAATCTGAGAATTAGGGTCCAGGCTATTCAAGTTTTCTAACTTCTCATTTGCCAACTCAAATAAGGATTTTTCTTCTTCATTAGGTTTTATGTTTTTTTTCAGCAAATAATATCGGTAGAGAAAGAATACTAAGAAACCAACAATTATTGCAATAAATATCCTTAATAGTAGATTTTGATAATTTCTTTTAACAGGAATAATTGGTTTTATGTCATACAGGTTTTGTTTTAAAGTATCAACCTCAACATCGTTTACTACAATTAATAATGAATCTGAATATTTTATTGACTGATTAAAGTATATTTTTTGAGGTGGAATCCAATATTCTCCAGGCTCAAAATTTATTAATGAGTACTTCTTTGAAAAAGTAGATGACTCTTGAATTGTATCGGTATCAAATGACTCTAAAATCTCAAAAGGCATAAAATTGGGAATTTCATCAAATGAAATATTGTATTTATTTTTTGAGGATATATCGATTTTAAAATTTAATTCTTCGCCTATTTTTACTTCGGTAGTATCTACATTAGTAGATATAATTATATCCTGATCAAAATTTGGATTTTGACTATATAACAACGCACTTGAACATAGGTATAGAATTAAAAAATTTTTCATTTATCGTTGCTTAAAATATCCTAGAAGTTTTTTTACATAACTATCATCAACTTCACAATTAATTACTCCTGCCCCATTTTTATTGAAAAGAGTTTCAAAATACTTTACTGAATCTGCATAGTTTAGATTATAGTTTTCCCTTAACCTCTTTGATGATGTATCAACCCAAATAAATTCATTTGTTTCAGCATCAATCATTGGCACAAAGCCTATTTTTACCATCTTAGTTTCCATTTGATCATAAATTCTTATTCCAGTAAGATCAAATTTTTTAGCTGCAAGTTTTAATGATTTATCATAGTCTTTATCAATGAAATCAGATAAAATAAATACAATTGCTTTTTTTTGAATTACACTTAGGAGAAACTTAAGTGATGAATTAATATTTGTTTTAGAGCTTTTAGGCTTAAATTCAATTAATTCTCTTATAATTCTAAGTATATGCTTTTTACCCTTATTAGGAGGAATGAATAACTCAATATCATCAGTAAAAAGTATTGCACCAACTTTATCATTATTTTTTAAAGCAGAAAATGCCAATGTTGCAGCAATTTCTGTTATTATTTCTTTCTTTAGTTTGTTGCTAGTTGCAAAGTTTTCCGAACCACTTACATCTATTAGAAGCATTAATGTTAGTTCCCTCTCCTCTTCAAATACTTTTATAAAGGGCTCATTATATCTTGCCGTTACGTTCCAGTCAATCGATCTAATATCATCTCCGAATTCATACTTTCTAACTTCACTGAAAGTCATACCTCTACCTTTAAAAGTACTTAGATATTCTCCTCCAAACAGGTTGTCACTAAGCCTTCTGCTTTTAATTTCAATTTGTCTTACTTTTTTAAGTAATTCTTTAGAATTCATTAACTATGGTACTTCAACTGTATTTACTATTTGTTTAATTACGTCTTCAGTAGATACGTTTTCAGCCTCAGCCTCATATGTTAAACCAATTCTATGTCTAAGAACATCAGTTATGACTTCTCTTACATCTTCTGGTATTACAAAGCCTCGGTGATTTATAAATGCATAGCATTTAGCTGCAAGAGCCAGGTTGATACTTCCTCTCGGTGAAGCACCAAATGAAATAAGAGGGGATAAGTTTTTAAGATTATATTTTTCTGGATATCTAGTACAGAAAATTAGATCTAGTATATACTTTTCAATTTTTTCATCCATGTATACTTCATTAACTAAATTTTGAGCAGTTAATATCTGCTTAGTCGTCACAACAGGCTTTATTTTATCTTCTTTCGAAGATAGATTCATATTTATAATCTTTTGTTCTTCTTCAAGTTTAGGATAATCCACTACAACTTTTAGCATAAACCTATCTACTTGTGCCTCTGGAAGAGGATATGTACCTTCTTGCTCAACAGGATTTTGAGTAGCCATTACTAGAAAAGGATCGGTTAATTTGAATGTTTTATCACCAATAGTTACCTGTTTTTCTTGCATAGCTTCAAGCAACGCTGATTGAACTTTAGCGGGTGCTCTGTTTATCTCATCTGCTAATACAAAATTTGCAAAAACTGGTCCCTGTTTAATAGAAAATGTACCTGATTTCATATTATAAATCATAGTTCCAATGACATCAGCAGGAAGAAGATCTGGGGTAAATTGAATTCTGCTAAATGAGCCTTTAACGGCATTACTAAGACTATTAATAGCCAATGTTTTGGCAAGTCCTGGAACACCTTCAAGTAAAATATGTCCTTTACCTAATAGACCTATTAAAAGTCTTTCAATCATTGTTTTCTGACCAACAATCTTTTTATTGATCTCCATTGAAAGTAAATCTACGAAAGCACTCTCTTTTTTGATTAATTCATCTTTTTTACCTAAATCTACATTCTTGTTTGTATCACTCATAACTACTTGTTTTAATTATTAAATTTCAAAATTTATTAGTAAATCTCCTGTTAAGAATTGGTTAAATTGATTTTAACAAAAATATTACTTTGAGAAGTATTCGGGGTATAAATAATCATTTTTTGGATAATGACTCATATCAACATTCTTTACTAGTTCATATATTTCTTTTCTTAAACTATCAAAATTAACTTTATTTTTAGCTGAAATAAATAAGGCCTTACCATTAGTCTTATTCATCCATGTATTTCTCCATTGTTGTAAAGAGTAGTGGCCATTTTTTCCAGAATATGAGTCATTAAAATCAATAGCTTGATATTTATCAATTTTATTGAAAATCATCAAGTTATATTTATTGTGGCAGTTAATTTCATTCAAAATATTATTCACGGAGTCGATATGGTCTTCAAAGCTTGGATGAGATATATCAACTATATGTAAAAGTATGTCGGCATCTTTAACCTCTTCCAAAGTGCTTTTAAAAGATTCGATAAGTTGTGTGGGTAATTTTCTTATAAAACCTACTGTATCAGTTAGAAGAAATGGTAATGTATTAATAACAACTTTTCTTACTGTAGTATCAAGTGTTGCAAACAATTTGTCTTCCGCAAAAACATTACTTTTAGACAACATATTCATTATTGTTGACTTTCCTACATTAGTATATCCTACCAATGCCACTCTAACTAACGATCCTCTATTTCCTCTTTGGACTCTCATCTGTTTATCAATTGTAGATATTTTTCTTTTTAATAGTGAAATTTTATCCCTAACAATTCTTCTATCAGTTTCTATTTCAGTCTCACCAGGACCTCTCATACCAATACCCCCTCTTTGTCTTTCAAGGTGGGTCCATAGTCCTTTTAGTCTTGGCAGTAAATACTCATACTGAGCAAGTTCAACTTGAGTTTTAGCGTAACTTGTTTTTGCTCTTTGAGCAAAAATATCAAGAATAAGAGCAGTTCTATCAAGAATTTTACACTTTAAAATTCTTTCAATATTTGCTTGTTGAGTGGGAGACAGTTCATCATCAAATACTACTACTGAGACATCGTTGACTTTGACATATTTTAATATCTCATCAATTTTTCCTTTTCCAATAAATGTTCTTGGATTTGGTGTATTTATCTTTTGAGTGAATTTTTTAACAACATTCCCGCCAGCTGTAACAGACAGAAACTCTAATTCTTCTAAAAATTCTGATAATTTTTCTTCATCTTGGGAATCATTGACAACTCCAACTAAAACAGTATTTTCATAATTTGACTTTTTTGGCTCAATCATTTTAAGCTGAGTAGGTTCTAAGATTAAACGTTTTACCATCAAATACACCATAAGTATAGTGTGTGATCCAATCTCCTAGGTTAATGTATTTTGATTTTGACTTTAGTTGATGAACTATAGGTAGATGTCTATGTCCAAAAATAAAATAGTCAATATGTTCCTTTGATAGTTTTTTTTCACAGAACTGAATTAACCATTCTTTATCCTCACCTTTAAATTTTAGATCCTCTTTTCCTGATAATAATTTATTTTTTTGTGAAAAATATTTTCCAAGCCATAGACCTATATCAGGGTGAATTAGTCTATACATTTTAATGAAAAAACTATTAGATAATATCAACTTCATTCTTTTATACCCATAGTCACCAGGTCCAAGACCATCACCATGTCCTATATAGAATGATTTTGAATTAAATACAAAGAGTTCAGGTGATCTAAAGACCTTAATGTTTAACTCCTTTTCAAAATAATCATTCATCCAAAAGTCATGATTACCAACAAAAAAATAAATTTTAATTCCTGAGTCAGATAGTTCAGCTAGTTTTCCAAGAACTCTAGTAAATCCTTTTGGAATAGCCTCTTTATACTCAAACCAAAAATCAAACAAATCTCCTAATAAAAAAATGATATCAGCATCATCTTTAATTGAATCCAACCATGATACAAATATCTTTTCTCTTGCATGACTTTCTTCAAGTGAAGGTGCTCCTAGGTGATTATCGGATGAAAAGTATATTTTTTTATTTATTGGAATGTCCATGATCAACCAATTGCATTATTTAAATCTTCTATAAGATCCTCTGCATCCTCAATTCCAACACTTAATCTTAATAAAGATTCTACTAATCCTGATTTTTTTCTTTCCTCTGGTGGTATTGAAGCATGTGTCATACTAGCCGGATGACAACAAAGACTCTCAACTCCACCCAGTGATTCAGCTAGGGTAAATAATTTAAGATTCTCTGCTATTTTTTTTGCAGATTCAAAAGAATTGTCTTTTGGGATGAATGAAACCATACCTCCAAATACATGCATTTGTTTTTCTGCAATTTTATAATTTTTATTATCTGAAAATCCTGCCCAGTATACATTACCTATTTTATCATGATTTCTCAAGAAAATTGCTACTTTTTCAGCATTTTCTGAATGTCTTTGCATTCTTAAATGCAATGTCTTAATTCCTCTTAGTGTAAGAAAACAATCCATTGGTCCAGGTGTAGCTCCTGAAGCATTTTGAATAAATGATAACTTATTATAAAGTTGCTCATCGTTAACAACAATAGCACCAATAACAACATCACTATGACCAGCGATATATTTTGTAGCAGAGTGCATAACAATATCTGCACCTAGCTCAAGTGGTCTTTGTATATATGGAGATGCGAAAGTATTATCAATGCAAAGAAGTATTTGATTTTTTTTAGCAATTTTTGATATTGATTCTATATCAACAACATTCATCATAGGGTTTGTAGGTGTTTCAGCCCAAATAAGTTTAGTTTTCTTATTTATTTTATTTGATACTTCATCTAAATTTTCCATGTTTACGAAGTGAAACTTTAGGTCATATTTCTCAAATATTTGTTTAAATAATCTATAACTTCCCCCATATAGATCATTTGTAGATATTATCTCATCACCAGGATCTAAAGTCTTAACAATAGCGTCAATTGCAGCTAGACCTGATGCAAAGGCTAAACCATAATTTCCGTTTTCGAGAGAAGCTATTGATCTTTCAAAATTAGTTCTAGTTGGATTATGAGTTCTACTATATTCATAACCTTTATGAACACCAGGAGAAGTTTGAGCATATGTAGATGTTTGATATATAGGTGTCATAACAGATCCATATGCAGGATCTAAAATTTGTCCACCATGTATAGCTCTAGAATTAAATTTTAATTTTTTCTTCATACACTGCAAAGATAAAGATATTGGACTTTAACTATACTTTTCAACTAAAATGATTTTCTTTGTTGCAAAATATCAGATGAACAGCAGATATTTAGCTCTTGCCGCAGCTTTTATAGCAACAACAATATATGGAATCAATCATACTGTTGCTAAAGAAGTAATGCCAGTTTATATAGGTTCTGCAGGTTTTATTATGCTTAGACTTCTGGGAGCAACAGCCCTTTTTTGGTTAATTAGCTTATTTACTCCGAAAGAGAAGATTGAATCCAAAGATATTCTAAAGATAGTTTTTGCTTCAATTTTAGGTATGTGCACAAATATGTTAGCTTTTTTTAGAGGTCTTGAATTGTCGACTCCAATTAACAGTGGTGTAATAATAACTTTATCCCCTGTTCTTGTTCTTATATTATCTTATTTTTTCTTAAAGGAGAAAGTTACAATGAAAAAGATTCTGGGAATTATCATTGGATTTTCTGGAGCACTTTTTTTGATTATTAATAGTAGTAAAATAGGTATAAATGCACCAAATATTCCACTAGGAAATTCATTTTTCTTACTTAATGCTTCTGCCTATGCTGGATATTTAATAATAGTTAAGCCTTTGACTGCGAAATACAATATTTTCACCTTAATGAAATGGTTATTCTTGATTGGATTGGTTTTATCAACTCCTATTACATATAATCAATTTGTTGAAGTAGAATGGGCTGAATTACCTTGGTATGCTATTTGGAGAATGATTTATGTCGTAATTGGTACAACATTTATGACATATTTATTAAATATCTACGCATTAAAGACATTATCTCCAACAGTAATTGGTTCATTCATATATCTACAGCCAATTATAACAATAATATTTGCATTATTAACTGCTAATGATACTTTAGATTCAACAAAAATAATAGCATGTGCATTAGTATTTATAGGAGTTTATCTTGTGTCTATTAAGAATAAGAATGATTGATTATCAAATCAAAAATATTAATTAGTTTGTATTGTGTATTTTAAATTTTCTATGATAAATTTGAAATAAATAAAACTATTATGAAAAAGCTTCTTTCAGGTCTAGCAATTTTATTAATTCTTTCATGTAACAATTCTAATACATCAAAAGAAAAGTTTCAATATGAAAGAGTCAAAGAAGACAATGTTTCCGCTCAAAGTAATTCAGTTTCAAATAATGTAATCTTAAACTCTAATGATCAGATGAAGTTTGATAAAAGAATAATTAGAGTGAATGCTAATGAGAGTGTTACTTTAACATTAAATCATACTGGTAGATTTCCTGCTATTTCAATGGGACATAATTTTGTACTAATAAAAAAAGATGTTGATGTTGATGATTATGCTCTTAGGGCAGTTAGTGCAAGAGATAATGATTATATTCCTGAAGGTGGCGATGAAATTGCATTTACAAAAATGTTAGGTGGAGGAGAGTCTGATACAATAACTTTCGATGCTCCTGAACCTGGCACCTACACATTTATTTGTTCATTCCCAGGCCACTATCAATTAATGATGGGTGAATTTATTGTACTCTAAAAGTTTAATTTTTAAAACTTATTCTAGTGAAGAAGGTTTTATTTATTCTTTTATTTATTTCAATCGGATGTCAAAACAATTCTAAAAGATCTGACTCTTTGTCTAATAAAGGAGTTGGCCCAATTACCAATGTTATACTTGAAGATAAGGTGAATATTTCTATGGCAAACTCTGGTGAAAAATTATTTAATCAACTTTGTACATCCTGTCACATGATTAATGAAGACTATGTTGGTCCAGCTATGTCAGGAATTCTTGGCAGAAGATCCCCAGAGTGGATAATGAATATGATTTTAAACCCTATTCAAATGCTTGAAGAAGATCCGATTGCAATAGAGTTGCTAGAGGAATATGATTTTGAATATATGTATAATCAAAATTTATTGGAGGAAGAAG
>LUMP01000025.1_pt1 | contig 39164 bp, 35 predicted proteins | sample 729641 | NCBI WGS metagenome assembly LUMP01 (sample SAMN03860260, study PRJNA289734) | marine metagenome | biome: seawater column; feature: ocean; material: water; isolation source: Red Sea water column Station 12 - depth 47m | place: Saudi Arabia: Red Sea | collected 2011-10-15 | depth 47 m | reverse complement strand
TTGCTCTTTTTTGTAATGTTGAAATTGAATCAGTTATAGAGTCCATCGATGCCTCTACTATATATGAGGTGCCTATTTTAATGCAAAATGAAAAGTTAGATGATGTTGTTTTAAAGAAATTAAATTTAAATAATATTAAATCATCAAAGCTTGATAACTGGAATGCATTCGTTAAAAAAATAAAAAACCCATCAAATGAAGTTAGTATTGGTTTAATAGGTAAATACGTTGAATTACAAGATTCATACAAATCAATTTTAGAGTCCTTTGTCCATGCTGGTGCTGCAAACGATGTAAAAGTTAATGTTATCCCTATTCATTCGGAAGAAATTAATATAAAATCTTCTGATCAAATTTTTAAAAACCTAAATGGTATTTTGGTTGCCCCTGGTTTTGGAGAAAGAGGTGTTGAAGGTAAAATTGAAGCAATTAGAATTGCAAGAGAAAAAAATATTCCTTTTTTAGGAATTTGTTTGGGAATGCAGATGGCAGTTATTGAATTTGCAAGAAATGTTTTAGGTTTTAATAAAGCAAATTCTACTGAGATGGATATAAATTGTAAATACCCAGTAATTTCTATGATGGAAAGTCAAAAAAACATTAAGGAAAAAGGAGGTACTATGAGATTAGGATCTTGGAAATGTGTTTTAGAAAATAACTCATTAGCTCACAAAATCTATTCAACTAATGAAATTAACGAGAGACATAGACATAGATATGAATTAAATTTTGAATTTATGAAAGAACTTTCTCAAAATGGAATGGTTTTCTCTGGAAAAAATCCTGATACTGGCTTAGTTGAGATAATTGAGCTATCTGATCATCCTTGGTTTTTTGGTGTTCAATTTCATCCTGAGTATAGAAGCACGGTTGAAGAGCCACATCCAGTTTTTGTATCATTTGTAAAAGCATCCCTAAGTCACAAAAATAAATAATGGAAGAAAGTAGAATTGACCCTTATCAAATTGTTGGTTTTTTGTTATTAATAGCTTGCGCTTTTTATGTTTTTAATATGTCTCCACAACCAGTGGAAAACATCAATGAAAATAATTCAGAAAATCAGATCGAATCTTCTAGCACTGTTACTGCTGAATTAAATGATAATTCATTGGTTTTAAATGATAATGATACTCAAATAATTCAAGAAGAGGTATTTACACTTCAGAATGAGGACATTGTTTTAAAAATAAGTAATAAGGGTGGGGGGATTATAGAGTCTACCCTAAAAAAATATAATGATCAAGATGAGAATCCTTTAAAAATTTATGATAATAATCAGAGCCTATATATTACGTCTAGTCAAAAATCTTTTGATACCTCAGCTCTCATGTTCCAACATTCGTTAACTAATAATGAATCTGGTACTGAACTAAGACTAGTTCATATGCTTGACGATATTAGCAGTGTTGAATTTGTTTATTTTTTACCATCTAAAGGTTATTTATTTGATTTTAACGTTAGTTCAAACAACCTAAATGTTAATGATGCTAAATTAAATTGGAATCTTAAATCATTTAGGAATTCAAGAAGTCCAACTTATGAAAATAGGTACACATACTTAAATTACAAAAATGATGATGATATTGAGGATTTAAGTGCATATAGTGATGACTCCGAAACTGGCAATGCAAAATGGATTTCTTACAGTCAGCATTTTTTTAATTCTTTTGTGATTTTTAATGATGTAAAAAAGAATATTAAATTCAATTCTGTCAACATTGATAGCGATGATGATGATATTAAATATTTAAAGTTATTTGAAACCCAAGTTCCATTAATAAATGATTCAAGAAATCAGATTAATGAGTCACTTAAGTTGTATATAGGGCCAAATGATTATTATGTTTTAAATGAGTCATATGAGGGTATTTCTGATTCTATATGGTTTGGTTGGGGTATTTTTGGGTGGATAAATGAAAATATTTTCTTTCCACTATATTACTATTTGAGCTCATTTTTTTCTGCTGGTATTGCAATTATTATTATGGTTATTCTAACTAGGTTGGTTATGTCACCAGTACAGTATAAAATGTATTTAGGTCAAGCTAAAATGAGAATATTAAAACCTGAAATTTCTGCAGTTTCTGAAAAATACAAGGATGATCCAATGAAAAGGAATCAGGAAACTATGAAAATATACAATCAGGCTGGAGCAAATCCTCTTGCAGGATGTTTACCTGCATTAATTCAATTACCTGTTTTTTATGCTCTATTTTGTTTTTTTCCAGTAGCTTTTGCTTTAAGAGGTGAATCTTTTCTGTGGGCAGATGATTTAAGTTCTTATGATGTTATTGCAGAATTACCCTTTTATATTCCATTTTATGGAGACCACGTAAGTTTGTTCCCTATTACAGCCGCTGTTGCTATGTTTTTCTACACTAAAATGTCAGGGAGTCAACAAATGCAACCATCTCAACCTGGCATGCCTAATATGAAATTTATAATGTATGTTATTCCATTCACTCTCCTTATTTTCTTTAATAATTTTGCTAGTGGATTGTCTTTATATTATACAATTTCTAATATTCTTACAATAATTATTATGCTTACTATTAAGAATTTTATTCTTGATGAGAAAAAAATCTTAGCTACAATTGAAGAAAAAAAGAAGCAACCTTCATCTGAAAATCGTTTCCAAAGAAGATTGAGAAAGATGCAAGAAATGATGGAAGAGGCTGAAAAGAAACAGAAACTCAAAAGAAAAAAATAATTATGGCTACTTCTTCTACAAGAGTTGTAGTTGCAATGTCAGGTGGAGTTGACTCAAGTGTAGCTGCATTTTTATTAAAAAAACAAGGTTATGATGTGTTAGCTATATTTATGAAAAACTGGCATGATGAAAGTGTAACTATTTCTGCTGAATGCCCATGGTTAGAGGATAGTTATGACGCAATGTTAGTAGCTGAAAAACTTAATATACCCTTTCAAGTAATTGATTTAAGTAATGAATATAAAGATAAGATTGTTGATTACATGTTTAATGAATATGAAGAGGGTAGAACACCTAACCCGGATATCCTATGTAATAGGGAAATAAAGTTTGATATTTTTCTTAATACTGCATTAAAATTAAATGCAGATTTTATTGCAACTGGTCACTATGCTCAAGTTGAATCTAAGGAATTTGATGGTAATAAAGTTTATTATCTAAAATCTGGAAAAGATAAAGATAAGGATCAGTCGTATTTTTTATGTCAATTGAATCAGTTTCAGTTAAGTAAAACTCTTTTTCCAATAGGTTCTTTGAAAAAAGATGAGGTAAGATCAATAGCAAAAGATAATGAATTGATAACTGCTGATAAAAAAGATTCTCAAGGTTTATGTTTTGTTGGTAAGGTAAAATTACCAGATTTTTTACAACAGAAACTTTCAAAAAAGAAGGGTAATGTTGTTTTGATACCAAGAGATTTAAACTTATATAATAAATTTAATAATGAAGAATATGAAAATGATGATTCCAATGGTTATTTATATGAACCTGATATGGGAAAAGTTATTGGTGAACATTCTGGAGCACATTACTTTACCGTTGGACAGAGAAAAGGATTGTCAATAGGTGGTATGAAAGATCCTTTATTTGTTCTTGCTACAGATACCAACAAAAATATAATTTACGTTGGAGAAGGAGAAAATCATCCAGGTCTTTACAGATTCTCATTAAGAGTAAAAAAAACAAAAATGCATCACGTAGTTGGTAAATTAAATTTATCTAATTCTCAAAGTTTATCAGCTAGAATTAGATATAGACAGCCTTTACAAAAGATTGATGTTAAATTAATGGATAAATATTATTTAATAAGTTTTGATAAGAAACAGAAGTCAATAGCTAAAGGTCAATTTGTTGCAATTTACAACGGTGATAATTTAATTTCCTCAGGTATTATAGATTAATTTCTACTTGATTTTTAATTAAATCTTCAAAAACTTCTCTTTTTCTTATAATTTTTAATTCATTTTCTAAATATAATACCTCTGCAGGTTTATATCTTGAATTGTAATTACTGCTCATTGAAAAACAATAAGCACCAGCATTACTAAAGCTTAAAATATCACCTGGACTGATTGAAGAGATTTTTCTATTATTTGCAAATGTATCTGTTTCACATATGTAGCCAACAACACTGTAATACCTTTCTATATCATTTGGATTTGAAATATTTTCGATGAAATGATTAGCGCCATACATCATGGGTCTAATTAAATGATTGAATCCACTATCAATTTGTGCAAAAACTGTAGAAGTTGTTTGTTTAATTGAATTCACTTTACAAAGGAATTTACCTGCCTCACTAACTAAGAACTTACCGGGTTCAAACATTAATGTAAGGTCTTTTCCATAATTTTCACAAAATGTATTAAATCTTTTAGTTAGTTTTCTGCCTAACTCTTCAATGTTTGTTTCTGAATCTCCTGGTTTGTATGGTACTTTAAATCCACTTCCAAAATCTATAAAGTCTAAGTTTTTAAATTTTTCAGCAATCCTAAATAAAATTTCGGATGCATTTAAAAAAACATCTATATCTAAAATATCACTACCTGTATGCATGTGAACTCCATTTATTATAAGTCCAGTATTTTCTACAATTCTTTCTATATGAGGAGCTTGATGTATGCTAATACCAAATTTAGAGTCAATATGTCCAACAGAAATTTTAGAATTTCCTCCTGCCATGATATGCGGGTTAATTCTGATACACACAGGAATTTTTTTGTGTTTATTACCAAACTCTTCCAATACTGCTAAGTTGTCGATATTTATTTTTGCTCCAATCTTTGCAACTTTCTCAATTTCATCTAAAGAAACACCGTTAGGTGTATAAATTATCTTATTTGGTTCAACTCCAGCTCTGATAGCTAGTTCAACTTCTTGGATAGAAACAGCATCAATTCCAGCCCCCATATTAATTAAATACTTTAAGATTGAAATGTTAGAAGAAGCCTTTACAGCATAATTAATTTGAAGTTTTTTAACATTTTTAAAGGATTCTGTTAGCTTAACAAACTGAGATTTAATTTTATTTGAATCGTAAACATAAAGAGGACTCCCGTATTGACGAACAGCATCTAAAAGTATTTGATTTTTCATGTCTGCAAATCTAAAATTTTATGTAAATATTGACTTTAAAAAACTGTTTTTTAATAAATTAAAATGAATTAGTTATAAATAAAACAAAAAACTAATTTGATTAAAAGGTTAAACAGATTAGATTTAGTAATTTTAGGTCCAATTATGAATCTCCACGAATACCAAGCTAAAACAATATTGTCAAATTTTGATGTACCAATTCAACGAGGTAAGGTTACTGATAACATTAATGAAGTTGAAGATGTTGCAAAATCTTTAAATCATGAAACCGGAACTGAATGGTTTGTTGTAAAAGCTCAAATTCATGCTGGAGGTAGAGGTAAAGGCGGTGGAGTGAAAGTTGCTAAAAGTATTGATGAATTAAAGAATTTTTCATCTGATATTTTAGGTATGATGTTAAAAACTCCTCAAACACCAAAAGAAGGAAAACTTGTTCAGAAAATTTTAATCGCTGAAGATGTTTATTATCCGGGTGAATCTGATCCTGAAGAATATTACTTTTCTGTTCTTCTAAATAGAAATACTTCAAAGTATATGATAATGTATTCTAGACAAGGTGGTATGGATATAGAAAAAGTTGCTGAAGAAACACCCGATTTAATCTTTTATGAAGAAATTGATCCTCTATTAGGTTTAATGCCTAATCAATTAAGAACTATTGCTTTTAATTTAGGTTTAAGTGGTCAAGCCTTTAAAAATATGCTATCCTTTGCCTCAAAATTATATAATGCATTCATTGAGTCTGATGCTTCTTTGCTTGAAATTAACCCTGTTTTAAAAACTTCAGATAATAAGATTTTGGCTGTGGATGCAAAAATGGTTTTAGATGATAATTCGATAATTCGTCATAAAAATTACGAAGCCTTAAGAGATTTAAGTGAAGAAAACCCTGTTGAAACTGAAGCAAAGGAAGTTGGGTTAAATTATGTTGATTTAGATGGAAACATAGGTTGTATGGTAAATGGTGCTGGTCTAGCTATGGCTACAATGGATTTGATTAAACAGTCTGGAGGAGAGCCTGCTAATTTTCTTGATGTTGGTGGTACAGCTGATGCAAAAAGAGTAGAAGTAGCTTTTAATTTGATTCTTAGAGATCCGAAAGTAAAGGCGGTATTAGTAAATATTTTTGGCGGAATAGTTAGGTGTGATAGAGTTGCGAATGGTATTGTTGATGCTTATAAAAATATGGGTGACAAAATTAAAGTTCCAATAATTGTGAGACTACAAGGAACTAATGCCGAGCAAGCAAAAGAAATAATTGACAATGCAGGTTTAAAAATTTATAGCGCTGTTGAATTCAGTGAAGTACCTCAAAAAATAAAAGAAGTTCTTAATTAAGTGTCAAAATGACACTATTTTTTCTTAATTGCATGACATAATGACATAATTAGATGATTGGCTCATTTTTAGTATATGTGTTTTAAATGTTTAACAAAAAATAATAATTATGAATATAATAACACATAACACTAAACCTGTCTTTTTTGAAGACTTTATTAATAATTTTTTTGGATCGAATATTTACAATGATATTCCACCTTATAATATTATTGAAACTGATAAAGAATTTTTAATTGAATTTTCAGTTCCTGGTTTTAATAAAAAAGACTTTTCAATTGAAGTTGAAGAAAATAACTTAAAAGTATCTAAGCTTTCATCAGAAAATGATAAACTTGAAAATAAATTTTATAAAAGACAGTTTAATTATTCTCAGTTTGAAAAAAATTTCACAATTCCTGAAGAAGTTAATATTGATAAAATCAATTCAATATATGAAAATGGAATTTTAAAAATATTTCTTCCAAAAATTAAAGAATTTAAACAAAGTAAAATTAAATCAATTCAAGTGAAATAAATAAAAAGCGGATAATTTATCCGCTTTTTTTATAAATATCGATTAAATCTCTTAATCTTGCAGCTTCTAAAAAATTAAGCTCTTTAGCAGCATCCTCCATCTGTTTTCTTATTTCTCTAATTAATTTTTCTTTTTCAGCTTTAGTTATATTTAGATCAACTTTAGAGTTATCATCAATTTTAATTATTGATTTATTTTCTGTTATTTTTTCTTTTTCAAATGTATCCTTTACATTCTTGATTATTTGTTTAGGAGTTATTTTATTTTGTAAATTATATAATTCTTGTTTGGCTCTTCGTTTTTTTGTTAAATCTATAGTTTCTTGCATACTTTTAGTAATCTTATCAGCATACATTATCGCTTTTCCATTAATATTTCTCGCAGCTCTACCTATTGTTTGAATTAATGATTTTCTACTTCTTAAAAAACCTTCCTTGTCGGCGTCCAGAATAATTACTAAAGAAACTTCAGGAAGATCTAACCCCTCTCTTAGTAAATTAACACCTACAAGAACATCAAATGTTCCAGATCTTAGCTGATTTAATATTTCAATTCTTTCAATTGTATCAACATCACTATGAATATATCTTGATTTAATATTTACATTTAAAAAGTATTTCACCAATTCTTCTGACATTCGTTTTGTTAGAGTTGTTATTAAAACTCTTTCATTGCTTTCTATTCTTTCTTGAACTTCATTTATAATATCATCAATCTGATTTTTTGTTTTTCTTACCTCAATTTCAGGATCTAAAAGTCCAGTAGGTCGTAAAATCTGTTCGATAATAATTCCTTCACATTTAAGCATTTCATAATCAGAAGGTGTAGCACTTACGTAAATTGTTTGATTTTGTAATATTTCAAATTCATCAAATTTCAATGGCCTGTTATCCATTGCTGCAGGTAGTCTAAATCCATATTCTACCAAATTTTCTTTTCTGCTTCTATCTCCTCCATACATTGCTCTTATTTGAGGAATTGTTACGTGACTTTCATCAATAATAGTGATAAAGTCATCAGGAAAATAATCTATTAAACAAAATGGTCTAGTGCCAGGCTTACGACCATCAATATATCTTGAATAGTTCTCAATTCCTGAGCAATATCCAAGTTCTTGCATCATCTCTAAATCAAATAATGTTCTTTCTTCTAATCTTTTAGCTTCAAGGTGCTTACCTATCTCCTTAAAATATTCAACTTGTTTTCCGAGATCAATTCTTATTTGATCCATTGCCTTAAATAAAACATCATTTTGTGTGGCAAACATATTTGCTGGAAAAATCGAAATAGATTCAAGTTTTAATTTATTTTTTTCATTTATTTCTTCAATTGATTCTATATCATCACCAAAAAAACTAAATCTAACTTTTGAATCCCTGTAGCTCAAATAAACCTCAATTATATCACCTTGAACTCTAAATGTCCCAGGTTCTAGATCAATTTGAGATCTACTGTAGAGTGAATTAGCAAGACTTTTCAAAAGTTGAGTTCTCGAAATAGATGAGTTTAAATCTACGTGTATTGTATTCTTTCTATATTCAATTGGATTTCCAATTCCATATAAACAAGAAACTGATGCAACAACTATAACATCTCTTCTTCCGCTTAATAAACTTGATGTGGTACTTAATCTTAATTTTTCTATTTCATCATTAATCGATAAATCTTTTTCAATGTATGTATTAGTAACTGGAATGTATGCCTCTGGTTGATAATAATCATAATACGAAACAAAATATTCAACTAAGTTATTTGGAAAATATTCTTTAAGCTCAGAAAATAGCTGTGCTGCTAATGTTTTATTGTGAGCTAAAACTAGTGTCGGTCTATTTGTTTTTTCAAGAACATTAGCAATTGTAAAAGTTTTTCCGGATCCAGTTACACCTTCAAGAGTTTGAAATTTTTCATTTTTATTAATTCCATCAACTAACTTATTAATTGCTTCTGGTTGATCACCCGCAGGCTTGTAATTAGATTTTAAAGAAAAATTAATCAAAATTTATTTTTGAATTAGATAAAAGTAATTTATATAACTTTAATAATTGTTACAACATTTCTAAAAATAATCAATTGGAACATAGACTCGATGTTAAAATATCAAATAAGAAGCCATCCTATAAAATTAGTGATCTTTTCTTTCAGTACTTGAAGGATTACAATAGAGTAGAAGATTTAACAGTTCAATACGATGATTTGCTCAGGTATGTTGGTTCTGTAGATGTTTATGATACTAATGATAAAAATACTCTATGGCAAAGAGTTTATTATAATGATAACGAGAGATTAGAGCTTGAAAACAACTTAAAAAAAATATATAATGTTTTATATTCTGATGGTAGTGACACCAACACAGAATTTTTAACAATAGACGGAATTGATTACTGTACTTTTGGAAACTCAAATCCATTTAGAGTAAAAGTTAGAAATAAGTTAAATGATAATTTTACTTATTATTATATCAAAAAAGCTGATTCGTCTAGAATCTACGGTCTTGAGCTAGAACATATCACATCGCCATATAATTTGAATTTTATTTTGAATAATAACACACTAATTGAAGAACATATACCTGGAATTCCAGGGGATGAGTTTTTTAATAATAAGCTTAAATCCTGTAATGATAATGAAAAATCTCAAATTGCTAAAGAGTTTGTAAAATTTAGTGAAAGATGTATGATTAGATTACTCGGTGATATGAGGTCTTATAATTATGTCATAATTCCTATTCATGATTTTGATCAAGTTGTATATAAAATAAGAGCAATAGATTTCGACCAACAAAGCTACGAAGCTGATTTCAAAGTTTATAGACCTCAATTATTTAAAGAAAACATACCAGTCGTTGAATTAATTAAAGAAAAACTAATTCCAGATTCAATTAATCAATATAAAATTGAAGAAAGAGCAATTATAGTTAAAAGAATTTTAGGTTCTCAGAAAAGAGTTGATAATCTATTAAAAGCTATGAAAAAGGATTCAATTTCAACCGATGAAAATGTAAAGCAACTGACTCAACAAATTTACCATCTTACAAAAGACAATGATTTTAAGTATTGTACTAATATGGGACAAATAATGGAATCGTCTTTTAATTATCTTTTAAGTAATTATGAAAGTAGTGAGATGTTAAGAACTAATTGATTTTTAAATACCAATAAAATTGAATCACAAAAATTAATATTGCAACCATTAAGTGTATTGGTTGCGTCATGATTGGAAATGCAAAGTAATACATAATTGCTCCAATAATAATTTCCAATAAAATTAGAATCATTACAGCATTAATATATTTCATCGACATATTAAATTTCTTTGAAATGATAAATAAAAATCCATTTACAAGAAATATTAGTATTGAGAATGATCTGTGAAAATAAAAATTAAACGAAGGGTTACTAAGCCATAGATCTTTATCTAATCGACCATATATTTTAGATTGCTCATCGATAAACTCTCTAACCCCAGTGCCAATAAATATTTGAATTAACATTAGTGACATAGAAAAAATTAGTAAGTATTTAATATTGATTTTATTTAGCATCAGATTTCCTATAAATTAAAATAATTAAGCATAAAATAATAATAGCCATAAACATGTGAACCGTAATTTTATATGGTGCTAAATTTGAGTCCACAACAAGTTTACCCAACCATGCTTGAAATAACATTGATAGAACTACTAAAAAAGACATAAAAGTTATGGTTGGCTTATGTTTAATATAATTCAATGAAAAAACAAACATAATTAGCGTCGCAATACCTGCAATTGCACCAATCAATCTATTTATAAATTCAAACCAGGTATTCATTACACTAAATTCGTTGTAATCATGTTTAGTATATTCTAACCAATTTGATGAGATAAATTCATTTGAACTTAAAAAATCATTTTTAGCAGAATAAAATTTTTCGTTTTTTAAAATCATAACTCCTTTTTTATAGTTGAAATTAGATTTCCAAAAAACATCTTTTTCAGTTGTTGGAGGAATTAAATATCCAAAACATTTTGGCCAGTCTGGACATCCCATACCACTACCTGTCATTCTAACCATTGAACCTGCAAAAATTACAAGCAAGACCAATAAAAATGAAGTTATAATAGTGGTTTTAAAATTTTTAATCATTCTTTAGACCTAATTCTCTTCCCTTTTCTATCATCAAATTATATGCCTGTTTATATGAATTTTCAATATCACCATTCAGAATGGATTCTTTTATAAAATTTTTAATTTGACCAATCTCTTTACATGGTTTAATATTAAAATAATTCATAATTTCTTCACCCGTAATTGGTGGTTGAAAATTTCTTACTCTATCTCTTTCTTCAACAACTTTGATTTTTTCTCTGACTAATTTAAAATTGTTTAAATATTTGTCTTTTAAAAATTTATTTTTTGTGGTAATATCTGCCTCGCACAATGTCATTAAATCATCAATGTCATCACCGGCATCATAAACTAGTCTTCTTACAGCGGAATCTGTTGTATCATCAAGAGACAACACAATTGGTCTTGAACTTAAAAGAATTAATTTTTTAACGTATTTTAAAGTTTCATTCAAAGGAAGTTTTAATCTTTTAAATATATTATTTACCATTTTTGAACCAACAAATTCATGCCCATGGAACGACCATCCATTTTTTTTACTAAATCTTTTTGTTTTAGGTTTTCCTATATCATGAAGTAAAGCGACCCATCTTAACCAAATATTATTAGTGTTTTCAGAAATATTGTCAAGTACTTGTAAAGTATGATAAAAATTATCCTTGTGTTTTTTTCCTTCAACTTCTTCAATTCCATGCAAGGAACTAAGTTCTGGAATTAATATTTTAAGTAAACCAGATTTGTCAAGTAGATTTAATCCAATAGAGGGCTTTGGTGAAATTAATATTTTATTCAATTCATCGTTAATTCTTTCCATGGAGATTATTTTTATTCTCTCTGATTCTTCTTTGATACACTCAAAGTCATTTTTATCAATTTCAAAATTTAATTGTGAAGAAAATCTAATTGCTCTTAACATTCTCAAAGGATCGTCATGAAAAGTTTTAATTGGATCTTTTGGTGTTTTTAAAATATTATTACTTAAATCGTTTAATCCATTGTGGTTATCAATTAATTCTCCTTTTTCTTTTCCATTAAGCCTAATAGCCAATGCATTTATAGTAAAATCTCTTCTTGATAAATCGTCATATAGAGTACCTTTTTTAATTTTAGGATTTCTTGAAGATTCACTGTAGCTTTCTTTTCTTGCACCAACAAATTCAATTTGAAAACCTTTAGTTTTAATCATTGCCGTTCCAAAATTTTTAAAAACTTGTATCTTAATTTTTAAATTTAAGGCTACGAGATTAGCAAATTCAATTCCGTTTCCTAAAACCAAAATATCAATATCTTTTTTAGCTTTTTTTCCAAGAATACTATCTCTTACATAACCTCCTACTACAAAAATTTCATAATTGTTTTCGTCTGCTATTTTTGAGATAGTCTCTAAAATGTCTGATTTTATGATTTTTTTATAGTTCATTTATCTTATGACCTCAAATTCATTGTCACCAATCATTTTAATAATTCTTGAGGGTTTATTATTAAAGATTTTTGAGGTCCTAACTATATAATCAACATTATCTTTAATTAATTTATCAATCCTTTCCAAGGAATTAGGAACTTCAAATCCATGTAAGTTAGCTGAGGTTGAAGATAATGGATGTTTTAACTCTTTAATTAAGTTTAGACAAAAATTATCATATGGTATTCTAACTGCTATAGATTTTTGATTTGTGTTTTTACCTTTTGTATTAGAAAAAATTACAGTTGTAGGATTAGAATCACTTAAAAATTCTATTGCAGTTTCAGAAATGTTTTCTACATAACAGTTAACCATTTCAATATCACTCATCAGATGAATAAGTGGTTGATTTAATTCTCTTTTTTTTATCTGATTTATTTTTCTAGTTACATTATTGTCATTTGCATTGCCGCCTAGTCCATATACTGTATCAGTTGGATGAAGAATTATTCCACCATCGCTAATAGTTTTCAAACATTGATTTAATTCATTCAAAAATTTAAACTGAAACATTGAATTCTCTTAAAGCATCATTTAGTGATGTTTTTTTATTAGTACTTTCTTTCCTTTTTCCAATAATCAAAGCACAAGGAACATTAAATGTACCAGAATTAAATTCTTTTGGAACAGTTCCAGGTATCACAACTGATTTTGATGGAATATATCCTTTAAGATATTTTGGTTTATCACCACTAACATCAATAATTTTCGTTGACGAGGTTAAAACAACGTTTGCACCTAAAACTGCCTCATTTTCAATTTTAACACCTTCTACAATTATACATCTTGATCCAATGAATGCATCATCTTCAATAATAACTGGAGCAGCTTGAACGGGTTCTAAAACACCTCCAATTCCTACACCACCACTTAAATGAACGTTTTTTCCAATTTGGGCACAACTTCCTACTGTAGCCCATGTGTCAACCATAGTTCCAGAATCTACATAGGCGCCTATATTTACATAAGAGGGCATTAAAACAGCACCTTTTTCAATGAAAGACCCATATCTTGAAATTGCATGGGGGACAACTCTAACTCCTTTTTCTTTATAATTACTTTTCAGAGGAATTTTGTCATGAAATTCAAAAGGGCCAACCTCAATACTTTCCATTTTAGAAATTGGAAAGAAAAGAATAACAGCTTTTTTTACCCAATCATTAACTTTCCATTGATTATTAATTTTTTCAGCAACTCTTAATTCACCTTTATCTAAAAGGCTAATTACATTCCTAATGGTTTCTTGAGTTTTAGCATTATCTAATAATTCTCTATTATCCCATGCAGCTTCAACTATATCTCTCATTTTATACTTTTTTACAAATATAATTTTTAACTATGAATTTATTTTTTAAATCGTAATAATTAATCTATAATTTAGCAGAGTGAAAAGAGTTTTAGGAATTGATTATGGATTAAAAAGAACTGGATTAGCAATTTCAGATCCGTTAGGTATTATTGCTTCACCACTAGAAACAATTGAGACTAAAAATCTATTAAACTATATCTTAGATTTAAATAAAAAAGAAAAAATATCAGTACTAGTTATTGGATTGCCATTAAATCTAAAAAATAAATTATTTGATATCGAAGTAAATATTAAAGAATTCATTCAAAAAATAAAAACTTATCTTCCTGAAATTGAAATTGAACGAATTGATGAGCGTTTTACCTCAAAAATTGCAAGAAATTTTTTAAATACTTACACGGATAAACAAAAAATCAGGAGAAAAAAAGAAAATTTAGATAAAGTAAGTGCATCTTTGATATTACAATCATATTTAGAAAGAAAATGATCTTACCAATTGTAGCATATGGAAATTCAACATTAAGAAAAAAATGTATAGAAATAGATAAGGATTATTCCGATTTAAATAATTTGATTGAAAATATGTGGCAAACTATGTATAACGCCGAGGGAGTTGGTCTTGCCGCACCTCAAATTGGATTATCAATTCGACTATTCATAATTGATGCGAATCCATTAATTGATCCAAGTGAAACTTTACTTAATGAAGATTTTAAAAAACATGTTTTTATTAATCCTACAATTATTGATAAATCTGATAATATATCTTCATTCAATGAAGGTTGTTTAAGTATCCCTGATATAAGAGGTGACGTAAAAAGACCTGACTCAATTAAAATTAAATTCTATGATCAAAATTTTAATCTTCATATTAAAGATTTTAATGGTATACTTTCAAGAGTAATCCAGCATGAATACGATCACATCCAAGGAATATTATTTACTGATAAAATTTCACCTTTAAAAAGAAAAATAATTGAAAAAAAATTATCTAAAATTTCAAAAGGAAATATCAATTCAAATTATAAAATGCTATTTAATAAATAATGAAAAATATTGATAACAAAGTTTCAAATCTTTTAGAAATTATGAATGAGTTAAGGGAAAAATGTCCATGGGACAGAAAGCAAACTTTAGATTCATTAAAAAGATTAACTATTGAAGAAACATTTGAATTAATTGAAGCAATTGAAAAAAAAGATTTTGATAATATAAAAGAAGAATTAGGTGATCTTTTTTTACATATTGTTTTTTACTCAAAAATTTCTTCAGAAAATAAATATTTTGATTTTTATGATGTAGTGGATTTTCTAATCAAAAAAATAATTGAAAGACATCCTCATGTTTATGGAGATATTGAAGAAATTACTGAGGAGCAAGTGAAGATTAATTGGGAAAAAATTAAGTTGAAAAATAATAAAAAAGGATTACTTTCAGGTGTCCCTAAATCTATGCCTCCAATTTCAAAAGCATACAGGGTTCAAGACAAAGCCTCTAGTGTTGGTTTTGATTGGGAAAAAGTTGATGAAGTTTTTGATAAGATCAAAGAAGAAATACATGAACTTGATACTGCTCTCAATAATAAAAACAAAAATCAAATTGAAGAAGAGTTTGGAGATATAATGTTCTCACTAATTAATTATTCCAGACACCTTAAAATTGATCCTGATTTTTGCTTAAATAATTCTACAAATAAATTTATTAATAGATTTAATTTATTCGAAGAGATAGTAAAAAATGAAAATAAAAATATTTCAGATCTATCTTTAAATGAGATGAATATGTATTGGGAAAGAGTCAAAAAACTAACCTTTAGAAATTAATTCTAAATTCTTTTGAAGTTTTTTAATTTGAGATTTATAATTCTTAATATTAGAATGTACATTAGATAGGATATCACTTTCAGAATCACCTTTAATAAAGTTTAAATTATTCTCTAGCTGAGCAATAAGTTTTGTGTAATCATCAATCTTCTTTTTTAATTTGGATTTTTCAGAATTGATTGTGTTTTTGTTTAATATTTTTGATTTAATTTCTAACATTTTATCATCAACATCATTTAATTCAAGTTCTTTAAGTTTTTTTTCTAAGCCACTTAATAACTCATTTGTTTGTTTTAGTGATTTTATATTTCCAAGCTTTTTCCATTCTTCAATAATTAAATCAATTTTTTCAATACTAAAATCTTTTAACAAATCATCTTTGAGTTTTTTTTGATTGTCTAATATTTCTTTTTCTTTAAGAGATTCTTCTGATTTTGAAGAATCAATTTTTTCAAAACATTTATTATAAATTTCATTAAAACTATTCCAATTTTCTTTATTTCTTTTAAAAGGAACATTTAGAATTAATTTAAATTTATTTCGTAATTCTATTAGATATTTTTTATCCAACTTTTTATTTTCAGAGTAAACTTGAAGTTCATTAATTAATTCACTTTGTTTATTAATATTAACAGAGTAATCTTTTTTTAATCCTTTAAAGAATAAATTCTTTTCTTTTATAAAATTTCTATTAATTTCCTTAAATTCTTTCCAAATTTCATTATTCTCTGCTATTTTAATAGGTCCAATATTTATAAATTCTTCCTTTATTTTTGAAACTTGATTAATCAATTTAATCCAACTGTTTTTATCCTTTGGAAGGTTCTTTATTGCATTTTGAAGATTATTAATTAAATCTTTTTTTAATTTAAGATTTTCCTCATCAAATTTTCCTCGGTTTTTTAAGTAATCTTTTTTGTTTTCTTTTATGTTTTTAATTATTGAATCAAATTTTGAATTTAGTTCCTCCTCATATTGAGTTTTGACTGGACCAATTTGATAATTCCACTTTCTTATAAAAATTAATAATTCTCTATAACTTTTTAATTTGTCTGCATATTTTTCTAACCTTAAAGCTTCTTTGATTATTTCTTCTTTAATTCTTTTGTTATTAGATTGATCTTTTTCTTTAAAATCTTTATCTAGATAAATAAAATCATAAAATACTTTTACTTGGTGATCATAAGAGTTATTTAATCCGAATGCTAGATGCCCAGGCACTTTACCAATTGATACCCAATTTTTTCTTAATGAAAGAAATCTTTCATATTTAGATTTATTATCATCATCAGAATGTAACAAATCTTTTAATTCTTCAATCAATTTTAATTTGAGATCGTGATTCTTTTTTAATTCAATATTTTGATTAACTCTTTTCAAGAAAAAAAATTTAAAACATTAAGTTAATATTTTTTATCAACTATTCCATATATCCCAACTTGCCTCTGCTTGTAATTCCAACATTTCAAGTCCATTTTTTATAGTCGCTCCTTGAGACTCGCATTCTAATAAAAAAGAACTTTTTTCTGGATTATATATTAAATCATAGCAAGTATGTGATTTGTTTATTAACTCATATGGAATTTGAATTTTATCATTAACATTTGGATATGTTCCTAATGGTGTGGTATTAATAATAAGGTCTGAATTAATTATTTCTTTTTCTAAATTATCATAATTTATAAAATGAGCTTTCTTTTGGCGTGAAACAACCTTAAATTTTATATTTAATTTCATAAGACTAAACTGAATTGCTTTACAAGCACCACCAGATCCAAAAATTAAAGCATGATAATATTTTTTATTTTTCAATGATTTTGAAAATCCAATATAATCTGTATTATATCCTTTTAATTTACCATTAATAATTTTTATTGTATTTACTGCACCAATTATTGAAGCCTCATCAGAAACCTCATCTAATAAGGGTATAATACTCTCTTTGTATGGAATTGTAACATTAAATCCATAAATATTTGAAAGATTTATTTTTTTAAAATCAGAAATATTTTTTAGGTCAAAATTTATATACTCATTTTCTAAAATTTGAAGTTTTTTAAATTTAGAGTTAAAATAATTTCTTGAGAAAGAATAATCAATATCCTTACCGATTAGACCGTAAATTTTTTTTATCAACATTATTGTTTAATAATATTATGATAATAAAGCTAGCTAAAATAAAAATTAGACCATAAAAATTATTGAACATAGTAAGTAATTCCTCTCCTAACTCTACTTTATTCCATGGCCAAACAATTGGAAGCGTCCCTAAAACAAATCCTATTATAAGATGATTTAGGTGAATCGGATATTTTTTTAAAATAAAACTTAAAAATTTTGATAGAATTATTAATCCTATTACAGATCCAAGAAAGAATACTATCAATATTTTTATAAGTTCACTATCGATAGGGTAGTTTTCATTTTTAAAAATATTTGCAATAAGATCAAAAAAACTATTTACAGCATCAACTAATAGTAATTCGTAGTTACCAAGAAGTATTAATATAAAGCTTCCAGATAACCCAGGTATAGTTATTCCGCAAATACTAATAAAACCACAGAAGAAAACAAATGCCAAAGCTCTATTTTCCATCATAGGTTCTGAAAAACTCAATAACAATCCAAAACAAAGACCAACAAAAAGAATTAAAAGTTTTTTCACATTTGTTTTATTAGTCCTTTTGATTAAAACATAAAGACTTCCCAAGATTAGACCAAAAAAAATAGACCAGACATATAATTCATAGTTTATTAAAAAAAAATCTAAAATTTTTGATGTTGTGAAATAACTAATTATCATTCCTATTGAAAGGAAAAAAAGAAATTTACCATTAATCGAACTATTTAGTTTTTTAAAATCAAAAAGAAATAAATTTTTGAAAGTATTATTATTAATGTTTTTGATTGAATTCATTAAATGATCATAAAAGCCAATCACTATTGAATATAGTCCACCTGAAATTCCTGGAAGTTTATTTATAGTACCCATTATTAATCCATGAAAAAATATTTCTAAAGAATTAATATTATTCCAATCTCTATTACTTTTCATTTTTTGACATAAAATTTATTCCAATTAACAGAAAAATTCCTAAACCAAAACAAATAAAAATAGTTGCATTTGATATTACATAATCAGTATTTAATTCTGTTATTTCAAAAGGGATTAGTATTGGTAGAGATCCAATTATTAAACCACTCAATGAAACGATAGTTTTATTTTTATGTTTATGCAGTAAATACTTTACAAATCTTGAAAATGTTAATATTCCAGTTAATATTCCCAATATAAATACTCCAATCCAAATAAAATCATTAAAATTAAAATCGGTCAGAAAAATATTGAGTTTTTCTAAAATAAAATCATAGGATGAAAAAATCAATAATATGTATGCTCCAGAAATTCCAGGAAGTATCATTGCACATGAACAAAAGAATCCACATATAAATATATATATAAATGATATTTCACCATTAATATTATTCAATCCAAGTAAATAAGATGTTAATAATATTGAACCTATTAAAAAGGGGAGGTAATTAAAAGAAAAAACTTTTATACCCTTTAGAATAAATGGTATACTTGCTAAAATAAGACCGAAGAAAAAAGAACTTATTTCTTGAGGATAATTTATAAGTAAATTAGAAATAATTTTACTGAAGATTAAAATACTTGAAATTATACCAAGCGCTAGAAATATTAAAAAGTCAAACTTAAATTCTTTAAATTTTAAAAAAAAATCACTTTTTATTATGGATCTAATATTTTTAATTTTTAAGTTGTTTAAAGATGAAATAAAATCATCATAAACTCCAGTTATTAATGCTATAGTTCCTCCGGATATTCCTGGGATTAAGTCTGAAATACCCATAGCCATACCCTTGAGGTAAATAATTAAGTAATTAATTTTGTTCAATTAGTTATTAATAATTTTTTGAAATAATATTTAAAGCCATATTTAAATTTTCAATTGCTTTATCATGATCATTGTTTCTAAGATAATATTTAGCAATTGAAATCCATGCTTTTTCGTACAAAGGATCTTCTTCGACTATTCTATTTAAATATCTAATCGATATTTCATAATCACCAAGTTTTTCATAACATCTTGAAAGTCTGTATAAAGAGAATGAAGAAGATTTATTCTGACTATCAATTATTTTATAATAGTATATGGCTTTTGTAAAATCCTCCTGTTTTTCATGAATTTTTCCTAATTCAATATAACTAGGCGAAAAATTTTCATTACTTATTATTGCAAAATCATGACAGGCTTTACTTTCTTTAATCTTTTTTTGTTCAAAGTATAGTTTTCCCAATTCATACCAAGCTTGGGTAGAGTAGGGGTTTTTATCCAAAAATTTATTTAAGAATTTAATAGCTTCTGAATTTCTTTTTGAAAGTTTAAAACAGCTTATTAGTTTATCAAAACAAATTTTATCCTCAGGATTCTTTATAATAATTTTTTTACCAAATTTTATTGCATTTGTATAATTTTCAATATTCATATAATTTTTAAACAATAGATCATTAACAAAAAATTCTAGTTGGGAGTCATATGAAAGATTAGTAAGAATCTTAATTGATTGTTTATATTTTTTATTTGATGTTAGAATTTTAGCTTTTTGAAAAATTAAATCAGAATTATTTTTATGAGATTTAATAAATTTAGTTACTAATTTCTCTGCCTCGTTTATTTTATTAGTAGTTAGAAGAAATTCAGATTTTAATATAATTATGTTTAAGCTTTCGGGATATAAATCAATTCCATAACAAATAGCTTTTTCAGCATAATCAAAATTGTCTTCGTTTAAGTAGTATAAAATTATGTCTTCAACCTCATCTAAGTCTAAAAAAAACGATTCATCATCGTTTATCATACTTTCAAACTTGTAGATTTTGTCTAGTATATTTTCATTTCTTTCTAACACATAATAAAAATATGTAGTCTACTCTGTAAATATTATTATATGGATTATTGTTTATTAAAAATTTATTAACATTAATTTTTAAAACTGTCTAATGATTTAATAATTAGATTACAACCATGGATTATTTCTTTTTCCGATATAGTTAATGGTGGAGTAATCCTAACAGCTTTTTTTTCATAAAGTAAAAAAAATAAAATCAAACCATTATTCAAACAATCTTCTACGAGATAGTTTGCTATTTTATTATTTTTCATTATTAACGCTAACATTAATCCTTTTCCTCTTATTTCATAAATTAATTTATGCTTTAATAGTGATCTGAAAAGCTTCTCTTTCTTACTAGATTTTGAAACTAAATCATTCTTGATAATATATTTGAGAGTTTCGTGTCCTGCTCTAGCTATAACTGGATGACCTCCAAAAGTTGTTATATGTCCTAGAATTGGATTAGATTGAAATTTATTCATTAGTAATTGATTGCATATTATTGCTCCAATTGGAAAACCACCACCTAATGCCTTTCCTATTACTAAAATATCAGGTGTTATATTATAATGTTCAAAAGCAAACATTTTTCCTGTTCTACCTATACCGGATTGTAGCTCATCAAAAATTAAGATTACTCCCATTTCATTACATTTTACTCTTAATTTTTTTAGATATTCTTTTTTAGATTCAATAAAACCAGCACCTCCTTGTATAGGTTCTACTATAACACATGCTACAGAATTATCAATGATATTCAAGTCCTCTACTGAGTTAAAGTTTATATGATGAACATTAGGAAGTAATGGTCGATATCTTCTTTTTCTTGTCTCAAAACCTGAGACACTTAAACTTCCGTGAGTACTTCCATGATATGAATTTTTCATAGAAATAATTTTCTGTCTACCAGTTGATCTTTTTGCAAGTTTTAGAGCTGCTTCAATTGCTTCAGTTCCAGAATTAGTTAAGTATGTGGTATTTAATTTATTTGGCAAAAGAGCGGAAAGGAGTTCACATAATTCAACACTGGGCTTTTGAACAAATTCACCATAAACCATAACATGAGAGTATTCTTTCAATTGTTTAATAATTGAACTATTAATCTTTGAATTTGAATGCCCAATATTATTTACTGATACACCTGCAACGAAATCTAAATATTTATTGTTTTTGGTAAAAATATAGCTTCCTTTGGCCTTAATAATTTCTAAACCTAGAGGGTTTTTTGTGGTTTGAGCTTGATATTTTTTAAATTTATCTATCAATTAGCATTTGTTTTTTATTTATTTTTTCACTTTCTCTATTTATAAAACCATTTAAAAAAGTTTCATTCTCATCAAGAAACTCCTCTGGATAAAGCACTCCCTCTGGGTTTGTAATAAAAGTGATTTGATCCATTCCTTTCTCTTTAAAATAAATTAAAATTGAACTTGCTACAGCCTTATCTACTCCAATTAAGTTTGAGTTTTCATCATACATATAATATATTAACTCTGAATTTTGATCAATTTTAACTCTATCTAATTTATTATCAATAAAATTTCCAAAAAGTTTAAGACCCTTGATTTGGTTGTATTTATTATCTCCAATTGAATCTTCTTCAATAATAAATACATTATTAGGTATTTTTATTGAGTCTAATTCGTTGGTATCTAAGTCTTCAGTAAAAATTATTTTATCACCAGACATTTGAGTATAGTTATCCCAAATTACTGGGTTTTTAGAATTAATTTCCGTTTCAGTTAAAATTTGAAGATCTCTTTCAGAAATTTTTTTTCTAAGCATTGTAGTAATTCCAGATTTTTTATCAACTTGAATATAATCTGATTTACCACTTAAATTACCTTGAACAAACATCACATTATTTAACCCCCTCATTTTTCTTTCATCTTCTTTGCCTACTGAAAATAAAGTATCCGCTTTTATAAAAAGCGAATCATTTTTTAAAATATTTATAGCTAGAGGATTTTTTGTAATTATAGCTGAATCTTTTTCCTGAAAAAACTCAGCAAACTCACCATTAAGAATAAGGTTTTCATTTGTGTCAAGGATTTTGATGTTATTTGAAATGCTTGAGTATCCTTTATCTTCATCAAAGAAAATACTATCTCCATAGATTTCTCTTGAATCAAAGTCAATACTTGCATTATCTACAAAAACACCTTGTTTATTTCTTGGCTCATAAAATCCTGAATTACATTTTATCACATATCCATCACCATATATTGAGGTTTTTTTATAGAAATAGGTTTTTTCTGAATCTAAATAATAATCCATCATTTCAGATTCTATTAACCTGTCTTGATCTTTAACAACTACGTCATTTTTGAAAACATATTTTTTATTATCAATAAAATATTTTCCGTTAATACTACTAATATCAGAAAGACTATCTATAATTCTTCCCCCATCATAAAAAAATGCTTCATTATTTACTCTGTCAAGTTCTAAGTTTTTTGAATTAAGTTCCATTTCATTATTTAGAAGTTTTACATTTCCATGAGCATACATTTTTTTATTAGTCCCATTATAATTTAAAGAATCACAATACAACTTTAATGTATCTCCCTGGTTAATATATACTTCTCCAATAGCAATTACAGAGTTTTGTTTTTGAAAAAAAATAGATCTTTTTGAAAATATATTCATCTCTTCATGTCTAAGATGAACTTTTTTGATTTGATCTTCATTTAATATATTACCCTCAGGATAAATTTTTTCATTTCTGTCAAATGAACCAGCATAAACAATTTCTATTTGTTTAACTTCTTGCGAATAATTAAATACTGAAAATATTAAAAAAAATAAACTGAGAGTATAAAAATTACTTCCTAAATATTGTTTGTTTTCTATCTGGGCCAACTGAGATAATTTTAATTTTTAACTTAAGCTTTTCCTCAAGATAATTAATATAGTTCTTGAAATTTAATGGCAGGCTATCATAATCTGTTATTTTACAAATATCTTCATTCCAACCATCTAATTCTTCATATATAGGCTCTAAGCTTGAATCACTCAATGAGAATGGTAGATGATTTACAACACTACCTTGATATTTATAACCAGTACAAATTTTTATCTTTTCAATTCCGGACAAAACATCACCCTTCATCATTATTAGTTCAGTAACACCATTAACGTTTATTGAATGCTTTAGTGAAACTAAATCTAACCATCCACACCTACGCGGCCTTCCTGTTGTTGCTCCAAATTCATTTCCTATTTTGGCCATTCTTTGACCAATTTCATCAAAAAGTTCTGTTGGAAATGGGCCACTTCCAACTCGTGTAGTATAAGCCTTGAAAATTCCAAAAACATCCCCAATTTTATTTGGGGGTACACCTAAACCGGTACATGCTCCAGCAGATGTTGTATTAGAAGAAGTTACATAAGGATAAGTTCCAAAATCTATATCAAGAAGTGAACCTTGGGCTCCTTCAGCTAAAATTTTTCTTCCTTCTTCAATAGAATTATGAAAATAATTTTCACTGTCAATGAACATAAGTTCGTTCATATAGTCAATAGAACTTAAAAACTCTTTTTTTAATTCCTCAATATCAAAATCAATCTCAACATTAAAATTATTTATTAAATTGAGGTGTTTACTGATTAAATTTTCAAACTTTTCATTCCACCCTTCCATCTCCAAATCTCCAACTCTAAGTCCATTTCTTCCAGTTTTATCCATGTATGTAGGACCAATTCCTTTTAAAGTTGAACCAATTTTCTTTTTACCTTTAGAAAGCTCAGAAGCTTGATCAATTAATCTGTGTGTAGGTAAAATTAAATGCGCTTTTCTTGAGATTATAAGTTTTTCTTTTAAATCAACATTAAGCTCTTTTAATTTTTCTATTTCATTTTTAAATATTACTGGATCGATTACAACACCATTTCCAATTATATTTAGTTTTTTGTCGTGAAAAATTCCTGATGGTATGGTATGTAATACATGTTTAATTCCATCAAATTCAAGTGTATGACCTGCATTTGGGCCACCTTGAAATCTTGCAATTATATCATAATTTGATGTTAATACATCAACTATTTTGCCTTTACCTTCATCTCCCCACTGAAGACCTAATATTAAATCAATTTTCATTTTTTATTTTTTTTTCCATAGAAATAGAGTGAATGATTTTCAATACTTACATCAAAGATTTCTTCGATACTTTTTTTGATTGTATGTAGTCTAGGATCACAAAATTCAATTACTTCACCTGAATCTGTCAATATTAAATGATCATGCTGTCTATCAAAATATGATTTTTCGTAGTGAGCTAAGTTGGTTCCAAATTGATGCTTTCTAACTAGATGACATTCTAATAACAACTCTATTGTGTTATATAGAGTGGCTCTACTTACACGATATTTTTTTTTTGTCATTACACTGTAAAGTGATTCAATATCGAAGTGATCATCCAGTTCATATATTTCTTTAAGTATGGCAAATCTTTCAGGTGTTTTTCTGTGTGATTTTGAATCTAAAAACTTTGAAAAGACTTCTTTTACTAGTTCCTGGTTTTTTGAAGTGTTTTTTACCATTTTAAAGTCTAAAAATAAATATTAAAATCTAAGAACTTTATCAACTCCTTTAATTTTTTTTAATCTAGTTATTAACTTATCTACAATATTCTTGTTTTTAACTTTTAATGTAATAAGACCCTTAAAAGTATCTCCCTCAGTATCAAATGACATTTTTTCCATATTTATGTTTAAGTTTTCGGAAATTATTGTAGTTATTTTATTTACCAATCCAAGATTATCAATTCCAATAATTTGGATAGTTGATGAAAATTCATACTGAGACGAATCAACCCATTTAGCTTTTAGTATTCTATAAGCAAATTTAGATTGTAAACTCAAAGAGTTTTTACAGTTTGATTTATGCACCTTAATGCCGTCATTTATTGTTAAAAAACCAAATACATTGTCACCTGGAAGGGGGTTGCAACATACTGAGAGTTTATAATCAAGTTTTTCACTACCGTTACCAAAAACTAATTGATCATATGTTTTATTTGGATCTGATGATTTAATTGATGTTTTTTTTGGTTTTCTTCTAAAAAATTTGATAAAACTATTATCCAGACTTTTTGCAAAATTTTTAAGTTCAGAATTGTCTATGCTACCAACTCCAATTCCATAGAATAAATCCAGTGAGGTAGGTAGATTTAGAAAGTTTTGAAGCTTATGTATTATATCTTCAGTGAATGAAATTTTTAAATGTTTTAGTTTTCTTCTTAAAATTTCCTTTCCATCTTCGGCTATCATTTTTTTATTTTCATTAAGAGCAGAACGAATTTTAGATTTTGCTCTTGATGTTTCGACATAATCAAGCCAACTTGCACTAGGCTTTGAATTAGTGCTTTTAATCACCTGTACCTGATCACCACTCTTGAGTCTAAAATTTAAAGGAACTATTTTTCCATTAACCTTTATCCCTCTTGTTTTTAAACCTAAATCTGTATGAACTGCAAATGCAAAATCTAAAGCTGATGCTCCCTTTGGAAGTGATTTAAGATCTCCTTCAGGTGTAAAAACAAAAATTTCATTTGAATACAAATTCAATTTAAAATCTTCAACAAAATCAATAGCATTTGATTCTTGATTTTCAAGAACATCTTTGAGTTTGTTTAACCAATCTTCAAGTCCACTCTCTTGCTCATCACCTTGTTTATATTTAAAATGTGCTGCATAACCTCTCTCAGCTATTTCATGCATTCTTTCAGATCGAATTTGAACTTCTATCCATCTCTTTCTGGGTCCAACTACAGTAATATGTAGTGCTTCGTAGCCATTAGTTTTAGGATTAGATATCCAATCTCTTAATCTTGTAGGATTTGGCCTGTATACATCCGTTACAATAGAATAAATTTTCCATGCAATTAACTTTTCATTTTTATTATTACTATTGTAAATAATTCTTACAGCAAAACGATCATATACCTCATCAATTGCTATATTTTTTTTAATCATTTTTTCTCTTATTGAAAAAATTGATTTTGACCTACCATTAATTTTAAAACTTATATCCTCTGATTTGAGTTTATCAGATATTTTTCTTGCAAAATTTCTAATGTAAAGATTTTGATCATCCTTTGTCTTTTCTAGACTGTCTTTAATTTTGTTATATGTATCTGAGTCAGTATACTTTAAGCTTAAGTCTTCCAATTCTGATTTAATTTCATATAATCCAATTCTATGCGCAATTGGAGCATATATATACAGAGTTTCTGATGAAATTTTAATTTGTTTTTCATAGCTCATACTATCCATAGTTCTCATATTATGGAGTCTGTCTGCTATTTTAATTAAAATAACTCTTACGTCATCATTTAAAGTAAGAAGCATTTTTCTAAAGTTTTCAGATTGAATGGAAAGAATTTTATCTTTCTTTAGTTTTGAAATTTTAGTTAGGCCTTCAACAATTCTTGCAATTTTTTCACCAAATACAGATTTTATTTTTTCAATATTATATTCAGAATCTTCTACAACATCATGTAATAGTGCTGCTGCGATACTGTTAGCATCTAAACCAATTTTTTCAGCTACTATTTTAGCTACAGATATTGGATGAAATATATATGGTTCACCAGATTTTCTATATTGATCTTTATGAGCATCAATAGCAATATCAAGAGCGTTTCTTATCAAATCCTTGTCGTTTTCATTTAGTGTTTGATAACTAACTTTTAACAAGTTTTTATATTCTCTTGCTATTTGTCTATTAATTGTTTTTTCAGTTGAAATACTCATTCTTACATAAAATTAATAGATTTTTCTCTGATTCATTGCCTCATAAAGTATAATTGCAGTTGATACAGATAAATTTAGTGAGTCAACATCCCCATGCATTGGAATTTTAAAAGTTGAACTAGAATTTTTTAAAAAGAATTCATTTATACTAGATGATTCAGTTCCCATCAAAATAGCACAACGCCTTTTAAAATTTATTTTTTGAATTATATTTTTTGATTTAATAAGACTTCCATAAATACTGAAATGGTTTTCTTTTAAAAAACTTATGGTGTCCTCTTTATCTAACTCAAAAATATTTAAACAAAAAACTGCTCCCAAACTTGATCTAATTATGTTTGGATTGTAAATTTCAGTTGAAGAATCAGAGATAATTATATTTTTAAATCCAAAAGCATTAAAAGTTCTAAATATAGCACCAATATTCCCAGGTTTTTCTGGTTTATCTAAGATTAATAGCAATTCATTTTCAGAAAATTTAACTTTAGTTATATCAAATTCTTTTCTTTTAACTATTGCAATAATTTGTGATGTTGATCTGTAAGTAACAGTCTCCATCAAATCTTTGGTTAATAAAAATTTTTTTTCACAATTATTATAAATAACGTTTTTAAAATCAAAATTTTTATTTGAGGTAAAAAATGAGTCAATTTCATAGTTTGAGTTAATACATAGATTGATTTCTTTTAAACCCTCTACAATAAACTTTTGATTTTTTTTTCGAACATTAGATTTTTTAGAAACTTTAACTAAAAATTTATATGTTTCATTGTTTTTACTACTAATAACTTTCATTTGATATCATTAAACTAAATTTGAAAATTCGCATATCTTTGAAAATATTTTATGAGCAAGATTTACTTTGATAATGCTGCTACCACACCAATTTCAAATGATGTAGTTGAAATCATGTATCAAGTTATGAAAAATAACTTTGGTAATCCATCTTCAATTCATTCTTTTGGTAGAGAATCTAGATCAATTATTGAACTAACTCGAAAAAATATTTCTGAAGAATTAAATGTAAAACCCTCCGAAATTATATTTACATCAGGTGGAACAGAGTCAAATAATATGATAATAAAAGGGGCTGTTGAAACTCATAAAATTGAAAGAATTATTACAACAAAAATTGAACATAAGGCTGTATTAGAAACTGTTGAGTCTTGTAAAATCAAATATCATGTTGAATTAATATATCTGCCAATTGATAATAAGGGTTTACCTTCTTTAATTGAGTTAGAAAAAATTTTAGATAGTTCAAATAAAAGAACCTTAGTCAGTCTTATGCACATAAATAATGAAATAGGATCAATGATTGATTTAAATGATTACGGTAAGTTATGCAAAAAATATAATTCGCTATTTCATAGTGATACAGTTCAAACAATTGGGCATTATAAATTAGATTTAAGTAAACTTAATATTGATTTTTTAACTTGTTCTGCTCATAAATTCCATGGTCCCAAAGGAATTGGTTTTGCTTTTCTTAGAAATAATTCAAAGCTCAATTCTTTTATTGAGGGAGGAAGTCAAGAGAGGGGATTGAGAGGAGGAACTGAAAGTATTCATAATATAGCAGGTTTAAATCTTGCATTTTTAAATGCATATAAAAATTTAGAAAAAGACTCAAAGAAGATAAAATCTATAAAAAAATATTTTATAGAAAAATTGACCCAAGAGTTTGATATTAAAATAAACGGTTGTAAAGATGAATCTAGCTATACAATACTAAATATTTTATTTCCAATTAGTATTTCTAAAAAGCCTATTCTAAATTTTAAATTGGATTTACATGGAATTGCTTGTTCAGGCGGTAGCGCATGTCAATCTGGAAGTGATAAACCTTCTCATGTTCTAAGTGAAATTCTTGGACCAGATTTGATAAAAAATATTTCTATTAGGTTTTCATTCTCTAAATTAAATTCAATCGACGAAGTTGATAAAGTTGTTAGTTTTTTTAAAGAATTTATTAATGAAAATTAATTTTTGAAAAAAAATATTTCTCGATAAATAGTAACATTACCAACCATATCTTCAATTTCAATTAATAGATTATTTTCATTTTTTAGATTTATAAAATTATCTGGTCTAAATTGAATGTAATTTTTCTTAGGTTCATATTCAAAAAGAGCCCATTTATCATTGATATAAGCTTTGTATTTTTTAATTCCAGTTTCTTCATCATTTATTAAGTATCCTAATTTTTGATTTTTATCAATTGTTTTATTTTTTCCAATTTTCTTAATTATTGGTTTAATGGTGTCATAATCTAGAAAATATTTTCCCAATGATTTGGTGTTGGCTATAAAGAAATTGTCTTTTAGTTTTGAGCTTGAAAAAAAACTATTTCCATTCATATCAGATCTTGCTAAGTATAATCCCTTTTTTGAATTAACATTTATTGGAAAATTTATTGAGAAAGATTTATTCACAGGAATATAGGGGTTCATCAAGTACAGTGTATCATTTTTAAAATCAAAATCGATAGTAGTATCTCTGTAGAATGTATTTTTCTTAAATTTTACATTTGCGTTATTGTAAGTTAAATCATAGCTTAAGTCAGCTCTGATTTTTTTATTAAACTCTACACTTTTTATTCCTCCAAACTTTTCTATGCTATCACCAATCATTTTTATTTTAACATAGGTGTTATTTTTGTCTAAATCTGAAAGTTGAATAGTAATATCTTTAGTTTCTAAATTTTTTACATAAAATTTTCCTGACTGATTTCTTCTTACAAACTTATAATCACTATCAATTTCATTGTTAAGTAAAATTATTTTTGAGTTATTTTCAATTAATTCTCTAAAGTCTAAGTGTTTAAGAAATAATCTTTTTTCATCAAAAGTCAAAGAATCAAATTTAAATTCTATCAAATCATTATTCTTTTCTTTTAATAAAATCTTATATGTACCATTTACATTGTATGTGAAGCTTTGTTTATCAATAGTCTCAATTCCAAAAAAAATAGTATCCACTGACTTTAGTTGAGTTTGATAAATACTGTCATTAATTTTTTTTATTTTAAGTCTTTTCTTGAACAATGAACCTTTCTTTTCTTTGTACGCAAATAGTTTTCTTACTTCAGGTCTTATAGAATCTGCAACCTTATAATTATAATTTAATGGGTTTAGAGGAATATCATTGTGTGTTCTAATTTCAAAATGAAGGTGAGGTCCAAATGAGGTTCCTGTATTTCCCGAATAACCAATTATTTGCCCTGCCTTTATCTTTACCTCATTTTCTTTAAAAAATTTGTTTAAAGTAAATGTTTCAGCTTTGTATTGGAAGTATTTGATCTGATCATCAATTTCTTTACTAAAGTCTTGAAGATGTCCATAAACTGATTTTAAACCGTTTGAATGGTTTATATAAATTACTTTACCATATCCTACAGTTGAAACTTGAATTCTAGAAATATAACCATCATCAATAGATCTTATAATTTCACCTACTTTGCCTTTAGTTTTTATATCTATTCCGGTATGAAAACCACTTGATCTTATTTCTCCAAAATTTCCACTTAACAAAATGTCATATTCAATTGGACGATAAAAATGGTTTTGTGTAAAACCTAAGTAAAAAGTAAAAAAAGTAATAATGTAAAATAATTTTTTCAATGCTTGTTTTTCTTTTCGTACTAAAAAATAATTACCTTTAAAATTAAATAATAGCTTAATATTTTGAAAGAAAGTTTAACTATAATTGAAGAATTAAAAAGTAATACTGAGTTATTAATTAAAACCTTGAATGGTTTAAAATTTTCAAATAATGAACTTTCTAATGAACTTTCTAATGCAAAAAAAATATTGAAAGAAAAGGATGATGTAATTATTAAATTGAAAGAAAAATATCATGCTTTAGAAATGGGGAAAGCTATTGTAGGTAGTAATGATAAGAATAAAACAAAAAGAAAAATTAAAAAAATGATTAATGAAATTGATGATTGTATCATTCAATTAACATCTTAATGCAAAAAATTAAACTAAATATTGCCAACAGAATATATCCTTTAAATGTCAACCCATCTCAAGAGGAAATTCTTAGAAAAGCTTCTAAGCAAATCAATGACATGGTGAATGAATATGAAAAAAAATATGCTGTTCAGGATAAGCAAGACAGTTTGGCAATGTGTGCTTTACAAATCATTAGTCAGTCTGAAAAATTTTCCAAAAGTGAAAGCAACAGCATTAATGAAATTAACGATAAGTTAAAATCAATTAATGATTTAGTTATTCAGAGTTTAGATTCTTAACGTTCATTAAAATAAAATTATATTACCTACATCAGATTTTAATTTGGTAAACTCAACGCTAATAAATTAAAAAGAGTGAGTCTAGATCCTAGAGCGTGCCTTTTTTAAGGATTATCGAATATTTAGTTAGCTCTAAACTTGTATAAATGGAGTTTATGCAATCAATCTGTATGTAGGTTTTTTTTTAAAATAAAATCATGAATGAATTAATTTATATAGTAATTGGATCTTTAATCGGAGGAGTTACTCTTTTTATAATCAATAAAATCTCAAATAAAAAATCCGTTGATAATGCTAAGACTAGTGCTGATAAAATATTAAATGAAGCACGTGCAGAAGCTGATAATATAAAGAATAGTAAAATTCTTCAGGCAAAAGAAAAATTTCTAGAATTAAAGTCTGAACATGAGAAATATATACTTTCTAAAGATGCAGACCATAATGATAGAAAGCAAAACTTAAAACTAAAAGAAAACGAAGTCAATCAAAAATCAAAGAAAATAGAAAAATTAAAAACTGACTTAGAAGAAAAAATCAAAACCTTTGATAAAAAAAATGAATCAGTTGAAAAAAAGAAACTAGAGATTGAAAAGATTCTTAAAAATCAAGTAAAAGAGATTGAAAAAATTGCCGGCTATTCTGCTAATGAAGCCAAAGATGAATTATTAAAAATTTTAAAGGATGAGGTTAAATCTCAAGCACTGGAAATTTCACAAAATATAATTGATGAAGCTAAATTATCGGCAAAACAAGAGGCTAAAAAAATTGTTATAAGCTCTATTCAAAGATTAGGTACTGAGGAAGCTATTGATAATTGTGTTTCTGTCTTCAATATTGAATCTGATGATCTAAAAGGGAGAATAATAGGAAGAGAAGGTAGAAATATTAAAGCTATTGAAAGTGCCACAGGTGTTGAAATTATAGTTGACGATACTCCTGAGGCAATTATACTTTCTTGTTTTGATTCTGTAAGAAGAGAGGTAGCTCGTTTATCATTAAAAAAGTTAGTTACTGATGGTAGAATCCATCCTGCACGAATTGAAGAGGTCGTTAAAAAAACATCAAAAGAAATAGAAAATGAAATTATTGAAATTGGTAAGAGAACTGTAATAGACTTAGGAATTCATGGCTTACACCCTAACTTAATCAAAGCTGTTGGGAGAATGAGATTTAGATCATCCTATGGTCAAAACTTATTGCAACATTCAAAAGAAGTTGCAAAGTTATGTGGAATCATGGCTTCTGAGCTTGGTTTAAATCCTAAGCTTGCAAAAAGAGCCGGATTATTACACGATATAGGTAAGGTTCCTGAGGAAGAGACAGAGACTCCACATGCTTTACTTGGAATGCAATGGGCTGAAAAATATGGTGAGAAAAGTGATGTTTGTAATGCGATTGGTGCCCATCATGATGAAATTGAAATGGATAATTTAATATCTCCAGTTGTTCAAGTATGTGATGCTATCTCTGGAGCAAGACCAGGTGCTAGGAGACAGGTAATGGAAAGTTATATGCAGAGATTAAAAGACTTAGAAAGTATTGCTTATAGTTTTGATGGGGTTAATAAAGCTTTTGCTATTCAAGCTGGAAGAGAATTAAGAGTGATGGTTGAAAGTGAAAAAATTGATGATGAAATGTCTAAAAAACTTTCATTTGAGATTTCTCAAAAGATTCAAACTGAAATGACATATCCTGGACAAGTCAAAGTAACTGTGATTAGAGAGACTAGGTCTGTAAATGTTGCTACTTAATTTTTTTATAAGTTAATCCATTACCAATATTAACTTTTATTGGTGTCAGATTTTTACCAAATGTTTTTAAATAATTTTTAGAAACATCTTCAATAAAAGTGTTAATATGATTTTTTTCGATTAAATTAATGGTACATCCACCAAAGCCACCACCCATCATTCTTGAGCCTAAAACATAATTTAATTTTTTAGTAAAATCAACTATATAATCAAGTTCAGAACAACTAACTTCATAAAGGTCTTTTAATCCTTTATGAGATTTATACATTAGTTCTCCAAAATCTTTAAAATTGGATTGTTTTAGTAACTCTGAACTGGATACAGTTCTCTCATTTTCATCTATAACAAAATATGCTCTATTAAATATAATTATGTCTAATTTGTCTTTTACTTGATTTAATTCATTAAGTGTATAATTGGCCAGTCTTCGACTATCATTAAAATGAGAGTTTAAAATACTTTCAGCTTCCTGACATTCATTGACTCTATCATTATAGGCTGAATCTATTAAACTATGTTTAACATTTGTGTTTAAAAGTAAAATACCAATAGATTCACTTTTAAATTTTATATAATTATAGTTTGAGTTACCACAATTTAATAAAATTAGATTATCCTTAAGTCCATAGTTGATAGTAAATTGATCCATTATTCCTCCCTGTAATCCAATAAAATTTCTTTCAACATAACTTACAATTTTTACAATATCTGATTTATCATATTTTAAATCAAATAACTCAATTATAGCTCTTGAAAAACCTGAAATTAGTGCTGATGATGAACTAATACCTGCTCCAATTGGAAGGTTAGATTTTATAGAACATTTAAAGGGTGTGATTTTGTTATCTTTTTTTTTGAAAAAATCAATTGTTCCAAGCATGTAATTATGCCAGTGAGTATTACTTTTTTCAATTTTATTTACATTGAAAACTAGAGATTGCTTAATTGAATCTGATTTAATCTCACAATTATTATTATCTGTTTTATAAATTTCAAATATTATTTTTTTATCAATTGCTCCTGGGAGGACATGTCCTCCATTGTAATCGGTGTGTTCTCCAATTAAATTTATCCTTCCAGGTGATTCAACTTTAATTATCATTTATATTACTTAATTTTAATTCCCATTCCCATGCTGTCTTTAAAGCATTAGAAATCTCATTTTTTGAATGCCAACCAATAGTTTTATTTACTTTTTCAGTATCAGCATAGGCTGATGTTATGTCACCATTTCTTCTATCGCCGATTCTATAATTTAACTTGATGTTATTTATTTCTTCAAACATTTTTACTAACTCTAAAACTGTAATGCCTTTGCCGGTACCAACATTAAAAAAATCGTAAAAATTTTCTTCTTTAATATTTGATAGAAATTCAATTGCAGCGACATGAGCCTCGGCTAAATCTTTAATATGAATATAATCTCTAATACATGTACCATCTCTTGTAGGATAATCATTACCAAAAATTGTAAGTTCTTTTCTTTTACCGATAGCTGTTTGAGTGATATAAGGAACTAGGTTGTCTGGGATTCCATTTGGAAGTTCTCCAATTAGTGAAGATTCATGAGCACCAATTGGATTAAAATATCTAAGACTAATTGCATTTAAGTTTTTACTTTTAATTGTCTGATTTTGTATTATTTCTTCACAAATCTTTTTTGTTTCACCATATGGTGATTCTTGATTTACAACTGGACTTGATTCATCAATTGGTAATTTTTTAGCTTGACCATAAACAGTACAGCTTGAGCTAAATATAAGATCAATTTTTTCTTTTCTTGATGAAATAATTTCAAGTAAATTCTCTGTTGATCCAACATTATTATCATAATATAATTTTGCATTATTTACACTATCAGAAACAGATTTAAGTGCTGCGAAATGGATAATTCCACTAAAAATAGTGTTTTGAAAAATTGAATTTAATTCATCTTTATTTCTTAAATCAATTTTATGAAATTCAGGTCTTTTTCCAGTAATTTTTTCAATATTATCTAAAACTTTAATATTGGAATTAACTAAATTATCAACAATAATTACATTATAACCTTTATTAATTAGCTCAATGGCAGTGTGCGAGCCAATATATCCCAAACCACCTGTAACTAAAATTTTCATTAATATTTTATATGATTTTATTTAAATGCTTAAAGTTAACTTATTAGTAACATTTATATTCAATTCATTGATTTTTTTATAATTAAGAGATATATTTAAGTATAAACACACATATAATGAAAAAATCTTTCTTACTATTTATAATTTTCCTAATGTCCAGTTGTTCTAATAAAGATACAAGACCTAATATTTTATTTATAATGTCTGATGATCATGCATATCAAGCAATAAGTGCATATGATACCAGATTAATTGAAACTCCCAATATTGATAGGATAGCTGATGAAGGTATTTTATTTACAAATGCATGTGTAACAAATTCAATTTGTGCGCCCTCAAGAGCTGTAATTTTGACTGGAAAGCACAGTCACTTGAATGGTAAAGTAGATAATATGTTTCCATTTGATACAACACAAGTAACATTTCCACAATTATTTAAAAATGCAGGTTATCAAACAGCAATGTATGGTAAATTACATTTTGGAAATAATCCAAAGGGAATAGATGATTTTCTAATTCTTCCTGGTCAAGGTAGTTACATAAATCCAAAATTTTTGGGTAAAGAAAAAGATACCATTATTGAAGGTTATGTTACTGATGTTATTACTGACTTAACTCTTGATTGGTTTAAAAATAAAAGATCTTCAGACAAGCCGTTTATGATGATGTATCTACACAAGGCACCTCATCGACCTTGGTGGCCAAGTCCAGAGAAATTTGCTGAATTTTACGAAAAAGAATTTCCAGAACCAGTAACATTATTTGATGACTATTCAAATAGAGGATCTGCTGCAAAAGCAGCTGAAATGAATTTATTAACTCACATGCAGTACATGCATGATAGTAAAGTTAGACCTTCAACATTAGAAGAAATGGGTAATGTAACTCCAGAAATTGTTTATTACAGAATGGATGGTAAGGAATATAGACCTGGTCCTGGCGGTTTTAACGTCCCATTTAACAGAGGAAATGAGGAACAAATTGCAGCTTATAATGTTACTTTAGATAAAATCAATGATGATTTTAGAAAAAATTGGCCTAATATGAATAATGAAGAAAAAATGAGGTGGAAATTTCAAAGATATATGCAAGATTATTTAGCTACTATATCTTCTGTTGATGATAATGTTGGAAGGGTTTTAGATTATTTAGATGAAACAGGTTTAGATAAAAATACTATAGTAGTCTACACTTCTGATCAAGGATTTTATCTGGGCGAACATGGTTGGTTTGACAAGAGATTTATTTACGATGAATCATTTAAAACACCATTGATGATTAAGTGGCCAAACAAAATTAAACCTGGAATTTCCAATGATGAGATGGTTCAAAATTTAGATTTTGCTCAAACATTTCTTGAAGCAGCTATGATTGATGCGCCTGAAGATATGCAGGGTGAAAGTTTAATGCCATTACTTTTAGGTGACAATGATAAATGGACCAGAGAGGAAGTTTACTATCATTATTATGAATATCCTTCAGTCCATATGGTTAAAAGACATTATGGAATAGTTAATAAAGAATATAAATTAGTTAGGTTTTATTATGATGTAGATGAGTGGGAATTGTATGATAGATTAAATGATCCTAATGAAATGAACAATGTATATAATGATCCAGCTTATGCTGATGTAGTTAAAGATCTAAAGGTTAAACTAACAGATTTAAGAGTAAAATATAAGGATTCAGAAGAGTTAGATAAGAAATACTTGTACTAATGAGATTTATTCTTTTTCTTTTTGTTTTATTAACATCATTCAATTTATACTCTCAAATTGAATTAAATTCTCTTTTTACTGATAATATGGTACTACAGAGAAATGAAATGGTAAATATTTGGGGTAAATCTAATTCAAATGAAATTGTAAAAATAAAAACAAGCTGGAATGATATCACATATAAAGTTAGGTCAGATGATAAAGGTAATTGGAATACTAAAGTTCAAACTAATTTTAAAAGAGGTTCTCAAACTTTAACTATTTCTACAAAATCCGAGACTAAAACAATAAGAAATATACTTCTTGGAGAGGTATGGTTTGGTTCTGGTCAATCTAATATGCAGATGTCATTTGAGGGTTATAGAAATGAACCAGTTCGTGGTTCATTGGAAATTCTTGAACACTCTAACAATAAAGAAATTAGATTAATTACTGTTCCAAGAGTTGCTAGTAAATTACCATCAAATAATTTTGAAGGTAAATGGGAAGTTTCAAATCCTGAAGGTGTTAGAAAGTTTAGTGCTGTTGCTTATTCATTTGCCTTATTAATTAATAAAACTTTGGATGTACCTGTTGGAATAATTCATAACTCGTGGGGAGGAACACCTGCTGAAGCATGGACTGAAAAAAGTTTCTTAGAAAATAATTTTGAAGAAGGTGTTATCAAAAATAACCGTGACGACAAACGATTAAGTCATGAACCTTCATACCTATTTAATGGAATGATTAATCCATTAATCCCTTTTACAATAAAAGGTGCGTTATGGTATCAGGGAGAATCTAATGTTTATAGAGCAAATTTTTATTCTAAGCTAATGAAGATAATGGTGGATAGTTGGCGTTCAAAATGGAATCAAGGTAGTTTCCCGTTTTATTATGTTCAAATTGCACCTTTCAGATATAATGGTCCTGATAATGACTCTTCTGCATATTTAAGAGAATCGCAATTAGAAGCTATGAATATTATTCAAAATTCAGGAATGGTTGTTACAAGTGATATTGGAGATTTAAATTCAATTCATCCACCTGAAAAAATTGAAATTGGAAATAGACTGGCCTATTGGGCATTAAATAAAACTTACAATATTAAAAATGTAGTTCCCTCAGGGCCAATAGTTGAATCATATAATATTGATGAAAATAAGGTGGAGATTAATTTTAAATATGCATCAACTGGTTTTTATCAATTTAATGGTCCTCTCAAAGATTTTGAAATTGCTGGTAATGATGGTGTTTTTTATAAAGCAAATGCTAAAATATCTGGTTTGAAAATAATTGTAGAATCAGCTGATGTTAAAGAACCAAAAATGCTGAGATATGGTTGGAAAAATTATTTTGAATCAACACTGTTTAATATTGATAAATTACCAGCATCCTCATTTTTTATTAGAGATTTATCAAAATAATTAATCTATTTTTTAGAATAATTTAATTCTTCAAAACTTATCATGTTTTTTATTATTTAAATGTGAATATTTCATAACTTATTTGTTATGAAAAATATTATTTATACTACAATATTATTTGTTTCATTAAGCCTTAATTCTCAAAATTGGATTAATGATTCAAATTGCGACTCTCAATCTTATGAGATACTAAACGAAGCAATTACGCATCTTGCAAATTTAGAGCAATTAACAGCTTTAGGTATGGCAAAAGCTGCTCAGATGGCAGATTCAGGATGTGAATGTGCGAAGTTGGTTATCGCTGCAACATCAACAACTAACCCTAATTTAGGAACAAGAAAAGCTAAATTAGATGCAGTTAATGTTCAACTTCTCTCACCTGAAGAAAAAGCTTGGTATGATCTTCTTGTTGAAACAACTAAAGGTGAAGAAAACACTTGTTCTGATGTATATTCAAACGCAGTTGAAAAGTTTTCAGATAGCCCTCTAATTAATTGGGTTGGAATTCGTGGAGGAAATTGGGACGGATATATGGCATTTTCTAAAAACTTTCCAGAGAATGCTTCTGCTGCATTTAACATGGTTGCATATGGA
>LUMP01000024.1_pt1 | contig 39531 bp, 29 predicted proteins | sample 729641 | NCBI WGS metagenome assembly LUMP01 (sample SAMN03860260, study PRJNA289734) | marine metagenome | biome: seawater column; feature: ocean; material: water; isolation source: Red Sea water column Station 12 - depth 47m | place: Saudi Arabia: Red Sea | collected 2011-10-15 | depth 47 m | reverse complement strand
GCCAAAAGTATATCCATTGTGATGACCAGCAGGTGGAGGAGTACTAACGGCAGGAGGCAATCCAACTGTGTTAACTGATAAATTATATCTTACCTGAGTGTTGGAACTCTTCGGCGTGTTATATCCAATTATTGGTTCCCAAGTATCAAGATTTTGTGGAACTGGTAATTCTCCCTTAGAACAACTAAGTAAAAATAGTAAAGCTAGGTATAAAACTCTTTTAATCATTTGTAGTTTTAAATTCTGCTGAAAAGCCAATATTTGAGTTTAACTTAAAAGTTATTGGGTTTGCTGTCCAACCATTAGACCAGCCAGAAAAAACATATCCACCAGCTGGTTCTGCACTTACAGTTACTTCGGTTCCAGCTGGGCGAAAAATATAGAAGCCAGTCCTACGTCGAAGAGAGGTTTCGCCAAAACTTACCCATCCACCTTGGTTTGTACCAACTGTTAGCTTGTATTGTGTTACTGGTGAAGAAGATGTGATTGGCGATGATACAATTGCACCTACCGCTTTCTTACCCAAATCCATATTTTGAGATATAAAAACGTTTGAGTCAAAAGAATCTTCCTTTGTGCAAGTAATTACAAATAGTAATGATATGTAGAAAAAAAATCTTTTGATTTGTTAAATTTAATAAATAAACATATTAAAAATGAAATTACTTAATGAGTTCAAAGAGTTTGCTGTAAAAGGGAACATGATGGAAATGGCTATCGGTATTATCATTGGAGCCTCATTTAACTCTGTTATAGACGTACTGGTTAAACAAATACTACTTCCTCCTCTATCTTTACTTTCTAATGGGTTAAATATAGATTCAAAGAAGATAATTCTAAGGGAAGCAGATATAAGCTCTTCTGGGGATATAATTAACGAAGAAGTAGCTATTAATTATGGGTTTTTTATTGAAACTTTTATAGACTTTATGATAGTAGCATTTACAATTTTCATTGTAATAAAGTTTCTGAACAAATTAAAGATACAAGCTGAAGATCCTACTAATAAAAAGGTCTCAACACCAAGAAACATAAAGCTTCTAACAGAGATTAATGATTCACTGAAAGATTTAAATAAAAATCTAACAAAGAAAAATTAAGTTTTATATACATCAAATTGATATAGATGATATGATGTATGAAAGTAGACAACCTTTTTGAATGCTTTGTTAGGTACTATTCCGTGAAAATTATTAAATAAGTACTTCTTATTCATGGATTCTACTTCTTTTAAGTCACTAATTAGCTTAATTTTTTCAAACTCAAAATCAAGATTTTCGCATCGATAAGTATTAAAGACCTTAAGTGTAGGAAGATTTTTAATGTAATTTTTAACATTATACCTAACTATATACTTAAGATATAGCCTATGAAATATACCAAATACAAACCCTACTATAAAGATTATAGGGTTAAGCTTTGTTTTATTTAGATATACGTCAATAAAGGCAGAACAATGTTTTAGCATCATTGAAGAATTCATCTTCCCCCATTTAGGAGTAGTTTCTTCCTTTAATTTTTCTATTGAAGAGTATAATTTTGAATATTCCATTAATATTTTAGAAGTTTTTCCAATTTTTCTTTTAATCTACTGCTAGACAAAAAACCTTTCTCAAGATTATTTGAAAAAGGAACAGGTGTATCTAAAGATCCTACCCTAATAATTGGAGCATCCAGGTATTCAAAAATCTCTTCTGAAATACTAGCTGAAATCTCTCCTATAAACCCATTAATTAAAGTATCTTCACTTAAAAGTAATACTTTACCTGTTTTCTTTATCGAATTGAAAATCAATTCTTTATCCCATGGAACAAGAGTATTTAAATCAATGATTTCAATTGAATCATTTTTAAACGATTTTACTACCTCTAAAGCCCAATGAACACCTAATCCATATGTAATTATTGTTGCATCAGAACCTATTGATCTAATCTTTGCTTTTCCTAGCTCAATAGTGTAGTAATTCTCGGGAATCTCTTCAGAGACAGTTCTGTATATATATTTATGTTCAAAATACATTACAGGGTTGGGATCTTCAATCGAAGCATTTAATAGACCTTTAGCCTCATATGAATGGGATGGATATACGACCTTTAAACCAGGTACTTTGGTAAACCATACTTCATTTGATTGAGAATGAAAAGGACCAGCCCCTACTCCACCACCACATGGCATTCTTACTACAATATCTGAATTTTGAGACCACCTATAATTAGATTTGGCTATTAAGTTAACAATGGCTGTAAATCCAGAGCTTATAAAGTCTGCAAACTGCATTTCAACAATTGATTTATAACCACCTACAGATAAACCATATGCTGTGGATAAAATAGCTGACTCGCAAAGCGGTGTATTAAAAACTCTTTCTTTACCATATTTCTCAATCAAACCTTCAGTTACCTTAAATACACCCCCATATTCAGCTATATCTTGCCCCATAATAACTAGATTATCATATTTTGACATAGATTCGTCAATTCCCTTCTTAATTGCATCTACAAATCTAGCTTCTCTATTAATGGAGCTATCTAAATGATTATTAGAAGGGATAAAATCCTTATACACATCATTAAGTTCTAGATTCTCATCAAACTTAGTTTCAGCATAAGATTTAGCTTTATCCCAATTGGAATCAATTTCTTTCTCAAGATCATTTTTAATCACTTTAAGAGTCTTACTATTTAGATGCTTAGATTTTATCAAGAATTCCTCAAAATGCTTTATAGGGTCTTTTTTAGCCCACTCTTCTATTATCTCAGGATCTATATATGCTTGACCACTAGCTTCTTCATGACCTTTCATTCTAAATGTTTTAAACTCAATAAGAACAGGCTTATTGTCAGATCTCATTTTTTCTGATACTTCTTTCAAACAATTATAAACATCAACAACATTGTTTCCATCAATTACATATGAATCCATGTTGTAACCAGCTGCTCTATCTGCGAGATCTTCAATGGCGTACTGCTCATTAACTGGTGTAGATAGTCCATATCCATTATTTTCAATACAAAATATTACAGGAAGATTCCAGGTTGACGCCAGATTTAATGATTCATGAAAATCTCCTTGACTTGTTCCACCATCACCAGTAAATACTGCACATAATTTATTATTACCCTTAAGTTTATTTGAAAGAGCAATACCACAAGCGACCCCCATTTGAGGTCCTAAATGAGATATCATTCCAACTATGTAATGTTCATTAGATCCAAAATGAAAACTTCTATCTCTTCCTTTTGTAAAACCCTCTTGTTTACCCTGCCATTGTGCAAATAATCTATCTAAAGGAATATCCCTAGATGTGAAAACAGATAAATTTCTATGCATTGGAAGTATATACTCATCACTATCCAAAGCAATGGTTACTCCAGTAGAAATGGCTTCTTGACCAATACCACTAAACCATTTTGATACCTTTCCTTGTCTAAGAAGAATGATCATTTTCTCTTCAATCATTCTTGATTTGAGCATATTTTTGAAAAGATTCAGTAAAACTTTTTTATCAATATTTTTTACATCAAATTTCATAAAGACCAATCAATCTCTTTTTTTCCAATTTTTTTTAAATGTTCATTGCATAGACTAAAATGCTTATTACCAAACCATAGTCCTCTATTGGCACTTAGAGGAGAAGGATGACCTGATTCAAGGATTTTATGCTTTTTATCATTAATTAGTTTCTTTTTTTGCTTTGCAAATGAACCCCATAATAAAAATACAGTATTATTTGTTTCCTCAGATATTATTTCAATGACTCTATCTGTGAATGATTCCCATCCTTTATTTTGGTGACTTCCTGCTAATCCTTTCTTTACTGTTAATGTAGCATTTAAAAGCATTACGCCTTGTTTGGACCACAAACTTAGATCTCCATTTCTATCACTAAACTTAATACCTAAGTCAGATTCTATCTCTTTGAAAATATTAATTAAAGATGGAGGATGAACGATTCCTTTGTTAACAGAGAAACATAATCCATTTGCCTGATTTGGACCATGATAAGGATCTTGGCCAATTATTACAACTTTCAATTTATTGATTGGGCAATTATCAAAAGCTGAAAATATTTCAGATCCCTTAGGGTAACAAACAGAGGATGAATATTCACTTTTTACAAATGAAATAAGTTCTTTAAAATAATTTTTATTGAATTCTGAAATTAGAAGCTGTTTCCAAGAATCTTCAATTTTTATTGACATCTTTTGGATCCTTTAATTTTCCAACAGATTTTGCAACAATCATTGAAACTGCAGCATCTCCTGTAACATTAACTATAGTCCTGCACATATCTAGTGGCCTGTCTACAGCTATTATTAAAGCAAGTCCAGCTTCTGGTATACCTGCTTGACCAAGAACAATTACAAGCATTACAATCCCTGCACTAGGAACAGCAGCAGCTCCAATTGAAGCAAGAGTAGCAGTAACTATAATTCCTAATTGTGCACCAAGACTAAGATCTAAACCAAATGCTTGAGCTATAAACACAGCAGCAACTGCCTGATAAACACTAGTTCCATCCATGTTAACTGTTGCTCCTATCGGGAGGACAAAACTTGATATTTCTTTATCTACACCTAAGTTCTTTTCAGCACAGTCCATTGTAACAGGAAGTGTAGCAGCACTTGAACTTGTTGAGAAACCTAGTAATTGAGCAGCAGAGATACCCTTCATAAATGTCGAAGGATTTGTATTAGTTATAAGTTTAACAATAATATTATAAACCACAATCATTAGAATTAAACCAATTATAAGAGTTACAGAATACATTCCTAGTGCAATAAATAAGTCTAAGCTAGGAGATTCTACAACTAATGTAGCTAGAAGGGCGAATACACCATATGGAGCAGATTCCATTATTAGATCTATTAACTTAAGTATTATAGAATTTAGACCATCAAAAAAATCTTTTACAGGTTTAGCAAGCTTTGGATCAACCAATATTATTCCAATTCCAAAGAATATAGCGAAGAAAATAACCTGAAGCATGTTTCTATTATTTGTAGCAGCATCAAATATATTTGCTGGAACAACATCAACTAGTGGCTGCAGAGGACCACTTTCTGCTTGCTGCTGAGCTTGTTGTTGCTTCTCAATTACACCCTGCTCATACTCTTGAACAAGATCAATTCTTGTTTCTTCTGTAATAGTACTTCCAGGCTGAACAATATTTACAAGAATTAGCCCAATAACAACAGCTGTTACTGTTGTACATATATAAATTCCAAGTGTTCTAGTTCCAATAGTAGATAATTTAGAAATGTCTTTTAAATCAGAAATACCCTTGACTAAAGAAGCTAAAATTAATGGCATAGCTATTAGCTTAAGTAAATTGATAAATATTGTACCAAATGGTTTTACCCAGTCTTTTATTAAATCAGATCCAAATGTTGTTTGAGACATAATAAGTCCAAAAACAACACCTAAAACCATTCCAATAATTATTTTCCAATGTAACTTCATAATTATATTTTTGAGAGCTTACTTAATAATAAATAATCAGCAAGTACAAGTGCAGCCATTGCCTCAACTATAGGAACTGCTCTAGGTACAACACATGGGTCATGCCTACCTTTTCCTTGCACTTTTACTTTGTTTCCTTTACTATCTATAGAATCCTGATCTCTCATTATTGTAGAAACAGGCTTAAATGCAATATTAAAGTAGATATCCATACCATTTGATATACCACCTTGTACCCCACCTGAATAGTTAGTTTTTGTTGATCCGTCCTCATTAAAAGAATCATTATGTTCAGACCCATTCATTTCAGAGCCTCTAAAACCACTTCCAAATTCAAATCCCTTAACAGCATTAATTGAAAGCATTGCTTTCCCGAGCTCAGCGTGAAGCTTATTGAAAACTGGTTCCCCAAGACCAACTGGAGTTCCACTTATAATGCAAGAAATAACTCCACCCACTGTATCTCCGTTCTTTCTTGTTTTTTTTATTAAATCTTCCATCTCTTTGGACTTATCAAGATCTGGACATCTTACAATTGATTTTTCAATATTTTCAAAGTCAACATTTGAATTTTCATATTCATATTTTATTTTTCCAACTGATGAAACAAAAGCGTTTATCTTAACATCCTTTAAAAGGAGCTTAGCTATAGCACCTGCAACAACTCTAACTACAGTTTCTCTTGCAGAACTTCTACCACCACCTCTATAATCTCTAAAACCATATTTCTTATCATAAACAAAATCTGCATGAGATGGTCTGTAGCTATCCTTTATATGAGAGTAATCTTTTGATTTTTGATCCTGATTAACAATTATGAATCCTATAGGAGTACCTGTTGATTTGCCTTCAAATATTCCGGATAAAAATTCAACAGAATCATCTTCTTTTCTTTGAGTAACAATTTCAGACTGTCCAGGTCTTCTTCTATTCAACTCAGAATTAACAAAATCTAAATCAATATTTACACCTGCAGGACACCCATCTATAACTCCACCTAGAGCTTTTCCATGGGACTCACCAAAGGATGAAATTTTAAAGATATTACCGAATGAATTTCCTGCCATAGCTTGAATTATAAAGATAATACCTTAAATTAAAATACTCTACCGGGATTTAATATATTTTTTGGGTCAATAGATTTCTTGATAAGCTTCATTAGTTCAATTTCATCTTTACTCCTACTCTTTATCAAGTATTTCTTTTTATCAAGACCTATTCCATGTTCTGCAGAGATTGAACCTTTAACTAGTTCTGTATTACTGTAGATTATTTCGTTAATGTTAGATTTTAAATCATCATCATCAGAATTCTTTCCAATTATAAAATGTATGTTACCATCGGCTACATGACCAAACGGAAAGATTGTTTCTACACCTTTACAATTTTTGAGCTCGTTGATTGTTTTATCAATCACTTCTCCAATTTGTGCTACAGGTATACTTATATCAAATTGCTGATCAAATTTTTTTTCTTCTGCTAAAACAGCGACATCTTCTCTAATTCCCCAAATATTCAGCTGCTCTTTTTCATCCTTACCTAAGACTGCATCATCAACAAGCCCTTGCTCAAGTGTCTCCATTACAGCTTTTTCAAAAGTGTTGTAGTCATTATCAAAATCACCACCCATATATTCGATAAAAACATAGTATTTATAGTTATCTGGGAGATATTTATTATACATGGTTTTATCACTTACCATTTGTTTGTAGGTATCATTCCATAAAAGCTCAAAAGCTGTAAGGTTTTTTGAAATTTTATCCTCCATAAACTTTAATAAGTTTAAAACCTTTTGGTAATCATTAGTAACAGCCAGAGCAGTATATCTTGTCTTAGGATGCTGATATAATCTAAGAACAACTTTTGTAACTATTCCTAGAGTTCCTTCAGATCCAATAAAAAACTGTTTTAAATCATAACCTGAATTGTCTTTCATTAGTTTTTTTAAAGATGATATTACAGTTCCATCAGGAAGAACTGCCTCTAAACCTAATACTAAACTTCTTGTCATACCATATTTAAATACCCTTAATCCTCCTGCATTAGTTGAAACTGCGCCTCCTATTTGTGCAGATCCTCTTGCCCCAAAATTTAATGGTAGAAGAAGGTCTTTCTCTTTAACAGAATTAATAATATCCTCAATTATAACACCAGACTCACATGTAACAGTTTTACCTTTTTCATCAATTTCAATTATGTTATTCATTTTTTCAAGAGATACAACTACTTGATTTTTAGTTGATTTAGTTGACCCAACAAGATTCGTAAGACCTCCATGGACTATTATTTCCTGATTATTGTCGTTACAGGTTTTTAGTATAGCTGACACTTGGTCTGTGTCCTTTGGAAGAAGTAAACAAATTGACTCAAGGGGTATATCTGTTTTCCATATATGATAAAATCTTGACTTAAGTTTTTCACCTGTAATAATTGATGATTTATCAAGTATGCTTTCAAAAAGAGAAATTATGTTGATATCAGACATTTACCTTAACAAAAAGTTAACTAAAGATATTAATTTTAAAAGATTAAATTTGTTCGAAATTTATTTGATGAAATATTTTTACACGTCCTTAATTCTTGCATTGTTATCATCTTGTAGTAACGATAACGGCTTTATTATGAATGGTACAGTAGATGTTATTGATGACACAAAAGTTTACATACTTCAAGCAGATCAGAATAATCAACCTTTTATCAAGGATTCTACATCTGTTAAATCCAATAAATTTTCTTTTAAGGGTGTATCTGCTACTCCTGAAATAAGCTACATACAGGTAGAGGGTGTTAATGGATATGTTTTGACTATATTAGAAACAGGAACAATTACCGCTGACCTAGATATAGACAATATTTCAAAATCAACTGTTTCTGGAACTATTTCAAATGATGATTTTATTAAATATAAATCTGAAACAAAGTCCCTAGTAGAAGATATGAATAGTATTTCATCAACTGCGCAAGATGCTATTATGAATGGAGATGTTGAAACTGCAATGAAACTAGAAAAAGATTACAACGCAAAAGAAAGAGAAGTTCTACTATATGAGTGGGATTTTATCATTGACAATTTAGATTCATATATGTCAGCTCTATTGTTAGAGGTTTTCATGGTAGAAAACAAAGTAAGTAAAGATAGTATTATAGATGTATATGAAAACTTCTCTAATAGAATAAAAGTAAGTAATGTTGGAAAAAACATTGCTGATTTATTAAGTCAGTATGAAGATCCAATTGAAGTAGGTGAAATTGCACCAGATTTTACTGCACCAAGTATCGACGGATCCAATATAACCTTGAGCGAGTTAACTCAAAGTAATACTGTTACCCTTCTTGACTTTTGGGCAGCATGGTGTAGGCCATGTAGGGTTGAAAATCCTAATCTTGTTAGATTATACAAAAAATATAATCAAGACGGTTTTGATATTCTAGGTGTTTCCCTTGACAGAACTAAAGAACAGTGGGAGAAAGCTATTGAAGACGATAATCTACTTTGGACACAGGTCTCAAATTTAAGCTTTTGGAATGATCCTGTAGCTAGAAGATATAGCATAAGGGCAATTCCTCAGTCATATCTAATCGATAATACTGGAACTGTAATAGGTAAAAATTTGAGAGGTAACGATCTCGAAGAAAGAATTAAATTTGCATTATCATTAAATGACTGATAATTGCAACTTTTAACATACCTTATATCTTATCCTCTAATAAAAATTATTTCCATACAACCATTTTGTGTTGTCTACAGAATATCTGATTTTATTAATTTTCTTCTTTATAAAGTCTTTAAGTATAGGCTTAAAACTGTTCGCAGAAATCTTAAGCTTGTTTTTCCAAATAAAACAGACATCGAGCTACGTGAGATCGAAAAAGGATTTTATAAACACTTTTCAGATATAACAATTGAAAGTATCAAAGCATATGGTATGAGTGAAAATCAAATGATGAAAAGATACACCTATGAAAATATTGATGTACTAAGAAAAATTCAGAAGAAAAAAAAGAACATAATTCTATTATGTGGACATTATTCAAACTTTGAATGGTTATTGTCAATTGGATACAATACTAAAGGAAATGGCTATGGAATATATACTCCTATGACGAATAAATATTTTGATAGATTATTTAAAAAAATTAGAAAAAAACATAAAGCCTTTTTAGTCTCTAGATATAAGATAAAGGAGTTCATGTCATCTCTTGACAATAATAAGTACTACTTATTCGGATTTGCTGCTGATCAATCGCCACGTAAAATTGGAAAATCATATATAAATAAGTTTTTTGGACATAAAGTACCAATATTTACAGGAGCTGAAAGATTTGCAAGAGATTATAATCTTTCGGTAGTTTTTGCAGATATAACTAGAGTGAAAAGAGGTTACTACAGAACTAAGTTTATTGAAATATATGACAATAAGGATTCTAAGTATAGTATTACAGACCAGTTTATTAAATTACTTGAAGAACAAGTGTACAGAGACCCTAATCAATATTTTTGGTCACATAATAGATTTAAACATCTAATTAACTAGGTCATTTATTTCTTTCTCAATATCAAGAGCAATTTTGTCTGCCTTTATTTGTGTATCTGATTCAGAAAAAATTCTTACAATAGGCTCAGTGTTTGATTTTCTCATATGCACCCAACCTTCATTAAAGTCAATCCTAACACCATCTTCAGTATTTGGCGATAGATCTGAATATTTAGAAACTAACTCTTCAAAAACCTGATCTATTAGGTTGGCATCTTTTAGGGTAATCTTTAATTTTTTCATATAATACTTAGGAAAGTCATCCCTTAACTTTGAAACTTTAACAGATTTATTAACTAGTAAGCCAAGGAAAAGTGCAATACCCACCAATGCATCTCTTCCATAGTGAAGATCTGGATAGATGATTCCTCCTCCGCCCTCTCCTCCTACTACAGCGTTTACTTCTTTCATTTTCTTTACAACATTCATCTCCCCAACAGGTGTGGAGTGATAGTTGCATCCGTATGACATTGTCACATCTTTAAGCGCATTAGAAGAAGATAGTGTTGACACAGTATCACCTTTTGATACAGATAAAACAAAATCCGAGCAGTATACTTGTGTGTTTTCCTCACCAAGAATTTCTCCATTTTCATCAAAGAATACTAGCCTATCAACATCAGGATCAACAGCTACTCCAAAGTCTGCATTACTCTCTTTGATTTTTTTTGATAATTCTTTTAAATTTTCTTTGAGTGGTTCTGGTGTATGCGAGAACTTACCATTAATCTCAGAATTAATAATTTCATAGTTTATTGATAGCTTTTCAAATAATTTTGGCATAGCAATAGAACCTCCAGAGTTTATTGCATCAGCAACTACAGAAAGTTTTAAGGATTGAATATCTTTTAATGGTAATATTTCTAAATCAACAATCGCATCTATATGGTCATCAATTAAATCATCATATTTAGTTATTTTACCTAAACCATCATTTGATGAAAAATCAAATGAATCAAGATTAGAATATTTTATAAGTTTATTAACGTCTTCTCTAGATAGAAACTCACCATCTGAATTAAAGAATTTTAGACCATTATATTCCTCAGGATTATGACTTGCTGTTATCATAAGACCAGCAACCGATTTGTTATTTAAGACACCCCAACATAAGGTTGGAGTAGTAGAAATTCCACAATCAATTACATCTATCCCCATAGATGAGAAGACTGAATTAACAATATTAAGAATAGATTCGCCTGACTTTCTTCCATCTCTTCCTGTCATTACAGAAAGATCAGATAAATTAGGATTATTTTCTTTAATTAATATAGAAAAAGCAGCAATTGAATTAACAATATCTAAGGGAGTTAAATTTTCACTATTTTCGCCACCAATTGTGCCTCTAAAACCTGAAATATTTTTTATGAGAGTCATATGAGTGTAAATATATAAATTGTAAATTACACGAAATTTTATTATGAAAAATTTTATTCCTTTTATTTTATCTTTTTTAATTTTTAGCTGTACTAAATCATATAATCCTGCGGTAGTATCTGCAAGACAAGAAGCTTCTGAAATAGGTCTAGAGATTATGAAAAATGGAGGTAACGCCTATGATGCTATGATTGCTACTCATCTAGCATTAGCAGTAGTTCATCCAACTGCAGGAAATATCGGAGGTGGTGGTTTCTTTGTTTATTATGATCAGTCAGGTGAATCAGGCTCTCTTGATTTTAGAGAAATGGCTCCAGGGAATGCTTTTAAAGATATGTATCTTGATGAAAATGGAGATGTGATTCCTGACATGAGTACTCTAGGTGGAGCAGCAGTTGGAGTTCCTGGCTCAATATCTGCAATATTTAAAATCCATTCAAAATTTGGAAGCCTTCCAATAGAAGATCTTTTTCAACCAGCAATTAATTTAGCTGAGAATGGTTATGTAGTCACCGAGAAACAATCAAGATCATTAAATGAAAAGTATGATGACTTTGTAAAAGTTAATGGGGAAAATTCCCTTTATTCAAAAATTTTCAAAGAGGGAGATGTAATTGTAAATAAAAAATTTGCAGAAACACTTAAAAAGATTGTTAAGGATGGTCCAAAAGCATTTTATGAAGGTGATATTGCAAAAATGATAGTCGATGAAGTAAATAGTTCAGGAGGAATAATGGAGATGGATGATTTAAAAAATTATGAATCTGTTTGGAGAGACCCTGTTAGATTTAATTACAAAAATTTAGATATTATTTCAATGTCACTACCATCGAGCGGTGGTATACTTTTAGGTCAAATGCTTAAAGCAATTGAAAAATACGATATTTCAAGTTTTGGCCATAATTCCCTTAAGTCTGTTCAATTGATTACAGAAGTTGAAAGAAGAGCATATGCTGATAGAAGTAAATACATGGGAGATCCAGATTTTATGGATTTACCTGTGTATGAATTAATGGATGATGATTACATAAGTGAAAGGATGAGTAGTTTTTCATGGGATAACGCTACTCTATCATCTGATATTGATTATGGAACTATTGTATCTAATGAAAGTCTAGAAACAACTCACTATTCAATTATTGATAAATATGGAAACTCTGTATCAGTTACTACAACTTTAAATAATAGTTATGGATTAAAGGTGTTCGTTGAAGAAGGAGGTTTCTTTTTGAATAACGAGATGGATGATTTTAGCTCAAAACCTGGTCATCCAAACTTCTATGGATTAATTGGAAGTGAAGCAAATTCAATACAACCAAAAAAACGTATGTTAAGTTCGATGACACCAACAATAGTATTAAAAGATGGAAAACCTTCACTAATTGTAGGTACACCAGGTGGTTCCACAATTATTACCTCAGTTCTTCAGACTATTTTAAATGTTTATGAATTTAACATGAGCGTATCTGATGCTGTTAGTGCGCCAAGATTTCATCATCAGTGGCTTCCTGATGTTGTAATTGTTGAAGAAAATGGATTTACTAAAGAAGTTGATTCACTACTAAGAGATAAAAGTTACTTCATAATTTCTCTACCATTTGAAGATGAAATATCTGGGATGTCACCTAGGTCTTCTATTGGAGCAGTAGATGCAATTTTTATTGATAAAAATGGAAAAGTTTCTGTTGGGCCTGACCCAAGAGGTGATGATTTTGGAGCAATTTTAAAATAATTCAATATTGAGCGACACAATTCAAATTGAAGGTGCAAAAGTCCATAATCTTAAGGATCTTGATCTAGAAATTCCTAGAGAAAAGCTTGTCGTTATTACAGGACTTTCTGGAAGTGGAAAATCTTCATTAGCATTTGATACAATTCATGCTGAAGGTCAAAGAAGATATATGGAAACTTTCTCTGCATATATTAGACAATTTGTTGGAAATTATGAAAGACCTGATGTTGAAAAAATTGAAGGACTCTCACCAGTAATAGCTATTGAACAAAAGACAACAAGTAAGAATCCAAGATCAACAGTTGGTACTGTTACTGATATATATGACTTTATAAGACTATTGTTTGCCAGAATTGGAGTGGCCTATAGTTATAAGTCAAATTTAAAAATGGTGAAAAATACAGATGAGGAAATTATCAAACTAATTTGTGATAAGTATCTAAATCAAAGGATAATTATTCTAGCACCAATAATTAGATCAAGAAAAGGTCATTACAGAGATTTATTTGAAAATTTTACTAAGCAAGGCTTTTCAAAAGTTATTGTTGATGGTGATATTATCGATATAAAAAGAGGAATGAAACTTGATAGATATAAAACACATGACATCAGTTTAGTTGTAGATAACTTATCTGTAAAAGATGATTTTGAATCAAAGAGGATCTTATCAGAGTCAATTAAAATAGCTATGAAGTATGGGAATGATACAATATTTATATTAGACTCTGATTCAGGTAAACCAGAATATTTTAGCAGAAACTTAATGTGTCCAGAAAGTGGAATCTCATATCCAAAACCAGAGCCCAATACATTTTCTTTTAATTCTCCAAAAGGAATGTGTGAGGATTGTAACGGACTTGGAACCGAGTTTAATATTAATATTAAAAAACTTATCCCTGATGATTCAATATCAATTAGTAACGGAGGTATTTTACCAATTGGCAAAAAAGATAATTCATGGATATATAGACAGATTGAGTTGATTGCAAAATATTATAACTTTTCATTAAGCGACCCTATAAATAAAATACCTAAAGAAGGATTAGAATTTATACTAAACGGAGGAAAGGAAAGTTTTGTAGTTAATTCTAAAGAGCTTGGAGTAAAAAGAGAATATGAGATAGACTACATGGGCATTGAATCTTTCATCAAAGAGCAACTTAATAATAATGAGTCAAAAAGTTTAAGGAGATGGGCTATGCAGTTTGTAGATATTAATAAATGTAATACATGTGAAGGTAGCAGATTAAAAGTTGAATCTAGATCATTTAAAATAAATAAGAAAAATATTTTTGAATTAACAGAAATGGATTTATCAGAGCTCAAGGATTGGTTTAAAGATTTAAATAAGAATTTGTCTAAAAAAGACCTTAAGATATCTGAAGAAATTAGCAAAGAGATTTCAATAAGAATTCAGTTTTTGATTGATGTAGGATTAGAATATTTAACTCTATCAAGATCTACAAAATCTTTATCTGGAGGTGAAGCTCAAAGAGTAAGGTTAGCAACCCAAGTTGGATCTCAACTTGTAGGAGTTTTGTACATATTAGATGAGCCTAGTATAGGGCTTCATCAAAAAGATAATATTAAACTAATTGATTCACTAAAAAAACTTAGAGACTCTGGAAACTCAGTAATAGTTGTAGAGCACGATAAAGAAATGATTTTAAGTTCTGACCATATTATTGATTTAGGGCCAAATGCAGGTTTAAATGGTGGTAAAATAATTTACGAGGGTTCACCTGATAAAATTAAAAAAGCAAAAACTATTACTGCAGATTATTTAAATGAAATTAAAAAGATAGAAGTACCAAAAAAAATCAGAAAAGGAAGTGGTGAATGTATAAAAATTTATGGGTGTAAAGGAAATAACTTAAAAAATATAGATGTAGAATTTCCTATTGGAAAAATGATTGCAGTCACTGGAGTATCCGGAAGTGGTAAATCAACCTTAGTTAATGAAACCCTATACCCTATTATTAACTCTAAGATATATAATTCAGTAAAGTCACCATTAGAATTTAAAAAGATTGATGGACTTGATAATATAGACAAAGTCGTAGAAGTCAATCAACAACAAATAGGGAGAACTCCTCGAAGTAACCCTGCTACATATACTGGAGTTTACAGTGAAATAAGAAAGCTTTTTTCAGAAACTGTTGAGGCAAAAATCAGAGGCTACAAACCTGGTAGATTTAGTTTCAATGTTGCCGGAGGTAGATGTGAAAATTGTAAAGGAGGAGGAATGAAATTAATTGAGATGAACTTTCTTCCTGATGTTTTTGTAGAATGTGAAGTTTGTAATGGAAAAAGATTTAACAGAGAAACCCTTGAAGTTAGATATAAAGGTAAATCTATTTCAGATGTGCTTGATATGAGTGTTTCAAAATCTTTAGAATTTTTTTCATCTATTCCTAAGATTTACAACATTTTAAAAGCTATTGATAGTGTTGGTCTTGGATATATTACTCTTGGGCAGTCTTCTACAACTTTGTCTGGAGGAGAATCTCAAAGAATTAAGCTTGCAAGTGAACTCTCAAAAAAGGATACAGGAAAAACATTATATATTCTTGATGAACCTACAACTGGACTTCATTTTGAAGATATAAGGGTTTTATTAAATGTTTTAAATCAATTAGTTGATAAGGGTAACACAATCATAATAATAGAACATAACTTAGATGTAATTAAGCAGGTAGACCACATTGTTGATATTGGTCCTGAAGGTGGTAAAAACGGCGGAAAACTAATTGACAGTGGAAGTCCTAAAGAAATTATAGCTAACAATAAAGGTTATACAGCTAAATACCTATCTAAAGAATTAATCTAATGAAAAATTTGATTATTTATTTAATTGCTTTATTTCCAATAATGTTATTTGGTCAATCTAATAATTCATACAACCTAGAAGTTGAACTAAATTCCTTTGATAAAACTATAGATATAAAACAAGTAATGAAATATAAAAATATTTCAAATACTAGTGTTGATATTATATTTCTTGAAGATTGGTCAAATGCATATAGTAATACAGATACTAAACTTGCTAAAAGAATTTCTGATGAATATTCAAGATCTTTTTCATTCTCTCAAAAAAAGCAAAGAGGTTCCACTATAATTAATAAAATAAGCTCAAATAATATAGATAAATGGAGTAGATCAGAAAATGCTTCAGACATAATTAAATTATTCCTTAAAGAGCCCTTAAAGATTAACCAATCTATTGAAATAGAGATTTCTTATTCAATTAAGCTTCCTGATTCAAAATTTACAGGATTTGGATACGATAACAGTAATAATTTTTATTTAAAAAATTGGATCATTGCATTTTCAGCAAACTCAGGATTAAATTTGTTGCCTCAAAGCAATCTAAATCTTGATGATCAATCTATAGATAACTCTGATTATTCAATTAAATTAAAGTTAGATGGAGATTATTTCATTGTTTCAAATCTCCAAAATATTTTAAATGAAGACAATGAGAGAGAGACAGCTCAATTAATCGGCTCTTCTGTTAAAGATGTTAAACTAAATATATTAGCTGAAGATAATTTTATAGAGCTTAAGAATAATCAATTTGAGGTTGAAACAGATATTTTTAAAAAAACTCCTCTTTTAGAATCTGAAAATAAGTTTAATAGAGTTTCTAGTTTTATAAGTAAATATTTTAATGATACTGAAAAAACTAAACTTTTGATAACTAAGCAGGATTATGAATCTAGTCCTTTTTATGGTCTAAATGAATTGCCAGGATTTTTAAGTCCATTCTCAGATGAGTTTTTAGAAGAAATTATTTTTTTAAAGTCATTCTCAATTAATTATATAAATCAAAAATTAAATCTTAATAAAAGAGATTCACACTGGGTTTTCAAGGGATTAGAAATATTTATTATAAATAAATACATTAATCAATTTTATCCAAAGGTTAAGTTCATTGGGAAATTAGCAGCTAATAAGTTTATAAACACATATGAAGTTTCTAAATTGAATTTTAGTGATATATTCATAAACTACTCTGAATATGTACAAAGACTAAATCTACATCAATTAGATAGCCAACCAAGTAATACTCTTACAAGAATAAATGAAGAGATTGCATCACCTTATCATACAGGTGTAGGATTGATTTATCTAGAGAATTTAATAGGAGAGGAAAAATTCCAAAGCTTAGTACACAAAATAGTCAATTCTGAATCAATTAAGAAGTTGAATGATTTGTTCTATGACTACAAAGAAAATGACTTAGACTGGTTTATAAACGACTATATAAGTAGTAGGCAATCTATTGATCTGTCTATAAAGAAAATCGGTGAAGACTTCTTTAGAATATCAGAAAAAAATAATATCAAAATCCCCTACTCTGTAGGACTCATAAAAAATGACTCTATAATCTATTCGGATCGATTTAATGTTTATTCAGAAATACAACTTCCTAAATTAGATTATGACTATGCTGTTATAAATCCTGAAGTAAAAATTCCAGAACTTAATCAAAATAACAATTGGATATATAAATCTAATTCTCTTAAACCAATTAGATTAAGATTAATAGGTGATTTAGATAATCCAAAAAAAAGAAATATTTATATACGCCCTGAAGTGACATATAATCTATATGATGGGATATCACCTGGTTTTAATTTTTTAAACAAGGGTCTTAAGAACAAACCTTTTTCATATGAAATATTTTCACAATATGCGTCAAAAGAAAAAACACTAGTAGGGTCTTTAAATTTAAAATATCAAGTAAATAATGAGATAAATGATAATTTCTCAACTGTTTACAATATATTTTATACAACCAATCATTACAAGGAAGATTTAAGATTTCAGGTTTTTTCACCCTCAATAACTATAAATTTTAGAGACAACAATAATCTTAGATCAAATATTAGAAGATCATTTTCAATTTCCATGTATAATGTAGATAAGGATTCACATAATGTAGATGATAATAAACTTAATAATTATAGTATATATAATCTTGGATATTATTATAGTGATATAGGAATAATAAAATACTTAAAATCATCAGCTAACACAGAGTTTTCAAACAATTTTGGTAAAATAAACTTAGTATTTGACTATAGAAAAATATTTAATAGCAATAGGCAATTTCAGGCTAGAGTTTATTTAGGTAAGTTCTTTTGGAATAACAGAAATTTTGAAAACTTTAATTATAACCTTGGTAGATCAGCAGGATATCTTTTTTTAGATAATTATCTAGGAAGATCAGAAAGAACTGGGCTTTTAAGTCAGCAATTTATTATGGCTGGAGGTGGTTTCAAATCATTTTTTGATAATCCTACAACAGATAACTTTATGCTTACTACAAACCTAAATATCGGTTTATGGAAATGGATAGAAGGATATTTAGATATAGGAACACTTAAAGATAAAGGAGAGAAACCAAGATACTTTTATGGAACAGGTCTGAGACTTAATTTACTTCCTGATTTTTTTGAACTTTATTTTCCAATTAGCTCAAGTAATGGTTTTGAATTGTCTCAAGAAAACTATAGCAACAAAATAAGATTTATAGTATCATATAACTTAGAGTCATTGAGTAAGCTCTTCACTAGAAGGTGGCTATAAATCAGTTGTTTTAATTATTTGTAAATTTGCTGACCCTATGAGTACATCTAGTTCTATAAAAGAGGAGATTAGCTTAAAAAAGTTTAAGGAAAAAGTTTTAAATGACTTTAGAACAATCTGCTTAAGTAGAGAGATAAGCATACTTGGAAGACGTGAGGTATTACTTGGAAGAGGGAAATTTGGAATTTTTGGTGACGGAAAAGAATTGCCTCAAGTTGTCATGAGTCATTTTTTTAAAAATGGAGATTTTCGCTCTGGTTATTACAGGGATTTAACAATTCTATTATCACAAGATTTACTTTCTGCTAGAGAATTTTTTTCAGCAATCTATGGTCATCCTGATCAAATTTATGAAAGGATGGCAGGTGGTCGACAAATGGTTGGACACTTTCTAACAGATCTTATAGATGAAAATAAAGAGTGGATAAACCAAACATCTCAAAAAAATCACATTTCAGATGTATCCCCTACTGCTAGCCAAATGTCAAGACTAGTTGGTCTTGGATTAGCATCAAAAATTTACAGAAACGATAATGTTAAAGACTCTGAGAAATTTTCAAAAAACGGTAACGAAATTGTATGGGGAACTATTGGAAACGCAAGCACAAGTCAAGGAATATTTTTTGAGGCAGTTAACGCATGTGGAGTTCTTCAAATTCCTGCAGTTATTAGTGTATGGGATGATGATTACGGTATTTCTGTTCATAATAAAGATCATACAACGAAAGAAAGTATTTCAAAAGCTCTATCAGGATTTCAGATAGATAAAGAATCTGCTGGTATAGAAATATTAGAAGTTAAAGGGTGGGACTACCAGTCATTAATTAGGACGTATTCACATGCAGAAAAAATTGCTAGAGAACATCATATACCTGTACTTGTTCATGTTACAGAACTTACACAACCTCTTGGACATTCAACTTCAGGGTCACATGAAAGATATAAATCAGAGGAAAGATTGAAATGGGAAGAAGATTATGACTGTAATAGAAAATTTGAAGAATGGATTATTAAAAATAAAATTTCAACAAAAAAGAAGATTGAAAGTATCAAAGCTGAAATTAAAAGCTATGTAGCAGATGAAAGAAAGTTAGCATGGGAATTATATCAGAGACCTATTAAAGAAGCAAAAATTGATTTATTAGATAAAATCAAATCTTTATCTAACCCGGTAGATGATGAAATTAATTCATTGATTTCTAATATTGACGACTCAAATTTTTCAGATATAATAAAGGTTTGCAGAAGATTACTATACAAATTACCACCAGGGGAGTCTCAAGACAGAGAGAAACTTATTAGTTGGAGAGATAAGTATTTAAATATTCTAGAAGAAAAATATTCATCAGACCTATATTCAATTGAAATTTCAGATCTAAAGAATATTGATTATATAAAAGCTGAGTATTCAGATACATCAAATAAAGTTGATGGTAGAATAATTCTAAGAGATAATTTTGATAAAATATTAGAGATCAATTCTAAAGTATACATATTTGGAGAAGATGTTGGAAAGATTGGAGATGTGAATCAAGGTCTTGAGGGACTTCAAAATAAATATGGTGAAAACAGAGTGTTTGATACTAGTATCAGGGAGTCAACTATTGTTGGTCAAGGAATAGGAATGTCCCTTAGAGGTCTAAGGCCAATTGCAGAGATTCAATATCTTGATTATATACTATATGCTCTTCAAATTCTCAGTGATGATTTATCTACATTTAGTTATAGAACCTTGGGAAAACAGAAAGCTCCGTTGATTGTTAGAACTAGAGGGCATAGACTCGAAGGAATATGGCATTCAGGCTCACCTCTAGGTGGTATGATAAGCTTCTTAAGAGGAGTATTTATTCTTACACCAAGAAATATGACAAAGGCTGCAGGATTTTACAATACTTTGTTGGATATTGAACAGCCTGCTATTGTTATTGAACCATTAAATGCTTATAGAGTAAAAGAGGAACTTCCATTAAATTACGGTGAGTTTAAAACACCTATTGGAGAAATTGAAATTCTTGAGGAAGGAGATGACTTAACAATAGTTTCGTATGGTTCAACTTTAAATATAGTTCATAAAGTCGCTAAGGAAATAAAAAAATTCAACGTTAACTGTGAAGTAATTGATCTCCAATCTCTGATTCCTTTTGATTTATCTAAAGATATTATTAAGAGTATTCAAAAAACAAATAGACTGATGATTATTGACGAAGATGTTCCAGGTGGAGCTTCAAGTTATATTCTTCAAGAACTTTTAAATAATCAAAATATATATCAATACCTCGATAGTGAACCTAAACTAGTAACTGCTAAAGAACACAGGCCTCCTTATGGTTCAGATGGTGACTATACAAGTAAGCCTTCTTTTGAAGATATATTTGATGAAATCTATAATTTAATGAGGGAGTCAGACCCGAATAGGTTCAAGAAACTATCCTAGCATTTAAAAGCTAATTTTTAAAGATTTTATAGATTAATTCGTTTAAAATACCTTCATGGTTAGTTGCATCAAAATCGATTCCTTTCGATCTCTTGTCTGCTTCAAGTAAATAATTAAAAATCTTTGATATTCTTTTCATTGGATAGTAAACTGAAGCTCTTTTGTATTCCTCAATAAAATATGGGTTGATTCCTAGAGTCTTTGATGCTTCATTTTTATTCTCTAATGAGTGATAGATGAATAATTTATTAAAAAAAGAATATATGGTACCTATTATTACTGGAATTGGATACTTCTTTGAATTCTTTGACATATATGAAACTAGATCTTGTGATTTTTTATAGTTATTATTTCCAATTTCTTTAGTTAACTCAAAGAAATTGAACTCTTTACTAAATCCAATTATATTTTCAACCTCTTCAGGCCTTATAACTTGATCTGTATTAGAATTGAGTTGTAATTTCTCAAGTTCGTTATCAATTTGTGACAAGTCATTACCAACAAAGTCTGCAATAATTTTAATTGAATTAGGATGAAGGTTAATAGATTTTTCTTTTGACTGCTGTTCAATCCATTGATATACCTGACTATCATAAATCTTTTTTGATTCGAAAACAATCCCATATTTTAAGCAACTCTTATATACTTTCTTTCTTTTGTCAATAGAACTATTAAAAGATAAGACCAGAATTGATTTCTTATTGAGATTTTCGATATATGAGTTAATTAAGTTAAAATCGTTTGATAAGTTCTTAGAATCTTTTACAACTATTAGATTAAAATCTCCAACCAGAGGATATCTTTTTAAAAAATCAACAACTTCATTTTCTTGATTTTCATCTGATTTTTTTGAATAAATCTTCTTTAAATCAAAATCAACAGCATCAGCTTTTACAGATGAATTAATTATGGCATTTATAAGATTATCTGAGAAGAAACTTTCATCACCATGAATCAAATAAATTGGTGAAAGTTTGCCATTATTTATATCATTAATTAATTTGTTGTACTCTGACATTTTATGAAGAAACTTAACTTTCCTGATTTTCAATTTAAAATTAAAAAAGAAAACAACAATAATGTCATTTTTGATGAAATTCGAAAAAAATGGATTGTATTAACCCCTGAGGAATGGGTAAGACAAAATTTTATAAAGTATTTAATTTCAAAAAATTATCCTAAATCATTAATAAATTGTGAAAAATCATTTTATATAAATAGAGTTTTAAAAAGATATGATATTGTTGTTTATGACCTAAATGGCAAGGTAAATATTCTGGTAGAGTGTAAATCTCCAAATATTAATATTATTAAAGAACATTTTGATCAGGTAATGCGATATAATATTGAATTAAAAAGTGAAATTATTATTGTTACAAATGGATTAAATCATTTTTATTTTAAATTGGACAAGAATAAAAATCAATATATACAAGAAAAAGATCTAACATTTTACAATAAATGAGAATAGGAATTGCAATACTTAATTGGAATGGAATAAATCTTTTAAAATCACACCTAAAAGGAGTAATTGACAAATCTGGAGATTCTACAATCTATATAATTGATAATAATTCTGATGATAATTCAGTAGAATTTGTAGAACAGAATTTTCCTCAAGTCAAATTAATAAGTTTGGATAAAAATTATGGATTTGCAGAAGGATATAATATTGGTCTAAAGCATGTAAATGAAGATATAGTGTGTATACTCAATAATGATGTTGAAGTAACAGACAAATGGCTTGACCCTATTAAGAGAAAATTAAAGGAAAAGGGAAACTGTATTATTCAACCCAATATTATGGATTTTAACAATCCAGAATACTATGAGTATGCTGGTGCTTCTGGAGGATTTATAGATAAGTTTGGGTACCCATTTTGTAGAGGAAGAATTTTCTACACTTTAGAGAAAAATACAAATCAATACTCAGATGATAAAATATTTTGGGCTTCAGGAGCTTGTATGATTATTCCAAAAAGAACATTTTATGAATTGGGAGGATTTGATAAAAGTTTTTTCGCACATATGGAAGAAATAGACTTATGTTGGAGAGGATTTAATAAAGGAATTGAATGTTTCTCATCTACTGATTCGGTTGTATACCATGTTGGAGCAGCAACTTTAAAGGAAAACGCTAATAAAAACTATTTAAATTATAGGAATTCATTAATAATGCTAACAAAGAATTTGCCTTTAAATTCTTTATTATATGTTCTGTTAATTAGAATAATTTTAGATATGATTTCAATTATTAGATTCTTTATTATAGGTAGAATAGATCTTTCAATATCAATAATTAAAGCTCATTTAAACTACTTTAATCAGGCTAATAAAATTTTAAGAAATAGAGAAAAATCTTTAAAAAAAGAGAACTACTACAGAATTCGAAGTATTGTATACAATTACTTCATTCTAGGAAAGAAAAAATTCTTTAGTCTCTAATACAATAATTTAGCATAAAAATATTAAGTTTGTAGCTGACTAATTAATAACCAATATATTTTGATATGAAAAATAACATTTTTATTGTAGGAGTTTTAGGTTTACTTCTAACTTCATGTGTATCTCAAAAGAAATACTCTGACTTAGAGAGCCTTCAGCAAAATACAAAGGAATTATTAGATAGTGCAACTGCTAAGCTAAATGCTGCAGAAACTCAACTTTCAGCAACTTCTGAGAGATTATCTGCATTATCAGAACAAAACAAATTTTTAAGAGCTAATAATCAAGATCTAATTGACAATATTGGAAATTTAACTACTCTAACTCAAAAAGGAGCAGAAAATCTTGAAAGATCTCTTGAAAGTATTAAAGAAAAAGACTTAATCATCACAAGGATGCAAGATGCTGTTACAAAGAGAGATTCTGTAACTTTAGCACTTGTTCAAAGCTTTAAAAGCTCGCTTGGAACACTTAGCGATGATGATATAGAAATTAACGTTGAGAAAGGTGTAGTTTATGTATCTATTTCAGATAAACTACTTTTCAACAGTGGAAGCTTTACTGTAACTACTAGGGCTAAAAAAGTTTTAGAAAAAATCGCTAAAGTAATTAGTGATAAGCCGGATCTTGAATTTATGGTTGAAGGTCATACTGACAATTTGCTAATTGATCAAGAAAAAGCAGCTGAAACTATTCCTGGAGTTGTTGATAACTGGGATCTATCTGTAAAAAGAGCAACTTCTGTTGTTAGAATTTTACAAAATGATTATGGTGTAGATCCAACTAAACTAGTTGCTGCTGGTAGAAGTTTTTACATGCCTATAGCTGACAATGATTCTTCTGTATCAAGAGCTGTTAATAGAAGAACCAGAATAATTGTTCTTCCTAAACTTGATCAGTTTACTAAACTTATTGAAGAAGGAATGAGTATGAATGTTCCTGCTACAGGTCCAAGTAATACAATTAGCTCAGATAACAAGCCTGACTAAAATCATTATTGATTAGTTAAAAAACAAGCGTGATTTTATCACGCTTTTTTTTTATATTTTATTTAGCTTGGCAAACCTTAATAATAGATTTTTTTGACCAAATTTCGAAAAATCAACAATTGCTCTAACATCATTATTAAGTCCCTCTATTTTTACTATTTTGCCAAGTCCGAATTTTTCATGAGAAACCTTATCCCCTTCTGAAAAATTGATTTCAATTGAACTATTTTTTATAGCTGAAGATGATATTTTTTTTAAGTTTCCTTTTGGTTTAAAGACTATCTTTTTCTTTGGAAACTGCTGTGATATTGGTTTAAAGTCAGCTTGTTTTGTAATATTAACATAATCCTTATCAATTTCATTTATAAATCTACTCTCCTCACAATAAATTAGCTTTCCCCATCTATACCTAGAGTTAGCATATGATAAATAGAGGTTTTGTTTTGCCCTAGTAATTCCAACATAAAACAACCTTCTTTCTTCTTCTAGTTCTGATCGTGTATTATAACTTAAAGCGGATGGAAAAAGATCCTCTTCAAGGCCAACTATAAAGACATTTTTGAATTCAAGACCCTTTGATAAATGAAGTGTCATCAAAGAGATATAGTCTTCATTGTCTTGCTCAATATCGAAGTCTGTTGAAAGTGAGACATTTGAAAGAAACTCTGATAGTCCATCATTAGAGTCAACTATTTCTTTTTGATCCTCAATAAAATCTCTTATTCCATTTAATAATTCTTGAACATTTTCAACCCTTGAAATTCCTTCTGGAGATTCATCTTTTTTTAACTCATCAATAATCTTGACTTTATTAATTAATTCTTTAGTTAAATCAAAAGCATTTAATTTTTCATTTTCAATTTTAAATACTTCTATTAAGTCAATAAAGTTTTGAAGTTTTATCGAAACTGAAGAAGAAAAAGGAATATTTAACTCTTTATGTTTCTTTATTGTATCATAAAGGCTTAGATTGTTTTTTTGAGCTGCAATAATAATTTTGTTAATTGTAACCTGACCAATTCCTCTGGCTGGATAATTTATAACTCTTTTAAGACTTTCTTCATCATTACTGTTTATTATTAATCTTAAATACGCAAGAATATCCTTTATTTCTTTTCTATTGTAAAATGAAACTCCACCAAATATTCTATATGGTATTTTATTTAGTCTAAGTGAATCTTCAATAGGCCTAGATTGTGCATTTGTTCTATAAAGTATCGCAATATCTGACAGATTACAATCATTTATAGTTTGTATTTTTTGACAAATAGATCTAGCCTCGGCAATATCTGATTGATTTGAAGAAATTTGAACTTTATCTCCAAAATCGTTTTCTGTCCATACTTCTTTATCAATTTTATTTTTATTATGATCAATAACAGAATTAGCAGCGTTTACTATATTTTTTGTGGATCTATAATTTTGTTCAAGCCTAAAGATTTCAACATCATCATAGTCATTTCTGAAATTTATAATATTGTTAATATTTGCACCTCTAAATGAATAGATGCTTTGCGCATCGTCACCAACAACGCAAATATTCTGATACTTATCAGACAATGATTTTACAATAAGATATTGGGAGTTATTTGTGTCTTGATACTCATCTACGAGTATATATTTAAATTTTTCTTGGTACTTTGCTAGGACTTCAGGGTGATTATTTAATAATTCATTAGTTTTCATTAAAAGGTCATCAAAGTCCATTGAGTTTGATTTTATCAATCTATCATTATATTCTTTATAAATATTTCCTGTCTCAGGTTTTCTTGATAAATTATCAGACTCAACTAATTCATTATTAGAGAAATAGCCATTAACAGTTATAAAGTTATTTTTAAGAGTTGAAATTCTATTTCTAATTGATTTGGATCTGTAAACATCCTTGTCTAAGTTCATTTCTTTAATAATAGATGAAATTAGTCTTTCAGAATCTTGTGTATCATAGATAGTAAAATCTGAAGTAAAACCAATTTTATGAGCTTCAAATCTTAATATTTTAGCAAAAACTGAATGAAAGGTACCCATCCATATACTTTTTGAATCACTTTCACCAATCATTGATGAAATTCTAAGCTTCATTTCACGAGCAGCTTTATTAGTAAATGTTAAAGCTAAAATTTCAAATGGATCTACACCGTTGTTGACTAAGTGGACTATTTTATATGTTAAAACTCTTGTTTTTCCTGATCCAGCTCCTGCAATTACCATTGATGGGCCATCCGTCTTCAAGACTGCACTCAATTGAGCATCATTAAGATCATTTAGATAAGATTTGTTATCTTCTAACATTATTATAAATTTAACTAATTAATGAATTTTAATTACCCTATAACCATTAATTAAATCAATACTTATGAAAAAATTATCATTAATTATATTCTTTTTCATTTTTCAATTTAGTTTTTCTCAATCTATTGATGATCAAATAAAAAATATTGAAAAAAAAGTAATTTCATGGAGACATGATTTTCACAAACACCCCGAACTATCAAATAGAGAGTTTAGAACATCTGAAGTAATAGCAAAGCACCTAGAATCACTTGGTATATCAGTTAAAAGAAACGTTGGAGTAAATGGGGTCGTTGGAATACTAGAAGGAAGTAAAGAAGGTAAGGTTGTTGGATTAAGAGCAGATATGGATGCACTGCCAATTACAGAAAAAAATTACCTTCCTTTTATGTCAATAAATGATGGAATTATGCATGCTTGCGGACATGATAGTCATATGGCCATTCTTATGGGGGCAGCAGAAATATTATCTAAGAATAGAGATTTTGAAGGTACTGTAAAGTTTATTTTTCAAGGAGCTGAAGAAGGGCCTCCCCCTGGCGAGGAAGGCGGAGCAAGGATGATGATTAAAGAGGGGGTTTTAAATAATCCAGATGTAGATGCAATTTTTGGTCTTCATATAGCTGCTCAACTACCCATGAATAAGGTTTACTATAAACCAAGAGGCTTTTATGCATCTTCATCGAGGTTTACAATTAAAGTAATTGGGACTCAAGCTCATGGAGGAACTCCTTGGCTTGCAGTTGACCCTATTATCATCACCGCACAAATAATTAATTCGATTCAAACAATTATTTCAAGAGAATCTGAGTTAACTAAAGAACCTGCGGTTATTTCATTTGGTAAAGTGGAGGGTGGAAATAGATTTAATATTATTCCAAATGAGGTGAATTTAGTAGGAACTATTAGATCATTAGATTATGGAATGAGAGATTACATAAAAAAAAGGATTATTGAACTTTCAGAAGGAATTGCTAAATCATATGGAGGGAAAGCTATAGTTGAAATTGATGATGGTGCTGACATTACATACAATGATCCTGAGATTATGGATAGAATGCTTCCATCTCTAAAAAAATCTGCTGGTAACGAAAATGTAATACTAAGCAATGCTAAAACACTTGCAGAAGATTATGCATATTACTTAAATGAAATTCCAGGTTTTTTGTTTGAGTTGGGTGGATATAACATAAACGAAGAAAGAGAAGCTCCTGCACATCATACACCTGATTTTTTTATAGATGATAGCTCAATGCTGCTTGGAGTTAAAGTAATGACAAATTTAGCATTAGACTTTTTAAAGAGTGAATAATGATTTTTTAAACCAATCTGTCGAATTTATTAAAGGTGTTGGTCCTTCAAGATCAAAACTTCTTAATGATGAATTGAATATTAAAACTGTAAAGGACTTAATAGACTTCTACCCTTTCAGATATATAGACAGAATGAGTTTTTTTAAAATTAATCAACTTCCCCTTAATAACTCAGAGGTTCAGATTATTGGTAAAATAAAATCAATAAAAAAAACTAAAGTTAGATATAGAGATAGGCTTAATTGTGAATTTTATGATGAAACGGGTAAAATTGATTTAATTTGGTATAGAGGATTTAGTTGGGTTGAAGAATCAGTAAAAGTTGACAAGGAGTATGTAGTCTATGGTAAACTAAACTGGTATGGCAATAAAGTCTCAATTGCTCACCCAGAAATAAAGACAAAAGAAAGTTTTGAAAGAAATATACCCAGAAGACTTCATGGAATATATTCATCAACTGAAAAATTAATAGCTGAAGGAGTAACACAAAAATACTTTGTTAAGATAATTTTTAATCTTTTAAATTCTATTCAAGTTCATATAAAAGAAAATCTATCAGCTTCCATATTAAAAGAATTCAGTCTTATTGACCGATATCAAGCCCTCATAAATATTCACTTACCTGAATCACAGGAATTATTATCACAGTCAATCAGAAGACTAAAATTCGAAGAGCTCTTTTTTAATCAAATAGGTTTTCAGTTAACTAAAAACGATAGAATAATAAAGCTTAACGGATTTAAATTTGAAAAGGTTGGTAATAATTTAAATGACTTTTACAATAAATCATTGCCCTTTGAATTAACTAAAGATCAAAAAAAAGTTATAAAAGAAATTAGAAATGATTTTAGAGATGGAAAACAGATGAACAGATTACTCCAAGGTGATGTTGGATCTGGTAAAACAATTGTCTCTTTAATGGTCATGTTAATTGCTATTGACAATGGTTATCAGTCCTGTATTCTTGCACCAACTGAAATTCTTGCTAATCAACATTATAATTCAATTAGAGAACTGATAAAGGATCTAGATTTGGAAATTGAGCTGTTAACTGGTTCAACAAAATCAAGAGACAGGACAAGAATACATAGAAATTTAAAATCAGGAAAAATTAATATTCTAATAGGTACTCATGCAATATTGGAAGATATTGTTCAATTTAATAATCTTGGACTAAGTGTTATTGATGAACAGCACAGATTTGGGGTTGCTCAAAGAGCAAAACTTTGGAAAAAAAATAATCCTGCTCCACATATTCTAGTTATGACTGCTACTCCAATCCCAAGAACTCTAGCAATGAGCATTTACGGAGATCTTGATGTTTCAACAATCAAAGAGCTACCTCCTGGAAGAATTGAGACTAAAACCGTTCATAAATATGACAAAAACAGACTAAGTGTTTTTAGTTTTCTAAAAAAAGAGATAAAAAAAGGAAGACAAGTATATCTTGTATATCCTTTAATTAATGAATCTGAGAAATTAGATTACAAAGATCTTATGGATGGGTATAATAGCATTATTAGAGAATTTCCTAGACCTGATTATCAGGTTAGTATTGTTCACGGTAAAATGAACTCAAAAGATAAGGACTACGAAATGAATAGATTTATAAAAAAGGAAACTCAAATTTTAGTTTCAACCACTGTAATTGAAGTTGGTGTTAATGTTCCAAATGCATCAGTTATGGTTATTGAGAGCGCAGAAAGATTCGGATTATCTCAGCTTCACCAGCTAAGAGGAAGGGTTGGAAGAGGAAATGATGAGAGTTATTGTATTTTAATGACAAAAGACAAGCTGTCTGAAGACTCAAAAATTAGAATTGATACAATGGTTAAAGTAAGTGATGGATTTAAACTCGCAGAAGTTGATCTTAAACTTAGAGGTCCAGGAGATTTGCTGGGGACTAAACAAAGTGGAGTTTTAAAATTTAAGTTAGCAGATATAATTTATGATTTTGATATTTTAAATGAGGCCAAAAATTGTGCAGAGCAAATACTTAGTAAGGATCCCAAATTGATTGACAAGGAAAATTTACCCATTAGATATGAAATTTCTACATCTTCAAATTCAAAAAATTTATGGAGATATATAAGCTGATTAAGTATATTTGTTTATCAAACTAACCTTGTGAAAATATCAATTAATTGGCTTAAAGACTATCTTGAAACTGATCATACTCCAGAGGAGATATCTGAGATACTTACTAATTTAGGATTAGAAGTTGAAAAAATATCTGATTTCGAATCTATAAAAGGTGGGTTAAAAGGCGTTGTGGCAGGTAAAGTATTAGAATGTGGTAAACATCCTAATGCTGACAGGCTAAAAGTTACTTCAATAGATATTGGTAATAACGAAGTCTTTGAAATTGTTTGTGGAGCTCCAAATATAGAAAAAGGACAAATTGTTCCTGTTGCTACAGTTGGCTCCAAAATATATACTAATGAAGGTATAGAAATAAAAATAAAAAAATCAAAAATTAGAGGCGTTGTAAGCAATGGTATGGTATGTGCTGAAGATGAGATTGGATTGGGTGACTCACATGAAGGCATAATGGTTTTAGAAAAAAATGTTAAACCCGGCACACCAATCAGTGACTTGTTTAATATACAATCAGATAAAATTTTGGAAATCGGACTTACTCCAAACAGATGTGATGCAATGTCTCATTATGGTGTGGCAAGAGATCTTAAAGCATTTCTTGATTATAAAAAAATTAAATCTAATTTAAGTTTACCATCAATTAACTCATTTAGTTCAGTTAATATTGATAAGGAGATCAATGTAAATGTTGAAGATTCAGAAAAATGCCCGTTTTATTCCGGTTTGGTAATAAAGAATATAAATGTTGAATCTTCTCCTCAAGAAATTCAAAATAAACTTAAGTCAATAGGTCTTAAACCAATTAATAGCATTGTTGATATTACAAATTATGTAATGCATGAAATTGGTCAACCTCTTCATGCTTTTGATCTCGATAAAATTGAAAATATAACAGTTAAATCACTAAAATCAGGAACAAAATTTAAAACTCTAGATGAAAGCGAAATAAAACTTAACAATGAGGATCTAATGATATGCTCTAATAGCGAACCTCTTTGTCTTGCAGGAATTTATGGTGGAATTGATTCTGGTGTTAGTGAGTCTACAAATAGCTTATTTCTTGAATCAGCAATATTTGACTCTGTTACAATAAGAAAATCATCTAAAAGACATCAACTTTTTACAGATGCTTCATACAGATATGAAAGAGGTGTTGATCCAGATAAAGTTATTTATGCTTTAAAAAGAGCTGCGTTATTAATAAAAGAAATTAATCCAGAATGTCATATTTCAGAAATAATTGTTGAAGATAATTTAAAACAAGAAATCAAAGATATTTATTTAAGATATGATAGAATTGAAAAGATTTCAGGACAACTTATTGATAAAGAGATAGTTACGCAAATCCTGACTTCTCTTGATTTTGAGATAAAAGGACATAGTAATGATGGAATTAATTTGATTGCACCTGACTACAGACATGATGTCTTTAGAGAAATTGATGTGATAGAAGAAATACTTAGAGTTTTTGGGTTTGACAATATTGATATAGATGATAAAATATCAATGAGTATTCCGAATAATTCTGATAGTAAAAATTTTAAAATTGAATCGATTATTAGTAATCAATTAGTTGGTATTGGATTTAATGAAATAATTAATAATTCGATTTGCTCACCAACAACTAATAAAAAATTTAATGAGAATTCAGTAGAATTATTGAATCCACAAGGGATTGAGCTTTCAAACTTGCGTCAATCGTTAATTCCAAATACATTAGAAACTATCAATCATAATATAAATAGACAAAATAAAGATTTGAAATTATTTGAAATTGGTAATGTATACTCAACTATTGATAATGAATTTCATGAAACAAGAAAAATGTTAATATCAGTAGCTGGGAGTATATTTGATGAAAATTGGATGACAAAATATCAAGAAAATAACTTCTTTTATTTGAAAGGAGTTGTCGAAAAAATATTTACCATTCTAAACATAGAGAATATTAAATATGAAGTTAGTGAAGATGAATTATACGATTATAAATTAAATATTTTAAAAGGAAAGCTAAAAATTGGATCCATTGGTGAGATTAACTCAAATTACGCTAATGACTTCTCTTTAGATCAAAAGATTAATATCTGTACTCTAAATTTAGACTTATTAAGACCTTCCTCACAAAAAGTTAAATATCAGGAAATATCAAAATTTCCATCTTCAAGGAGAGATCTTTCAATGATACTTGATGAGAATGTTTCCTTTGATGATATTAAGAATTTAGCCTATAAAGAAGAGAATAAAATCTTAAAAGAAATCAATTTATTTGATGAGTATAAGGATAAGAAAATCGGAAAAGATAAAAAATCGTTTGCCATAAGTTTTACTTTCAATGACTCTAAAAAAACACTTACAGATAAAGTTATTGACAAAATAATGACAAGATTGTCAGAAAAAATAAAATCAGATTTTGGAGCTGTTATTAGGGATAAGTAACTAATTATAAAGCTTCTCTCTTGCGGCTAGCACCTTATCATCATTAATATATTCACTAAACGGCAAGTAGCTATCAATTACCCCATTAGGAGTGATTTCAATGATTCTATTTGAAACTGATTCAGCAAATGCTCTATCATTCGAGCTAAGAAGAACAGTACCTTTAAAATTTATAAGAGAATTATTGAATGCAGTTATTGACTCAAGATCAAGGTGATTTGTTGGCTCATCAATTAGTAACACATTTGGTTTACCCATCATTATTTTTGATAACATACATCTAACTTTTTCACCTCCAGATAAAACATTACAAGACTTTAAAGCTTCGTCTCCACCAAATAGCATCCTTCCAAGAAAACTCCTAATGAATAATTCTTCCCTTTCTTCATCATTATTAGCCCATTGTCTTAACCAGTCAACTAAAGAAATGTTTTTATCAAAAAAAGAATGATTATCCATTGGAAGATAACCAAAAGAAGTTGTTACACCCCAATTGAAAGAACCTTCTGTAGGATCAAGAGTTCCTGAAATACAATCATAGAATAAATTAACAGATCTTGAATTTTTTGAAAGAATCAAAACCTTTTCACCTTTATTAAGATTAAAGCTTATGTCTTTGAAATATGTCTCACCATCATTTTCATATGATAATGATTTTAGTTCAAGAATTTGATCACCAGCATCTCTTTCTTGTTCAAAAATAATTGCAGGATATCTTCTTGAAGAGGGCCTTATCTCCTCAATATTTAATTTTTCAATCATTTTCTTTCTTGCAGTGGCTTGTTTAGACTTTGCAACATTGGCAGAGAACCTAGAAATAAACTCTTGAAGTTCTTTTTTCTTTTCTTCTGCTTTTTTATTTTGCTGCTGCTTTTGTCTAGCCGCTAACTCACTTGACTGTTGCCAAAAAGTGTAATTACCAGAGTAGTGATTAATCTTGCTAAAGTCTATATCTGATGTATGTGTACATACTGCATCTAGAAAAAATCTATCATGAGACACTACAATAACTGTATTCTCAAATTCATTAATAAAATTTACTAACCACTCTACAGTTGTGTAGTCTAGGTCATTTGTTGGCTCATCCATAATCAATACATCAGGATTACCAAAAAGACACTGAGCTAGAAGAACTTTCACTTTCACTTTCTGATCAATATCGTTCATAGATATATTATGTATTTCCTCAGAGATTCCAAGACTTGAAAGAAGAAAAGCGGCATCAGCATCTGCATTCCATCCATTCATTTCCTCAAAGGAGGCTTGAAGTTCACCTACTCTGTCAGCATCTTTATCAGAAAAATCTTCTTTTGCATAAATTGAATCAATTTCACTTTTTAAATCAAATAGTTTTTGATTACCAAGGATTACAGTTTCAATAACTGTTTTATCATCATACCTATTATGATTTTGTTCTAATACAGATAATCTTTTACCAGGTTCTAGAAAAACAGATCCTGTATTAGGTTCAAGATCTTTTGATAAAATTTTTAAAAAAGTAGATTTTCCAGCACCATTAGCGCCAATAATACCATAACAATTTCCAGGAGAAAAAGTTATATTTACTTCATCAAAAAGGATTCTTTTTCCGAATTGCAACGATAAGTTAGAAACTGATAACATAAATATGCGCAAAAATAGTAAGTTGAGAATTTTTAAACTAATATTAGTTAGTATAATTTTTATCTTTTCTTCATGTAATAATAAAAACTTAAGTGACGATTTTTTTCTAGGAGGAGAAATAATAAATCCCTCATCTAATTATGTTAATTTTTATTACAACAACATCAAAATAGATTCATTAGAACTTGATTCAGAAAATAAATTTTTTAAAAAAATTGAAAATATTAAACCTGGTATTTATAGAATTGAACACTTGCCTGAAAATCAATATATAATAATAGAGAATGGAGACAGTTTATGGATCAGAGTTAATGTTGAAGATTTTAAAGAATCGTTAACATTTAGTGGAAAAGGTTCTTCAAAAAACAACTTTTTAGTTGACATATCTAATATGGATGATTATGAAAATGAATATCTATCAAGATATTATGTTGAAGAGAGTGATATTTTTAAAAGCAAAATAGACTCCTTAATGAATGAGAAACTTAGAATTTGGGATTTATTTGATAAAGCTGTTGATCAAAAAAAATTATCTAACAGTATCACTAAATCTAGCATAAAGTATAATTACTTTAATAAGCTAGAAAGGTATGCACTTCTCAGAGGCACAAATTGGACAAGAGATAAAAGAGAATCATATTATAAATACAGAGATGAAATTGACTTAAATGATTCTGATCTATCTCTTTTTGAACCTTATATAACGTATTTAATGAATTACTTTAATGAAAAGACATTAGATAGTGGTAAGATATATTTTTATGAAAAAAATAATACAGATTTTAATGTTAAAAAACTACTGATTATAGACTCTCAAATAAGTGACCCATATCTAAAGAACAATTTAGCAAGAGCAACTGCTATAGAAGAAATTTTAAATTATAGAAACAATGAATTTCATGATGAGTTTATTGACTATTACAAATATGTAAATACATCTGAGAAATATCTAGATGAAATAACAAAGTTATATGTTGATATAAATAAAATGCAAAAAGGTAATCTCCTACCAGATGTTGAAATAATTAATTTTGAGGGAAGCACAACCTCAAGTAACATGGAATTTAAAGGTCAGAAAACATTTATTTACTTCTGGTCTCAAACGCAAATGAATCACTACAGGAGAACTATTCGAAGAGTTGAGGAACTTAAAACACTATATCCAGATTATAGATTCGTTGGAATATGTATTCAGCCATATACAGATATGGTTAGTCAAGCACAGAACATCCTAAATCTTGATTTAACAAACCAATATTCGTTTGAAAATTTTGAGAAGTCAAGTAAAAGTTGGGTTTTGACTTTCTTAAATAAGACAATAATTATTGATGAAAAATCAAATATTATTGATGGCTTTAGTAATCTTTTTACTAATGATATTGAAAAAACTTTAGATTTAAATTAGTTTCCTTTCTTATGATCATTAAGAAACTTCTCTAAACCTATATCAGTTAGAGGGTGTTTTAAAAGTCCCTTGATAGCAGATAGAGGACTAGTTATTACATCAGCACCAATTTTAGCACAATCAATTATATGCATTGTATGTCTTATTGAAGCTGCAAGAATCTCTGTTTCATATGCATAGTTATCATAGATATCTCTAATATCACTAATTAAGTCTAGGCCATCAGTAGAAATATCATCAAGCCTTCCTATGAAGGGAGACACATATGTGGCTCCAGCTTTTGCAGCTAATAAAGCTTGTCCTGATGAAAAAACAAGAGTACAATTTGTTTTAAGTCCTTTATCACTAAAGTATCTAATAGCTTTTACTCCTTCTTCAATCATAGGGACCTTAATAACTATTTGATTATGAAGTGACGCAAGCTCTTCACCTTCTTTTACAATTCCATTATAATCAACAGATATTACTTCAGCAGACACATCTCCATCTACTATATCACAAATTTTTAGGTAATGATCAATAATGTTTTTTTGACCAGTAATACCTTCTTTTGCCATTAATGAAGGGTTTGTTGTTACTCCATCAAGTATTCCAAGAGACTGAGCTTCTTTTATTTGGTCTAGGTTTGCTGTATCTATAAAAAATTTCATAATTCTTAGCTATATAGTTTCATTATTATTTTTTGAAAAAGCTTATCTGGTAATAGACTTTTCAGTGTAATTTTCTTTTCAAGAAAACCGCCGACAAGGTAGTTAATTTTTGGTTTCTTTTCTTTAATAATTTTCAACACTAAGTTGGCAACTTCAATCGGGTCTCTTCCATGATTCATTTTTCCATTAACACTTTTAATAATTTTTTTATATTCCTGAAAATAAGGTGAAGAACTGGGATTATCTGAATCCCTCCTATTATTCAAAATTTCAGTTTTATAGTCACCTGGCGCAATATTTACAACATTAACATTATACTTTTTTAGCTCAATGTTTAAACTTTCAGCTATAATTCTAAAAGAAGCTTTTGATGCACAATAAGCACTCCAAAATGGAAGACCAAGATATCCTGCAATTGAAGTAATATTAATTATTAAACCCATTTTTTTTGATCTCATGTGAGGTAAGACTGTTTGGATTAGATTAAGCTGACTAAAAAAATTTGTATCAAATACTCTTTTAACATCATCCATTTTCATTGTTTCAGTTGGTCCAGTTATATTAATTCCTGCATTGTTTACTAGAATATCAATTTTACCATGTTTCTTTATAATCTTGTCAACTTCAGACTTTGATGCATCATAGTTATTTATATCAAGTTTAATTGTTAAATAGTCAGAGTTAATTTTTTCAGCATTTCTAGATGTCCCAATTACAGTGTATCCTTCAGAGTGAAGTTTTTCAGCTATTGTTCTTCCAAATCCAGAAGAAGTTCCAGTGATTAAAATGACCTTGCTCATTATTTATTAAATATATTAGTTATAAATTTAATACATGAAATATACAGTTGTTTTTTTATTTCCATTATTAATATTTAACTGTCAAAGCTCTGGTGATAAAGATTTTAAAATAAATATTAGCTCATCCGACAAAACAATCTCCAATGGAGACAATATCAAAATTGTTATAGAATCAAAATCAGGACAAGTTATTGACTCCGCAGTATATTACTTAAATGAAAAAGAAGTAGATAGTGAGACTACTCTAAAAGACCTAAAATTAGGTGAGAACTCAGCAAAAGTTAAGATATACTCTAACGGAGTAGAGCATTCAATAAATAGAAGTTTTGATGTTTACTCAAATAAGAAACCTGAGATAATGACTTATGAAATTATTAAGGAGTATAACCATGATCAAAATGCTTATACTCAAGGACTAGAATTTTACGGGAATAACTTATATGAAAGTACAGGACTAAATGGTAAGTCCTCATTAAGAAAAGTTGATTTAAATAATGGAGAAATACTAAAAGTTCTAAATCTTAACTATGAGTATTTTGCTGAAGGTTTGACAATATTAAATGATAAAATATTTCAATTAACATGGAGAAATAAAATTGGCTTTATATATGATCTTGATTTTAATAAAATAGGAAGTTTTGATTATAATAAGAGTATTGAGGGATGGGGATTAACTAACGATGGTGAATACATATATAAATCTGACGGAACAAGCAAGATATGGAGATTAAACCCTGATACACTTGAAGAAATTGATTTTATTGATGTTATGACAGATAAATCAAGGATTAGAAATATTAATGAGTTAGAATATATTGATGGAAAAATTTATGCAAACACTTACCAGCAAAACAGAGATGTTATTATTATTATTAATCCTAAGGATGGGGCCGTTGAAAGTGTAATAGATTTTACTGGTATTAGAAATAGAGTTTTAAACACTCCTGAAACAGATGTAATGAATGGTATAGCAGAGCTTAACGGAAGATTATTTGTTACTGGAAAAAACTGGAATAAGTTATTTGAAGTAAAAATTTATAGCAGAAAATAATCTCTAGCTATTAAATAAAGGCCTGTCTATCATATAAGATTCTACTTTCTTGCCAATATCAATTAAGAGATTTTCTTTTTTAGAATTTTCTATAGACGAGTTAATAGTTTCTGCAACAAAATCCATATCCTGCTCATTCAGTCCTCTTGTAGTAATAGCAGGTGTACCAATTCTAATACCACTAGTAACAAAGGGTGATTGATCATCAAAAGGCACCATATTCTTATTTACAGTAATATTTGAAATACCAAGCACTCTTTCAGCTTCCTTTCCAGTAATATTTTTATTTCTTAAGTCAATAAGCATTAAGTGATTATCTGTTCCACCTGAGACAATGTTATAACCCATATTGGTAAGATTTTCTGATAACCTTTTAGCATTAATTATTACTTGACCTATGTATTTTTCAAAGTTTGTTTCTAAGGCTTCACCAAAGGCAATTCCTTTAGCAGCAATTACATGTTCTAATGGGCCACCTTGATTTCCAGGAAAAATAGCAGAGTCAAGAACAGATGACATCTTTTTTAAATTTCCATTTTTAAGTTTTAAACCAAAGGGATTATCAAAATCTTTACCCATCATTATTATACCGCCTCTTGGGCCTCTAAGAGTTTTGTGGGTAGTTGAGGTAATAACATGACAATAAGGAACTGGATCACTTAAAAAGCCTTTTGCAATCAAACCTGATGGGTGAGCAATATCTGCATGAAGAAAAGCTCCAACTTCATCAGCAATTTCTCTAAATTTTGAAAAATCAATATCTCTTGAATATGCTGAAGCTCCAACAATTATTAAATTAGGCATAACCTCCTTAGCTTTTGTTAGAATTTCACTATAATCAAAAATTCCTTCTTTAGTAACACCATAAAAACTAGATGTATATATTTTACCTGAAAAATTAACATTGGAACCATGAGTTAAATGCCCACCATGAGAAAGATCAAGACCTAATATCTTATCCCCTGGCTTAAGAAAAGCATCAAATACAGCTGTGTTAGCTTGAGAACCTGAGTGAGGTTGTACATTTGCATATTCAACTTTAAATAACTCTTTTAATCTATCAATTGCAATTAGTTCTATTTGATCTACTACTTCACAACCTCCATAATATCTTTTACCTGGATAACCTTCAGCATACTTATTTGTCAGAATAGATCCAGTTGCCTTCATAACATCTTCACTAGTAAAGTTCTCAGATGCAATTAATTCAAGTCCACCAAGTTGTCTAATTTTTTCTTTTTCAATTAAACTAAATATTTTTTCTTGACTATTCATAACTGAGAATTAAAGT
>LUMP01000023.1_pt1 | contig 39784 bp, 33 predicted proteins | sample 729641 | NCBI WGS metagenome assembly LUMP01 (sample SAMN03860260, study PRJNA289734) | marine metagenome | biome: seawater column; feature: ocean; material: water; isolation source: Red Sea water column Station 12 - depth 47m | place: Saudi Arabia: Red Sea | collected 2011-10-15 | depth 47 m | reverse complement strand
GATGAAAGTGAATTGATGTCGGTGTTCCAATTCGGGTTTAGGTTTAAAGGCATACGAATCATCTTAGATTGTAGGTAGCCTATTGTTGTGTAACTTCTCATAGTTTCTATTTTTTAAGGTTAAGGTTGTAGTGGTTAGCTACATAGTTTATATGCTTTTGTGTGGTAACTGACCAACGACCATTTTCTTGTAGTAGATTTTTATGTTGTATTAAATCGTTACCCTCGATAGTAGCCACTCTTGTATAGTAGCTATAAATATTGTTTCCTACTTGTGTTAAGTTCTCTCTGTACTTTTCAAATTTAATTTCCATAGTTTCTATTCTTTAATTAATTGTTCATCATCCATGTCAAGTATTTCCTCAAGGTAGTCGCCTATTCTGTTTGTAGCCTTTTCTATTTCAAAGCCTATACAATACTCTAACTTACCATCATACTCACTATGGTCGTAGTCATATTCCTTTAGCCACTTAGCTAATACTCTTAGTTGTTTCTCTTGTTTAAACATAGTTTCTAGTTGTTTAGTTATTGATTTGTTTCCTCTACTCAGCTTTTATGCAGACTTGTAACTGCCTTAGGTAGCTTTAAAGGATTATACAAGGTTGGCTCATGCACCACCATATTAAGCTACTGCGAGTAACCCTTGCATTGTCCCATCAAATCATCTATGCTTTAACTTGCGCCCATAGTTAGCGCATAATATAATTCAACGTGGAGAGAGTAAACGTTCTATCGATTAAGATACTTATCGTACGTATCTGATGTACGGAGTCTCCGAAGAACTACTGAGTATGTGCGATGTTCTGCATACCATATGTAAACGCATTTCTTCATCCTATGTACAAGCCGACTGCTGACTTTTTCGATTACCTCTCACACTATGTAAATGAACTTTGTTCTGCTACTGATAAGCTATCTCAACACCCTCGAAAGGGACTCGATAGTCAGATGCTATTCTAAGGATATGTGTAAGTCTGACTGCAATGCCTAAGCACGTTGCTTACTCCTACGCTGAACGCTTTATCTGAATCAGTATGTTAAAGAACGACAACGATTATGAATCATTGTTGGGACAAATGTACGAAGAAAAAACAATACGTGTCAAATTATTTTACATTTATTTTTACATCAAATATTACAAACGTACTGATAGCAAGGGATTGAGAGGGTAAACTTTTTTTTGTGTTGTTTGTATATCTTGGGGGTTGGTGTTGTTTAGGGGGAGATTACACCACCTCTCTCAGCTCCTTTCCCTATATAGCTACTGCGATACACTCCGTTTGAGACACTTTAGGGGCGATATAAAAGCGTTTCGGGTATCGTCTATATATATAGGCAGATTAGATAGGGATAGTTAGTGTGCTGAGCCGAAAATAGAAAACGACATTTGGATTTGAAGACTTGGTTTTAGTTTCGACCACCCCCTTTGGAGATTTGGGTTTCGGTTTGGGTTTGGTATGTGTATATAACATATATAACCCCCACCCTTTTTATTTCTCAGAAAAAATTATATATTGCAAAAAAATCAAAAATCTATGTTTGAAAATGTATGCGGTGCTGCTGTGTCAAAAGATGGTGAATCTCACATTATGGCTTCTGGATTTTACGTTGGCGACTCTCATTATGTTGTAGTAATTCAGTCTATGTCGGGTGAGTTGATAGAGTTAAGTGTTACGGACTTGAACGAACCAATCTTTTAATTTTGGGAATCAAGCAAGAAAAGACTAAGCAGTTGGGTATGGATCCTGGCACTGCTTCAAACAGGTTAAAGAAGAACTTATTGTTTGAGTTTGCGAAGAGATTAGATATGCACTGGTGTTATCAGTGTGGTGCTGAAATAGAATCGTGTGATGACTTCACTGTAGAACATAAAACCCCTTGGCTTCATTCAGAAGATCCTAAGGGGTTATTTTTTGATATAGAGAATATAGCCTTCTCTCACAAGAGTTGTAACTACAGGGCTGCCAGGGCAGGTAAGTCAAAGTCTTGCCCCTCAACGACAGCGTATAGAAACGGTTGTCGATGTGAGGGGTGCAAGAAGATTAAGAGTGAGCAAAGGAAGAAATCCTAAGCTTCTGTACCAAATATCATAAACTCTACAACAGTATTTGTAGTTGTAGCGTAAGCTTTAAGTGTTAAGCCAGATGTAAGTGGTAATATTGCGAACTGTCCACCAGCTAAGTATAGTAAGTCTGGATCGTCAGAAGACGTATCAGCATATATAGAGATATAGTCTGTAGCTGTAGAATCCATGTTTTTTACGTACAAGTAGTTAGGTGAGGTATACTCTCCTGATGTAGCTAGTGTCACTTGACCTGATGCAGTACCTTTAGCTGTAGACGTTATAGCTTTACGAGCCAAACCTGTAGTGTGTTCTACTGACGCTGATTTAGATACAGATATATTTAAGTTTTGAGATAATAGATCTGCACTAGTTATTGTTAATTTTGTTGTTACTGTTGCCATTTTATTTTAAATTATGTGTGTTTGCAAATATATAAAATTATTTTTGTTTTATCGTTATATGTCAGCTATAGTAAGTTCAGCTCCGTAAATCTTATCATAGGTGGATGTTGTGTTTACTTTTATTAGTAAATAGTTTGTAGATGTAGATGATACAGCTGTGGAAGCTCCAGTTCTTGCGTCAGTAAAAGCTTGATTAGAATTAGCTGGTCCTGATTTCTTTAATGACGCAGCACCAGTGGTATAATTTACTTCGTAGAAATAAGAAGTTCTATTTTGTGATGCGTACACCTGACCATGTGTTACCTTTTTACCTTTAGGTATTTCTATCATAGCATACATTTCTATGGTAGAGCTACCAACTCTAATAGAAAAGTTATTTACAGTGTCGTCTTCTACCATAACCCTTTCTAAGTTTGCGTCATCGTTAGACATAAACATATTAGGTAAAACTTTTATTTTGTCATCATAGCTTGTGCTGCCAATCTCACTTACTATAAACCTTCTAAGTTCATCTACATCTTCTTTTAAAAGCTGCATTTGATATATAAGTGCTGCCTCACCGTCAAAAACTTCAAGTTCTGTATGTTTATTATTATCATACTTAGCTTTTAAAGCTAACAAATCGTCACCTGTTTTATTATGTATTGTTCCTACTTTTCTTGCCGCTAGTGCCATATTATATTTTTGCTATAGTTAACTTACCTCCGTATACTTCCTCACCAGACGCTTGTGCCAACTCTATTAATATGTAATTAGTAGCATCAGAGTTAACGTCAGTGATATTTATTTGTGTGCCAATATTACCAGTACCCTTACTTGTTACCGTCTTACTATTAACGTCAGCTTCATAGACAGTAACAGCAGATGTTGCACTACCATAAATGTCTACATGAGTAGCTTTAAAGCCAACAGGTATGTCTACATAGGCAAAAAGCTTTGCTGTACCATGAGACTCTAACCACCTGTCACTACCAGTATCGTCTATCATTGCAGGTCTACCAACATCATCTGGGACAAAGTCACTTGGTAGTATTTTTACGTATGTTATTCCAGGTAAAACGTTACCAGTTACATCTAATTTTCCATTAACAGTAACTACTTCTGAGTCTCCCTGAACTTTTAACACGTCTGTGTTTGTAGAATTACCTAACTGTATATCGTAAGATCCAGCATGCTGCAGCTCAAGTATTCTTGAAGATGCTATATTGAAGTTTGCTGCTGAAGCGTTATTAGTTATATTATTACCATCTATAGTTAAGTCACCGTCTATGGTTTTATCTCCTGATGTTAATGCTGTTGCAGTAGCTGCATTACCTGTACAAGATCCAGACGAACCAGACGCATTACCAGTTAAGTTACCTGAAAAAGTACCTGAAGTAGTACCAGCTATTGTTGTGTTACCAGAGCTATCAAATGTTATACATGTAGTTCCATCATCGTCTTTTATTTCGTTACCTGCAACAGTTATATTGCCTCCAAAATATGAATTTCCACCAGCAATTCTAAGAGCCCAAGCTTTAGTAATAGTTTGATTTGTACTTGCTATTGGTTGTCCTTTTATAAATACTGTAGAAGCGTCTGTAGTTGTTACAGAAGCGTTTGTAGCAAATAATCTAGGGTTTTCAAACGTTATATGATTATATGTAACAGCTGTTCCAGAAGCAGAAGTGTTTCCATCTGTTATATCTTGAGCGTCTATATGTAGTGCTATACCATCAGCACCTGGCGTTACAGTTCGATTACCATCTAATGTTACTTTTTCTTCAAAAGTTTTTGCTCCAGTAAAAGTTTGGGTACCTGCTAAAGTTGCTAATGTAGAGGTATCAAGACTTTTAACTCCAGCCAAATCTGTAAGCTCTGAATCCATCAAGGCTCCTGCTGCAGTTACATTAGCGGTGTCTGTTACATCAGCATTAGATTCTATGCCATCAAGTTTATCATGGTGTGCGATAGACATAAGGCCTTCTGCTGATCCTGTAGCCTCTGAGTAGGTAGTGTTAGTATCTGTAGCTTCAAGATCTATTGTTCCATCAGCATCTTGATAAGTAACTGTAATATTAGTTTCAGTATTGCCACTAAACATAGCACCAACAATATCCTGAACCTGTTCAGTAGTTAATGTAGCACCACTAGAACTAAGCTCAACCTCTGAAACTTCGTTACTTTTATAGTATAGTTTACCGTCTGCAGATTTGGTATATATAACACCACCTTTACCGTCAGCAGGGGTGGATGGAACTGATGATGATTCTTTAGTTTTAAAGGCTTGGGCTTTTATATCCCCATAAAAATCAAAAAGGCTACGTCCTAGTAGCCCTTTCTTTATAACCTTCATCACTCTAGTACCGTATTCAGTGACAACTTCACCTATACCATTTTTCTTTGGTGATTTCATTTAGATTTATTTTTTACCTCTTTTAGCTCCTTTTTTAATTGCTTTTACTTTTTTAGAGTCCACAGGTGCAATCATTATAGCTAGAGCACCGCCATGTTTTAGTTTTGGATTAATTCTTTTTTTAAAATCTTCTAAAGACTCTCCTGGTTTTGATCTAAAAGTTTGCTTACCTTTTGATCCGTATTTAGAAATAGAATGTTTTCCAAATTCTTTTTTATCAGACTTAACCTTGGAAGAAGACTCTTGCTCAACAGGTTTAGGTTGATTTCTTTTACTTGGATCGCTTTTACGCTTTACGCTTACCTTACCTGTAGCTTCAGTTCTTTGATAAGTCTCTCCTGGCTTAGCCTCTCTTCTAGCTTTTATATTTGAAAGGCCTCTTTTAGTTGCAGCTTGTTTTTGTTTTTCATCCTGTCTAAATTTTCTCATTTCAGCTGACTTTTTAGCAGACTCCTCTGCAGAAGCTAATCCAGATTTTCCAGGACCTTTAGCTTTTTTAGCTTCAGCTAGAGCAGCCATTTCAGCTTTTTTAGCCTCTCTCTTAGCTCTGTTTTTAGCTCTCAACTCTTGTAATTCAGCTTTTCTAGCCAATTCTGCTGCTTCTTTTCGTTCTTTTCTTTTTTTAAAAAGTCTTGCCATTTTTATATTTCTTCTGCCCCTTCAAGGACGTTGTAAAATTTATTTATTAATCTACGAGTTTTATTTGTTACACGATACTGGTTCGGTTGATTTGAGTTCCAGGCTCGTTTTTCAAAGACAAACACGTAGTCCCTTTTTACTAGTTCAGGAAACATTCTATCGTTAAAGTTTTTACTAACGTACATATTTTCCCTTATAAACCTCTTAGTAAAAGATCCCTTCTCGTCATTTATAAAAAGGAGAAACCTTATTTGATTATCCGTAAGGTTGTACTTTCTTTGAAAGGAGTACATGGTATCACTTAGATACTTCAGGTAATTCCTCATTGTCTTAGATTAAATTAGGTCAAAGATAATAATTTTATTATAATTAAAAAATTATCCTTACATTTGCGTATAAAATAAAAATTTAAAATAAAACATTATGGCTTTTAAGCAAGTAAGAGTTCATCCCGCAGTTGGTTCAGGGACTACGTATGCTGATAACGACATATTTTTTGCTCTAACAAAAATTGAGCTTCCAATAAGCGGTCCTTGCTTATTAAGAAATATTACAATTATAGATGGGTCAAAGCAAGATGCAGACGCTTTAGATATGCAACTGTTATTTTTGAATAATAACGATGATGCTATAGGTACAGTAAATGGAGGTACAGTTTCTTTAACTGCGTTAAACGCTAGTAGAAGAGCTATAGGTTTTACTCATTTTGAGTCCACAACTCAATCTGCAGACGCAGACTTTGATAATTTTAACTTATGCTCTACAACAGATAACGCTTTAACTACATCATTTAACAACCCTATTGTTTTAGAGCCAGAGGCAGGATCTAGAGATGTATATTTTACAGCTGTATTAAATGGTGGTGCTCCTGCTGTAGCTGTTGGTGCGGATTCTGGTGTAGATGTTTATGCAGTTAGTCAAGCTAATCAAAATTGGGTAGCTTGTAACGGAACTTGTTGTTTTCAGAGTGACTATGCACAAACTATAGACGTAGATCAAACTGATCCTACAACTGTATTTAAAATAGGAGATTCTGTAACAAAGGCAGACGGTTCTTTTGTAGGGGTTATAGCAAGTATGACAAAAAGCGGAGGTTATGACGATAAAGCTACAATAACTTTTGAAGAACCAATTGCAGTAAATGTTTGTAACGACAATCCTCTACATTATGGAAATGTAATAACCTTCCTTTTTGATTTTGAATATTAATAAAAATTAAAAATTATGCCTTTTAAACAAGTAAGAGTTTCTCCAGTATTAGATTTAGATGCTTACGCAAATGATGAAGCTCTATTTGATTTGATAGAGATAGAGTTGCCAGTTCACGAAGCTTGTCTTCTGAGAAACATAACTGTTGTTGATAAACTCCAGGTTAACGCAAACGCATTAGATTTACAGTTATTATTTTTAAACAGTAATGATAACGCTATAAAAACTGATCAACATGACGATAGCCTTGAGTTAACTGCTATTCAGGCAAGTAGGTCTGTAACTGGTTTTTGTCACTACAAAAATGCAACTCAATCAGCAGACGCAGATTTTGATAACTTTAATATTACATCTACTACAGATAATAAGTTAACCACTAGTTTTAATAACCCTATACTTCTGCAACCTAAAGAGGGAAGTAGAAGTATTTTCTTTACTGCTGTTAGTGTTTCGGAAACTCCAACATTTAATGGGGCAACTGGAGTTTTAGTTAATGGAGCTGTAAGTGCAGGTGCTTCAGATACTGTAGCAGTAGACAATGTTTCTGCTTTACTACACTTTAGAGTTGGAGAAACAGTTGTTGATGCTGACGATAACGTTGTTGGTGTTATTAAATCTTTAACTGCAACTTCTATTGTTTTTGAAAGTGTTACAGGAGAAGCTTTAGCTAACAATGAAGAGTTATTTACCCCTCATCATTTAGAGTTTATATTTGATTTTGAATACAGCTTAAGAAGGTAATAATGGAAATATTTAAAAACGATAATGCTTGGAACGAAAAAGCTATAGTTGGATTTATAGCTTTTGCAATAATGTGTTTGATAATGATAGCTGACCTTGTTACAGGGTGGGTTGGATCAGACCTAGTAATAAACGAGTTCGTATACGATTCCTTCGTTTGGGTTGTGTTAGGCTCGTTTGGTATTTCTGGCGTAGAAAAGTTTGCAAATAAATAATGGGAAAAGATTGCACTTGTAAAGCTGTAAAGCGAAAGAAAAAAGTTGACAAGGTTAAGACCATGAAAAAAGGTGGTTCTGTAAAAGACTCTTGTTACTATAAAGTAAAAGCAAGTTACAAAGTGTTTCCTAGTGCTTACGCTTCTGGTGCTATAGCTAAGTGTAGAAAGAAAAGAGGATAACCTATGGCTATAAGGAAAACAAAAGCAGGGTTAAACCTTAAAAGATGGTTTAAAGAAAACTGGCAGACACCTAAAGGTAAGAAAGATTACTCTGGTGGAGAGAATACTTTTAGACCTACCAAAAGAGTTAGCAAGGACACTCCCTCAACTTGGAGTGAAGTTACACCAGCAGAAAAAAGACGAGCTCAAGCTGAGAAAAACACTAAAGGCAGAGTATCTAGATATAAAAAGAAAAAGGTGAAAGCAGTAAAGAAAGCAAAAAAAGGAATGGGTATAAAGACTAGTATTAAGTCTGGTAACTTTAGACCTACTAAGTCTGGTGCAGGTATGACACAGAAAGGTGTTAAGGCTTACAGACGTGCAAACCCTGGTAGCAAGCTTAAAACTGCAGTAACTGGTAAAGTAAAGCCTGGTAGTAAAGCAGCTAAAAGACGTAAATCTTATTGTGCTAGATCACTAGGTCAATTAAAACGTAGCAGTCAAAAGACTCAAAACGATCCTAATTCAAGAATCCGACAAGCACGAAGACGATGGAAGTGTTAAAGAAATTAAATTACCTACTATTATTTATTACTATTAACTCATTTTCTCAAGACAGCACATTTGTTGACTGTTTTGGAACACCATCTCCAGAAAACTGGTTAAGTGATGGTTTTTGTGACGATGGTTCATATACATGGAACGGTAACCCTATAGATTTTAATTGTGAAGAATTTGGTTATGACGCAGGTGACTGTGAAGCACCAATAGACACAGTGTTAGGTTGTATAGATCCCTTAGCTCTTAATTACGACTCTCTAGCCAATGTTGATAATAATTCTTGTCAGTTTCCAGTATTGGGTTGTACAGATGAAGATGCTAACAATTATAACCCTTGGGCGCAGGTTGACAATGGTAGCTGTATAAATACAGAGTGTAGCGATGGTGAGGCTAGAATGATTTTAGAAGTTACTCTAGATCAATATCCAAACGAAACTGGGTGGATTCTTACTGATATATCTACAGGACAACCAGTAGAAAGTGTTCTAGGCAACACTTATAATTACAATCAAGCAAATACTACAATATCTTATAGTTTGTGTGCTCCAGAATCTGGTGTGGAACTTATAATAAGTGATACATACGGTGACGGTATGCAAGGGTCGTTATATAGCGGAGGTGTAGATGGTAATTTTGTTATTTTAGGTGACTTAGAACCTTGCGGGGTTTTAGATACTTTATGGTCTTTACCTGATGCAGGTTTTGGTAACGCAGCATATTCAGGAGTTATACAATTAGAAAACTGCCCTATACCTGTAGTTTATGGCTGCATGGATCCTGACTATATAGAGTATAATCCTTTTGCAGATGTAGATGATGGAAGTTGTACAAACCCACACACTGTAGGTTGCTTAAATCCATCTTCATTTAATTACAATCCTGAGGCTACATTAAATGATATAATCCCATCTTGTGATTACACTTTAATTATAGAGGATGACGCAGGTGATGGATGGGGAGACTCCTATATAGGTTTAGTTCAGGGTGGTGTATCTATAGGAACTTATACTGTGGGGGAAGGAGAACATTATCAAGAGTTTGAAATAACTTTATCCACTGATAAACCTGTAGATATTTATTATTTTGAGATAGGGAAACCTCAGCAGACTCAAGCTGAAGTAGAGTTCCAAACAATGCATAATTCTTTTAGACTAATAAACTCTAATGATGTTATAACAATACAAGCGGGAAATAATCCTTTTATGAATAATGGGGCGGGAATATTAAAAGCTTATCAAGCTCCTTTTTGGCATGTATATAGTGTTATGCCATATTGTGGGGACTACTGTATTCCAGTTGTAGAAGGTTGTTTAGATCCTTTTGCTTTAAATTACGATTCTCTTGCTAACACTCAATCTGAAGAATGTATTGATATTGTATTAGGTTGTACAAACGATTTAGCGTTTAACTATAATGCAGAAGCTAATGTTGATGATGAAAGTTGTGAAGCTATAGTTTATGGTTGCATGGACAACCAGGCTTGGAACTATAATGCAGAATCTAATATAGACGATGGTAATTGTATTTATTTAGGATGTACTGATTCTGAGGCTTGTAATTATGACCAAGAAGCTAACGCAGACAATGGTGGTTGTTTTTATCCAGTAGAAGTTTACGAAGATTGTAACGGAGATTGTCTTAATGATATTGATTTAGATGGAGTTTGTGATGAACTTGAAGTTGTTGGTTGCACTAATCCTTTATCAATTAACTTTATGCCTGAAGCTACAGATAGCAGCGATGATTGTATACCATACGTGTATGGATGTACTAACGAGGCATCTTTTAATTATGAACCTTTAGCTAATACAGACGATGAAAGTTGCGTTGATGTTATAGAAGGTTGTACGGATCCAAGCATGTTTAATTTTAATATAGCAGCAAATACAGATAACGGGTTATGCGTAGAAGTTGTTATTGGATGTATGGACGCAACAATGTATAACTATAATGAAGAAGCAAACACAGAAAGCAATAATTGTATTTCTTTTGTATTTGGGTGCGGTGATTCTACTGCATTTAATTATGATCCTCTTTCTAACTCAGATAACGGAACCTGTTTAGAATATATTTACGGATGCATAAACCCTCAATCTTTGAACTACAATCAGGACGCAAATACTGATGATGGGTCTTGTATAAATATAATATACGGTTGTACTGATTCTTCAGCCTATAATTACAATCCTTTAGCTAATACTGATAACCAGAGTTGTGAAGGAATAGTTTATGGGTGTACAAATCCTATAGCTTTAAATTATATTTTAGATGCTAACCTGGATGACGGGTCTTGTATTACACCTATATACGGATGTATAGATAATACAATGTACAATTATAACCCACTTGCAAATAGCGATAATCAATCTTGCATTCCTTTTGACTACGGCTGTATTAATCCTTCTGCGTTGAATTATAACGAAGATGCAAACACAGATGATGGTTCTTGTATTAATGTAATATATGGATGTACAGATAGTGAAGCGTTTAACTACAATCCTCTAGCTAATACAGATAATCAATCGTGCATATCATTTATATATGGATGCGATGATCCTAACGCCTTAAATTACAACGCTGAAGCAAATACAGATGATAATACTTGCATTCTTCCTATATATGGGTGTATGGACTCTACTGCTTTTAATTACGATGTTCTTGCAAATGCAGACAACCAATCTTGTATTGAAGTAGTCTATGGTTGTACAGATCCTGCAGCGTTTAATTATAGTGTAAACGCTAACACAGAGGACTTCTCTTGTATTGATATTGTATTAGGATGCACTAATCCAGAGTCGTTTAATTATGACGAAACAGCTAACACAGATAATGATGCTTGTATAGACATTGTGGAAGGCTGTATGGATCAGATGGCACATAATTATAACGAGTTTTCTAATACAGAGGATGGTAGTTGTTTGTATGACGCAGGTTGTGTTGATGGTCCTGGTAATCCATATTGGTTGAATGACACATGTTACGCTTGGGTTTTAATGGTAGATCCTTATTGTTGTAATAATGAGTGGGACGATAAATGTCAAGAATTATACTGGAGCTGTAGCTGGGATAGCCCATTAGATACTAGAGATTTATTGAGAGGACATAACGTAGTTATGTATCCTGTTCCCGTAACTGACTATATAAATATACTAACTAACGGAAAGGTAGAGGTTGTTGTTTATGACTCAGCAGGTAAAGTAGTAATACACGTAAAAGAAAGATATACTAAAAAAGGTTTAAATCAATTAAACATGAGTTTATTAAATTCAGGAGTGTATTATTTTAGTTTAACATATGATGGTGTAACTACTACTAAAAGCATATTAAAGAAATGAAAAGATTAAAAGAATTTTTTACACCTGATGTTGGGTATTTGTTATTTTGGGTAATACTAGTTTTATTTTATGTTGTGTTTTTTGGATTATTTGCTCCGTCTTGTAAAGCTCAAGATTTACATAAAATATTTAAATACTCTACATTTTACGCTGCAGTTAATGGTGGTACATCATTAGGTGATGATCAAATATGGTCTGTAACATCTGGATCTTTAGAAGAAGAAACTATTAAAACACCATTTGATTATAATATATCTATTGGTATTAGAAAGATTAAAAGATTTGGATATGAGAACAGAGCCAACACTTTTTATAATGGTACGGAAAACTCTTATTCTGATGCCGCAACCATTGGTAGAGTTGATGGTTTTGAATATTTGTTCGAGGCTGATTTTGTAAGACGTTTAGGGGTAAACTACACTAATCATCATCACTTTGTAAGATATGTTGCAGATAAATGGGTGAGTAAAGTAGAGTACCTTGAGGATGGTTTTGCAGATATAAAATATTTTGAAGCATCAGAAAGATTTAGATTAAAGATAAGGAGCGGTAAGCTTTCATTAAATGGGGGTTTAGTACAAAGACTTGCCGAACCTTATGGCTTTAATCCTTTAGAAGACTGGGTATTAGATAATGGGACTCTTCATTATACATACCTTGCTCTTCAAGAGGGGTACAACATCACCCTAGGGGGGGAATACTTTTCGCCTGATGGAGTTCTTGTAGCCAGCAGTCAAGAAGTGTGGGAAGAAGTTGTTATACCACAAGTTATAAATAATTATGTAGAAAAACAAAGAAACTCTATATCTAATATAGTTGAGTATTCTTTTGTCATGGGTTTGGACTATTATCATTTCACAAAAGACTTCTGGTTTCATACTTGGGGAAACATCATGCCATATCACTTAGACACTAAAAATACTTACTCTTATCATAAGTTTAATGAAGGCCAATGGGTTGACTATTCTTTAGGTTTAATTTATGGTTATAGATTTAATAAAAGTTTTGGTATATTTGTGGAAGGAAGATACAATAAGTATTGGAACAGACAGTGGCACAACTTTAGTGTTGGTCTTAATTATGTAATATTTTAAAAATGGCGAAAGAATTAAACGAAGATACAGCGGTAAAGATCAGTATAAAAACACTAGCAGGTATAGGTTTTGCGATGGCTGCAGTAATTAGTGGTTGGTTTGTACTGCAAGCAGATATAGCAGAGGCTAAAAAATTACCTCTTCCTCCTGATCCAGAAATTACTCGTATGGAGTATGATATGAAAGATCAACTTATTAGACAAACAATTATGTCAACTCAGGATGACGTTAAAGACATTAAGAGTCAAATGATTAGAATGGAGGAGAAGATTGATAAGTTAAGGTAATCTTATGAAAAACTTTTTAATTATATTTTTTATTCTAACATCAACAATGTACGGTCAAGATTTTCCTGACGGAATGGTTGCTGTTGAGTTTAATGCCAGTTTTAATAAATCTAACGAAGTAGCTTGGCTGTCAAAGTTGTCAGACTGCGAGACTCAAAGAATTGATATAACTGCTGACTCAAGATGGTCTAAAGAATATAAAATAGTAGTTGTTCCTACTATTGTTATATTTAACAACAATGAAGAAGTAAAAAGATTTCAAGCAAATATTATGATGACTATGGAAGCAACTCTTAAGGAGGTTCAAAACTCTATAGATGAAATAGTCATGGAAGCGTTTTAAATTTAAATTATGAAACTAAGTAAAAATTTCTCTCGTGCAGAGATAGAACATAGTAACACAGCAAAAAGATTAGGTATAAGCAATGAGATGTCGGAGAAACACTTGGAAAATATGCAAAGGCTCATTGACAATCTTATACAACCTCTTCGTGACGCTATTGGTCCTATCAGGATTAGTAGTGGTTATCGTTCCCCGTCACTTAATCGTGCAATTGGTGGGAGCAATCGTTCACAGCATAGCAAGGGTGAAGCTTTGGATCTCCAGTTTTGGGAAAAAGGAAAAATGAATAACAAAGTTATTTATGATTGGATATTAGATTCAGGTTTAGAATTTGATCAAATGATAAACGAGTTTGATTTTTCTTGGATACATATATCGTTAAAAAAGAATAGTAATAGAAAGCAGGTTTTAGAAGCGTATAAAGATAAAGATGGTGATACTGCTTACAAACTTGCGTAATTATGAGTAAACTATTAAATTTTTTAAGTGGAGGTGTTGTTAAACAAGTTGGAGATGTAATAGACAACCTTAGCACTTCTGAAGAAGAAAGACTAGAAGCAAAGCGTAAGATGGAAGAGGTTCTTATGCAAGCTGAATCACAAGCACAAGAACAGGTTACCAGACGATGGGAGGCAGATATGAAGTCTGATAATTGGCTTTCTAAAAACATTCGTCCTTTGATATGTATATTTTTAACTGCAATTTTTGTAGTTTTGTCAGTGTTTGATGGGAACGCAGGAGGATTTGAGATTCAAGAAAGTTATATACCTATATATCAAACGTTATTAATAACAGTATATGGAGCTTACTTTGCTGGTAGGTCTATAGAAAAAATAAAGAAAAAATAAGATGGGTTCACTAAAAGGTAAAGCAATATCTAAGACATACCAAAGAATACTTCAGACTTCTTCTGAGATTTCTGATACAACCTTAAAAGGTGTTGAAACTGGAGATGGTAATTCTACATCTATGAAATTATCTACAGATAAAGTAGAGTTTTTAAAAGTAGGTGTAGGTACTGGAGGAGTAGTTCCAGATGGTTTATTTCATGTTTATACTGCTAGTGCTGGTTCTGTTACTGCAAGTGCTTTTGCTAATCAAATTGTTTTAGAAAATTCTGGTGATTCTGGATTATCTATACTTTCTGGATCTTCAGCTTCAGGTAATATATATTTTGGTGATTCTAGTGATAACGATGTTGGTAGAATATCATACGACCACTCTAATGATGCTATATCTTTTTCTACATCTGGAACTGAATCAATGGTTCTTGATGGCTTGGGTAATCTTAAGGTAAGTGGTACTGTATCTCAATCAGATAATAGATTTGAGCTTGTAGAGTATTTTGAAAAAGTTCCAAGTTTAGGTATAGCAGACACTCAAGTAACTCAATCTTCGAGTGCTACAACTACTGTAACTTTGAATGCTAAGTATGGTGTTATAACTATGCAATCAGTTGATTTAGCTGCTACAGATACTGTACAGTTTACTTTTAACAATGATCATATATACGGAGCTACATCTCAAGTTTTAGTAACCATAGTAGATTCAAGTGTAAATACAGCTGATAATGCTATAGTTAGCGTTATGGTTCTTGATGTAGCTGATGGTAGTTGTAAAATACGTATCGGTACTAATGGTACTGATATTGCCGATCAAGTGTTTAAATTGTTTTTTGTAATAGATCCTTATATTACTCCTAATCAAAATTTTGTTTTGGGTGGTACTAACTCTGGATCTGTTCAAGTAAGCGGTAATGCTGGAAGACCTACTAATGGTTTTGCTGGAATTAAATTAGTTACAGGAACTACTGACAACGATTTTACCGTTTTAACAACTAGGGATGGTGAGACTGAAATCCCAACTACTGTTGATTCTTCAGCTTGGTCTTCTGTTCCTTTTGGTACAGAAAATAGAATACAACTTGATTGTGCTATATCTACATCAAATACTATAACTAATTCCGCTATATGGGCAGGATTAAAGCTAACAGAAGTTGGTGCTTATGCTACAGATGCAAATCAAGCTTACTTCTTATATGCTACTGATGATGATTTAGGAGCTTTAACAACTAACGGTAATCTTCATTTTGTGTATAGTGTAAGTGGCACAGATTATATAACAGATTTAGGTATAGCAGTTGCTGCTAACACTGTGTATAAATTGAGAATTTCTATTGATGAGACTAGGAGAATTAGTGTATTTGTAGATAATACTCAATATGGATTAACCTCTACGCCAACAACAACAACTGCTGGTGGTGTGACTGAAACTAATACTAAGAAAAAATCTTTAATTATGACTGATGATATAGATTTGTTGCCTTTTGTGGGAATTCAAGCTTTAAGTGCATCAGGTAGAGGTATGCAGGTTGGGTTTATAAAAATGTCTAGAGATTTATACGAGTAGAATACATAACAAATTTAAATTAAAGAAAAATGGAAGCAATAAACCCCATTATAAGAAAGATAACAATAGGGGACTTAAAGCAAGGGCTTACCTACCAGGTAGGTCAGAGAATGCTTGGGGGTTCACTAGAGGTTACAGCTATTATACAAGACGAAGCTGCGTGGTATAAACATCAACAGGTTGTATACGATGTATATATAAAGAAAGATGGCGAAGAGTTTTCAAGACCTTGGAAAAGGTTTTTCTCTCAACCCACAGCTATAGAGTATAACACTGCAGTGCTGGAAGAAGAGTACGAGGTTAAGTAAAAAAAAGTAAACGTAAATATAAGCAAAAATGAAGCCAATTAAAGATGTCTACTGGATAGAGGTAGAAAAAGAAACAGAAGATACTATAATGTTAAACGGTAAGGAGTTGTATAGAGATACCTCTTACGATCCTATGAGGTTAGCGAGACAGTATGGTACGGTATATAAGGTACCAATGCAGGACACTAAAGAGACAGGAATACAGGAGGGTGATAAAGTTTGGTTTCACCATTTTATAGCAACACCTGTAAACCTTGTTAAACATGCTGATAAAGATAATATATATCAAGCTTTTGCAGAGCAGATATATCTTATACAAAGAGGCGAAGAGTACATTCCTGTAGGAGTATGGAACTTCATGGAGCAAGAGATGAAAGAACCAGAGCAATCTGAGTCTGGAATATTTCTAGAGACTTCAGCATCTGAAGTGGAGCTTCATGGAAAAGCAGTTATAATAACTGACTGGATGAAAGAGCAGGGTGTTAGTGAGGGAGATAGAGTTATGTGGAGCGAGAACTCTGAGTACGATATGGATATAGACGGTAGAAAACTTCTTCGTATGCGTAACTTTGATGTATTAGCTGTATATGAAGGAGCAGAATAGAGATTATGCTCTTAAGACTTTAGAGAAGTTAATAGAAGCAAGTAAAGGAGCTGTAGATCTTCTTATTGAAGAGATAGGCAAACCTTTAATAGAGGAAGATGATGCTAAAAGAAGACAAGCTATAAAAGCAAAAAGAGAATGCTTTGAAGATTGTCAAGAAATTCTTTTAGGAATAAAAAACCTTGAGGATAGAATCAAGGAAGGTGAATCCTTAATAGAAGAGAAAAAAGACTTTAAAGGGTCTTTTGCTGAACGGTATGCAAAAAAGTGATACTATATATCTAATAGAGGGTAACGAAGGAGAGATCTTAGAGTTTGATAACTTAAAGATAGTTCTACCTAAAAAGCCTAGATATAAAAAAGATATACTATATCATAACCTCCCTAAGAAAAAACAAAAGTGGACTAGAGAGGATATACCAAGGGGTTTAACAAGGGATAATGCTACAGATTATGTAGACTACATAGAAGAGGAGTTTAGACGTAGAAGAGAAGGATTGTGGTTTTACAATAATGGCACCCCTACTTATATTACTGGATCTCATTATATGTTCATCCAGTGGAGTAAAATAGATGTTGGTTATCCTGATTATAGGGATGCTAACAGAACGTTCTTTATTTTTTGGGAAGCGTGTAAAAACGACAAGAACTCTTACGGAATGTGTTTTCTTAAAAACAGGCGTAGTGGTTTTTCTTACATGGCTAGTAGCGAGATAGTTAATCAAGCTACACAGATTTACGATAGTAACTTTGGTTTGCTTTCTAAAACTGGAGCTGATGCTAAGACTATGTTTACTGACAAAGTAGTTCGTATATATAGAAACTACCCTTTCTTCTTTCAACCTATACAGGATGGTTCTAGTAATCCTCGTGTAGAGCTAGCGTTTAGAGAGCCAGCTAAAAAGATTACTAAGAATCAAAAACATATAGAAAAGTCTGAAGCTTTAAATTCTATAATAGATTGGAGAAACACAGCAGACAACAGCTATGATGGTATGAAGCTTAAACTTCTTATACATGATGAGGCTGGTAAGTGGACAGGACAAAACTCTATTAAGAAAAACTGGGGTGTAACTCAAACTTGTTTACTACTGGGTAGAAAGGTTGTTGGAAAGTGTATGATGGGTTCCACTGCTAATAAACAACAGGATGGTGGTGCAGAGTTTAAAGATATATTCTACAACTCTGATATGGGAGAGAAAGATCTTAATGGTAGGACAAAGAGCGGTTTGTATAAGTTATTTATACCTGCGTTTGATAACCTAGAGGGATTTATTGACGAGTATGGTTATAGTGTTGTAGATACTCCAAAGACTCCTGTAATGGGGATTGATGATATGCTTGTTGATACTGGTGCTAAAGATTATATACAAAATAGAAGGGATGCTTTAAAGAATGATACAACAGCGTTATCAGAGTTTAAGCGTCAGTTTCCGTTTACTATAGAAGAAGCATTTAGAAATGATACACAAAGTTGTATATTTGATGTCGAGAGAATTTATCAACAAATGGATTACAACGAAGTTAATAATACTCCTACAACAAGGGGTGAGTTTGTTTGGAAAAATGGCGTACAGGATAGCGAGGTTATATGGATACCTCACAGAAAGGGTAAGTGGGAAATCACTTGGGTTCCAGAGGCTCAGAATCAAAACGTTGTATCGTCTAGATTTAATAAAAAGTTTCCTGGTAGATCAGATCAACTTGTTGCAGGCTGTGACCCTTACGATCATGACACGACTACCGATGGTAGAAGGTCTGATGCTGCTGCTCATGTATTTCATAAGTTTAGCATGTCAAGTGATGCGTCTATGCAGTTTGTATGTGAGTACATTAATAGACCTCCTAAAGCAGAAATATTTTACGAGGATATGATTAAGATGTGCGTATTCTATGGCTGTCAGATATTGGTAGAGAATAATAAGGTGGGAATACTAAAGTATTTTGAAAACAGAGGATACTATGAGTACTTGATGGATAGACCAGATATGACTCACACAGAGTGGAGTAGAGGAAAACAAAAGACTAAAGGTATACCTGGATCAGGTGCTGCAGTTATAAATGCTCAAGCAGAGGCTATAGCAACATACATATATGACCATGTTGGGTATAACGCAGAGACTGGAGAGATTGGTAGATGTTTTTTTAATACGCTTCTTGATGATTGGAGTAGGTTCGAGATAGATAATAGAACAAAGTATGATGCTAGTATATCGTCTTCATTAGCTTTACTAGCGTCACAGAAATATATAAAACCTAAAAAAGAATTAAAGGTGTCATCTCCTTTAGTTAAAAGATATAGTAACAAAGGAATGTTTAGCAAACAAATAAAATCATGACTTACGGTAATAATAAAAACAAATTAAATGGTTATCCATCACCTTTAGCAACTAACGAAGAAAAAGCTACTAAAGAGTATGGACTTGAGTACTTTAAAAACATGTACTACGAGTGGCATAATAATGGTGACGTATATTTTAGAGATCGTAAGATGCGATATAATCGTAACAGATCTTACGCTGAGGGAAACCAAGATGTAGGTAAATATAAAGACCTTCTTGATGTTCAAGGGGATTCTTCTTATTTAAATATAGACTGGAGCCCTGTATCTGTTATACCTAAGTTTGTTGACGTTATTGTTAACGGAATGGTTAATCAAGACTATGATATAAAAGCTAAAACTATAGATCCTGTTGCTGCTAACGAAAGAATGGAAAAGAAAAAGCAGTTGTATGGCAACATGTTAACTAAAGATTTCTTACAAAACTTAGAGGATGAAACTGGTTTGCCTTTAGCTCCTAAAGAGTTTGTTGCTGAAAGCTCTGAAGAAGTTGAAATGTTTATGGCACTTAATTATAAGCAAAATGTAGAAATAGCTTTAGAGAAAGCAATAGAGTACACTTTAGATATTAACGACTATGACGAGATTAAACGATATATGATTCGTGATCTTGTTGTTTTAGGTTTATGTGCTGCTAAAACAGAAATTTCAAAAACAGAAGGTGTTAAGATACGTCACGTTGACCCTGTAAACCTTATAACTTCTTTTTCTGCTAAACCAGACTTTAAAAATATAAGACACGCAGGTGAGATTTATTCTATTACTATTGCTGACTTAAAAATGCAAGCTGGTGATGAGTTTAGTGAGGAGGATTATATTAAAATAGCTAGAGAGTATGCTGGAAAAAATAATAACCCATCAAATTATGGTACTCAAGCTTATTACGAGAATGGTAACGAGACTTATGACTACGATAAGTTTAGTGTTAATATATTAGATGCTGAGTTTATTACAAGTCACTCTTTAAAATATGAGAAGAAAGAAAATAGATTTGGTGGTTACTCTGTAAACAAAAAACCTTCTAATTATAAAAAACCTAAAAACTCTAAAACAAAGAGAGAAGATATAGGTCAAACAGTAAAGGTTATATATAAGGGTAAGTATATTGTAGGAACAGATTATATATTTAATTATGGCATGATGCAAGATATGCCTAGGGCTAAGTCTAACTTATCTGAAACAAGGTTATCTTATATAGTGTATCAACCAAACTTATACAAAATGAAGAGTCGTTCTTTAGTAGATAGAATGATTCCTTTTGCTGACCAAATACAATTAGCTCACCTTAAAATACAACATACTTTAGCTAAAGCTAGACCAAAGGGTGCGGCTTTTGAAATAGGTTCTTTGGAAAACGTTTCAAAAGGTGATGGTGGTACATTTACACCTATGGAGCTTCAAGAGATATACGATCAAACTGGTAATATATATTACAGACGTATAGATGATGAAGGTCAGATGACTGGGGCTATGCCAATTCAGGAGTTAGAGAATGGTATAGGTCGTGATTTTAACACTCTTATAGGTGTTTATAATCACAACATGCAAATGATTCGTGATGTGACTGGTGTAAACGAATCTAGAGACGCTTCTAAGCCATCTAGCGAAGCTTTGGTAGGAGTTCAAAAACTATCTTTATTAGCATCTAACAATGCTACTAGAGATATTAACGATGCTTATCTTAACGTTACAACAAGAGTTTCTCAAAGCATAACTGTTCGTATGCAAGATTTAGTAAACTTTAAAGGGTTACATAAGATGTATGCTAACGTTATAGGTGATACTGCAATGTACTCTATAGATATGATGAAGAAGCTTTCTATTCACGAGTTTGGTATAACACTAGATGTTGCACCTAGCGAGGAAGAGAAGCAGATGATGGAGCAGAATATACAAGCATCTATAGCTCAGAAAGAAATTAGATTAGAAGATGCCATTATGATTAGATCTATTAAGAATATTAAGATGGCTAATCAAATGCTTGTTTTAAGAAGAAAAAAATATCAAGAAGAGCAGCAATTGCAAGCACAAGAAGCTTCTAAGCAAAACGCTGAACTACAACAGCAGTCTGCTCAACAAGCTGCACAGCTAAAGCAACAAGAGTTGCAGACTGAGATGCAGATAGAGCAGGCTCGTGTTCAAGCTAAAGCTCAAGCAGACATGGAGTTGAAACAATTAGAGTTCCAACTTAAAGAGCAGTTTGAGCAGGCTCAGCATCAAAGAAGGTTGAGGGAAATAGAGTTAGGAAACTTAGGTAAAGAGGGTGCTGCATCTATTCAGGGAGAGGTTCGTAAAGCTGTCCAAGAACAGTCTGCTATGAATCAATCTCAGATGATTGAACAGAGACAAGGTAAGAGAGGTCCTTTAGGTGAGGATCAAAACACACCTCAATAGTTTGACATTAATATAAAATAGTTTATATTTGCGAAAATAACATAAATTAAATTTAAGACAATGGATATAAGAGATGAATTAGTAAAACAGTTTGGAGGCGAGGTTGTACAACCTGAATCTAAACAAAATATCGTTGACTTGACTGGTGATGAAAACCAAGCAGTCGAGTCAGAGCAACCTGTAGCGCAAGAGCAATCTAACGTTATAGACTTGACAGGTGAGAGTTCTTTAAATACTGAGGAAACTACTAACGTTGAGGAACAACCTCAAACTAGTCAACCACAAGAGGGTGAGGAAATCAGTGATGATGAAGTTGTCTTACAATACCTTAGCGAAAAGCTTGGGCGAGACCTAACATCATTTGATGATCTTAACAAGACTACTAGTATAGAAACAGAAAGCAATGACTTTGCTAGCGAGCAGCTTCGAGTTATTAATGAGTATGTTAAGAATACTGGTCGTACAGTTCAAGATTACCTAAACACTCAAACGGTTGATTTAACCAACGTGTCTGATGACGCTTTAATGAAGGAGTATCTAAGATTAGATAATCCAAATTTAACTGATGCAGAGTTAAATGACTATATGGCGACAACGTACAAAACAGACAAGGAGGCTTATAGTGAGAGGGAGACCAACGCTGGTAAGGTTCAGCTTATGAAGGACGCTAAAGCTGCTAGAGACTACTTTAATAAGGTTAAGGAGGATTATGCTATGCCCGTAAAGGCAGATGATCCTGCTGTATCTGAAGCAGAGAGAAGTGAATGGTTATCTCAGATGGAAGGGACAGTTGACGACCTAGAAGGTTTGTCTTTTTCTATGAATGACAAGGGTGATGAGTTTGTTTATAATCTAGATGACGATGCTCGTCAGGAGATTAAAAACTATAACTCTAACCTAGAAAACTTCTTTGATAAGTATGTTAATGAAAGTGGTGACTGGGACTTTGACGCTTTGAATACGGATATGTACATCTTAAACAATATAGATAAGATTGTTAGAGGTGTTGCTAATCAGTATAGAAGTAAAGGAACAGAAAGCGTAATTAATGAGATTAAGAACCCTTCGTTTACTCAGGATAAACAAGAAGCTCCAGTAAAGCAAGAGTCAACTCTTGATATGTTGAGACGACAAATACTTGGTTAAAAAATTAATTATTATTTATTTAAAATTATAAAAAATGGCAACAGTAAGTTTAGGTACTAACATGGTGGCAACACCATCAAGTGCAGCAGTTGCAATGACATCAAACTACGTGTCTTCTGCAGACTTAATCGCTTCTGGTGATACTTCAGCAGCTTTTCACCAACGTGATGTTGATGAGCAACTTATTAAACGATACGGTAATCAAGGGATTACTGGATTAATGGAGCTTTTAGGTTCTAAGAAAGAAACTAAAGCAAACCTTTTTGAACACTATGAAGAAACTCTTCTTCATAACTCATTTACAGGATCTATTTCTGGAGATGATTTAACAGTAGCTTCTGGAGATCGAGATAGCTCTGGTAACACTGCAGTTCGTGATGGTGACCTTATTTTAGGTAACACAGGTACTATGTACTATGTAACTGGTCAGCATGATGATGGTGAAGCTTCTTCTCAACCAGAAGAACAATTTAGAATTAAAGTTGTATCAACTGGTGCGGTTGCAGCAGGTCAAGCAGATACAACTTTTGCTATTGTAGGTAACGCTTACGCAGAACAAACTGGTCAGCCAGTTGGTGTAACTCCGATGGTTCATCACTACTCTAACAGATGTCAGATTATTAAAGAATCTTTCACTGTTTCTGGTTCTGAAGCAACTAACGCAGTTTACGTAAAAGTTAACTCTCCTGAGCATGGTTCTGGATACTTATGGTATTTACAAGGTGAGGCTGACACTTATCAGCGTTTCTTAGATTATTCTGAGCTTGCAATGATTGTAGGTGTTGGTTCTACTGTACTTGAAGATGGTGCTATTGATGGTGCTGGTTCTCAAGTTAAAACTACAGAAGGTCTTTTACCATTTATTGAAAACAAAGGTCAATCTATGGATCTTGGTTCTTCTGCAATTACAATGGCTGACTTTGATGCTGCTGTTAAGTCTTTAGATAAATATCGTGGTGCAAAAGAGATGGCTCTTTATGCTGGTATTAACTTATCTTTAGATATTGATGACTTATTAGCTGCACAAGGAGCTTACGCTGCAGGTGGTGCTAACTATGGTACTTTTGCAAATAACAAAGATATGGCGTTAAATTTAGGTTTCAACTCGTTCTCTCGTGGTGGTTATACTTTCCACAAGAAAACTTATGACTTATTCAACCGTCCTGACTTGTTAGGTGCTGATGGATTTAAATACAATGGATACGGAATGTGTATCCCTATGGATTCACAAAAAGATGCTCGTTCTGGTGAGAAGATTCCTTCGTTACGTATGCGATACAAAGCAGCTAACGGATACTCTCGTGAGATGGAGCACTGGTTAACTGGTTCTGCAGTTCTACAAAACAAAACTAACGAAACAGATGAGTTACGTTGTAACTACCGTACTGAACGTGGTTTTGAAGGATTTGCTCCTAACCGTTTCTTATTGTTCAAAAAATCATAATTATTAATATATAAAAGATAAGAAAATGGTAGAAAAATATCTATACTTTAGAAAAGGAACTGCTGCTGCATCAGAAGATGATGAGGTAACTGGTTCAACTTATTATCCTTTTAGTTCTTTTAGAGGTGCTTGTTCAGGTACTTCTGATCAAAAAGGTGCTGTAACTGATGATGACGATGCAGTAAGTTTATTCTTTACACCTAAAGCCTCTAGCGGGTCTGGTGGTGATGCTGATGATGTTCAAGGTGACAACGTAGATGTTGTTATCTTAGCAACAGCTCAGTATGGTCAAAAAGCTGTAATGGACAACCTACTTCAACAAATGGTTCATTTTTCAAATGATAAAAATGAAGCTATATTGACAGTGTTCGATGGTTATTCAGGAAGCGAGCAAAATTTAACAGGTATCACAGACATTGATATACTACACGTTGAAAATGCTGACTAATAACTAGAAATAGTTAATTATATTACTGGGGGAGGGATTTACTCTCCCCCTTTTATAAACTTTAAGTTAATTTTAGAAAATAATTATTATGTCAAAGACAAAAACTCGTAAGGCTGTTACGCCTCCTACGTCTACTAAGGTTGAAGCTAAAGCTCCCGTAGTAGAAAAAAAATTCACCCCTCGATTTGCTAATAAGAAACAAGAGTATAAGGCTTCTGTATATCAATTAGTTTCTAAAGCTAAAGATAGAAGAGGTATGCCTCAATACCCTGTAGTTTCTTTATTAAAAGCTGAGGATATTATATTTGACCCTGAAACAGGTGAGAATAGAAAGATTAGATACGTTCCTGGAGAGGCTTCTATATTTGTAGACGATCACCCAGAAACAGCTAAAATGAGAGAGCCTATTGCTTTCACAAATGGATTTGTATTTGTAGATCACACTAACCCTACCCTTAAAAAATATTTAGATACCTGTAACGCTAATGGTAGTAATCCTCATAGAATAAAATCTAAAAACATTTTATTTACAATGAAGGACGATGAGAAGGCTGCGCAAGATAAAATAGCTCAGGTTGCTGATGTTATGGACGCTGTACAAAGTGCTCTTAAAATGCCTTTAAATGAGCTTGTAGGGTATGCTAAGGTATTAGGTGTTAATACTAACAAGAGTGTAGATGAGATTCGCTGGGATATGAAGATTCAAGCAGAAAAGAATCCTACAGCTTTCTTAGCAGGTATGAATGATCCTCGTACAGAGATGAAACAACTTTTATTAATGGCTGAGGAATCAGGTATTATCTCTATGAAGAAAACAGGTGTAACTTGGGTATCTTCAGGTAATACTATTTGTGTCCCTGCAATTGGAGTTAAGCCTATCGAAAGAATGGTAGACTTTTGCTCTGAAGGTGAGGGAGAGCAGATATACGCTGAGATAGAGCGTAGGCTAAAAGCAATTAATGGATAATGTATTAATGTTATATATGCAAGAGGGGGACTTAACAGTCTCCCTTTTTTTGTTATACGAATTAATTTCGTACTTTTGCTAGGGAATAAAATACACAATAATGACGATTGATGAAATATATAGACTGGTGCAAACCTTTGCTAATAAAGAACAGAGAGGTTTTATATCCCCTACTGATTTCAATCTTTTAGCAAAACAAGCAGAGCTAGAACTATACAATAAAAGACTTTCTATAATAAAAGAAAAGTCTCCAACTAAGAGAATACAAGGAGCATACGCAGAGACTTTGTCTCCAGAGTTAGCAAAACAAGATATAGCTAATTTTTTTAGCCCACAAGAGTTAAATGTAGTTGATGGCAGCGTTTCTTATGAAGGAGGTAGGGCTCAATTAATTTGCGATTATATAGAGGCAATATTTTCTACGCCTAGTGATGATTACTCAATATCCTCAAACATTCCTGTAGATATAGTAAAGCCTAGTGATGTAAATCAAATACTAAGAAGTAGTTTGGTAAAACCTTCTAATTACTACCCTATAGCTTTAATTTCTGGAAACGCTAAAGGTAAGGTTATTAATGTTTTTCCTGATAGCGTAACAAAAATTATTGTTTATTGTTATTATTATGGTGACACTGTACCTAAATGGTCTTACGTCACAGTATCAGGGAAGCCAATTTATGATGTTGGAGCTTCTGTTAATTTTAGAATATCTAGTAGGTGTCATGGAGAGTTAGTTGTGAAAATATTAGAGTATTTAGGAGTTTCAATTAGAGAGCCTGAAGTTGTTCAATACGCTCAGGCTAACGAAATAAAAGCAGATAGTTAATTATGGCAATGGATTATACAGATATAGATCAAGTAGTAAACGACTTTCAGTTAATGATGGATGACACCTCTTATGATAAAGAGGCTCAAATCTATCAATTAAGATTACTAGCAATGCAAGGCTTAAGAGAGCTTACGTTTGATGTTGAACAAAGTGTTAAGACAACTACACTTATTGTAGATTCTACAACACTTCAATGCACCCTACCTGATGATTACCTTAAGTTATTGAAGGTTGGATATAAAAATGATGACGGAAATTTTGTGTCGTTAGGTTATGATTCTAATCTATCTTTAGATTCAAGCGTGTCCTCTGAGGTTGGTAGTAGCTCTTATGATGAGAATAATCCTTACTACCACACAGATATAGGTAAGAAGTTCGGAGTAGGTGGAGGAAAAAACTCTTTAGGCTACTATAGGTTAAACAGAAATGATAACACTATAAATTTCTCTTCAGATTTATCTGGTAAAACGGTTTTTATGGAGTATATTTCTGATGGTACAAGTATTACTGAAGATAATAGAGCTGCTGATCATATAATAAAATTAACATTCAACAATTATAGCAACTTGTATATCCCTGCTTCTGGCTCTCAATCTGTTGCTTTTCGCATACCTCATCCTACTACAACTGGGTTTGTTGCCTATCAAGACTACAAATTTATTAGAGGAACTGCATCATCTAGCACTGCAAGTACTGAAATTGTTATTTCTGCTTCAGATACAGCTAGCGATATTGCTAGAAAATTTGCAGATGTAATTAATAGCGGTCATCAAAAATTTGGTGTATCCCCATTTAGTAATATTATGTCAGCTAGTAGTAGCGGTAATACTGCTATAGTAACTTATAAAAATACAAAAAGAGATAATCCTGAAGGTAATCTTGATGATTATGGGAATCTAAACTTTGTAGTTGGAGCTACAAGCCAACAAGGTAAAGTTTTATCTAAAGGAATAGAGTTAATTCAGATGGGTAGTAATTTGTCTGCACCTAGGATTCATAAGTTTTGCGAAGAAGCTTTGAGGTGTTATATTTACTACAAGTATATTCAAAGAAAACGTGGCATTCCTGCTAACGAAAAACAAATGGCTAAAAGAGCTTACTACAACGAAAAAAGATTAGCTAGAGCTAGAATGATGAACTTTAATAAAGAAGCTGCTATGCAGGTTTCTAGAAAGGCATTTAAGCAATCTCCTAAGATATAATTTACAATGGCACAAGATAAGAGAGTATTTACGGGTGGTATGGACAAAGATTCTGAACCACGCTTAATTAAACAGGGTGACTACAGAGACGCAAAGAATATTAGAAATGTTGCTTCATCTGATGGTACTTCAGGCTCTGTAGAGAACATAGAGGGAACTCAGGAGGTTAACTATAATTTTATAGATGAGTCTGAAACTATAGTGGAGCTAATAGACGAAGAGGTTATAGAGGAGCCACCTGTTCCGCAGATTCATTATTATCAAGATATTATATTAACAGGTCGACAGAATGCTGGAGCTTATTATGCAGTTAATCAAATTCGCAACACTTTTGTTAGTCCTGGTAATCCTAATCTAATTTCTTTAGCCTATTGGCCTACTGGTATTTTTCCTACTTGGAGCGATGGAGATTTTGAAGCTGAATTTATATACACAGACACTGCTGCTGCTATATACGCAAATTTTAATCCAGAAAACGGTTTACACAGTCAAAATATTCCTCTTGTTCATTTTGATACTGGAACTGAAATGACTGGGCATTCAGAAGTTTACTACATAAATAGTTATACTTATAATGATTCCCTTGATTACATTCCTTTAACCCCTAATGTTCAGATGAATGGTACAGCAACCATTATTGTTAGGATTATAGCTGATCAACCAAATTTAGATTTTAAACTTGATTTTTGGAGTACTGCAAATCAGGTAGGTACTGCTGGTGGTGCTCTTTGGAGTAATACAGTTGATGACTTCCCTCCTTATGGTCAGCTAAATATACAACAAACTGAAGATCCTATTATTCCAGCAATTAATATAGGATCTCTTAATTCTTTTATACTTGTAGACGGAGGTTTTGGTGTTGCTCCAATCGACCCTGAAGATGGAGGTCCTATAGGTGTTGATAATCCTTTTTCAGGAGAAGGGGCCATAACAGAGGTTCAAATGACTATTACTGGTATAAACCCTATCACACCTCAAGATCCTCAAAACGAGTTTAAAATATTTAGCGTTGTTGAAAATGGTAATGGTACTGTTGAGGCTATACCTTTTGCTCAAAACGTGTTTAATCAATTTGAGAGTGACTTTAATAGTGGTGATCCTTTTGAGTTTGATGGAGATATGACTGAAATAGCTGCCTCTCTTCACGACAAACTTTCTGTACCTTTTAGTACTCAAATACTTGTTCCTGGATCAACTTCTGCTTCAACTCACACTATATCTACATTAAACAATAATGTTGCAACTAGTTTTGGTGTTAACACTCAACTAGGGGTTGTTAGATCACCAAACCTTAGTGCTACAGCATCTGCTAGTGATTTTTATGTTTTAGAGTCTTACAATTCTTTATCTAGTTTTAGTTCTTATCGAAATTCTGGTCTTAATTTTATTGACGCTAATTCTAGCGTATCTATACTTAATGATTCTATAACTATAGAAAACCCAGTTCGAGGATCATTTAATAGAGAAGTGTTTTTTCCTGTTCCTTTAGGTGGGATAGTTAAAGGTGATGTTTATAGAATAGAGGCAAATATTTCTACTTTTTCATCTTCAGGAAATTCTATTACTTTTCAAACACAAGATGGTAAAAACGTTAGTCCTGCAGTAACTTCTACTAATAGTAGTTTTTCTTTTCAGTTTGAGGCTCAAGGGAATAATCAATTATTTAAATTAATTGTAGCTAATGATTTTGCAGAGCAAGATACTATAGTAATGTCTAACGTGTCAATAAGACAATTTAGAAATCCTGAAACTGAACTTATAGTAGATTTTAGAGCTTCTTATACCTTCGATTTAGTTTTTAGTACTGATGCTGCTACTGCTATATCTGATTATCTAGCAGGTACATCTCAAAGAGATTTAGCTTGGTTTGATGGTGTTAATGTTAACTTAACTCAAACTATTCAATACGGATCTAACTATGACAACCTTATTGAAGATATTGGTAATTATGATGTACAAATTAATCAATTAGAAGAAGTTATATCAACTCTTCAAGGACAACTTACTAGTGTAATTAGTGAGTATAATGCTACCATAGGGGGTTTAAACGCTGCATCTCAAATGGATGGTGCTGAAGCTATAGGTAGCTATAACTATATAAGCTCTGGCTTAACTAATATAGAATCTGTTATTGAAAATAATGACGAGACATTAGCTGGTTTGTTTCAAGTTTTAGAAAGTATTGGAGATGGAAGTTATGAAGAAGGTTTTTCAGAAGGTGTTGCATCTCAAGCTAGTATTATAGCAGATTTACAATCTCAGTTAGATGAGGCTTTAGAAAATGCTCAAAACACTAGTACTACTGTAATTAATGCTTTAGGTCAGAACTTACTAACAAATGGGGATTTTGGAGATTCAAGCGGAATATCTTCTTTTCCATTTACTCAATCTTTAAATACTGGTTCTAATGGTTGGATTCATTATAATGATCCTAGTAATTTTGGAAGTGGTGTAAATGTTACTGCAGAATCGGCGGCAATTACAACTACCGAAGGCAGTTCAGTTTTAAAGATGGCGAGAGGTAGCGTTAATAGTATTCATATAACAGCTGCTGCCGCTTTTAATAATTCGACTGAATCACTAAACATTACTGAAACTGGAAAGTTTTATAGACTTTCATTTGATATAGTAAAATCTATTTCTGCAGGATTTTTTGGCTCAGGTAGTGAAGAAACTAGTGAATTATCATATTACGATGGTACATCAAGTTGGATCACCATTGGAAGTGTAAGTAGTGGTGATCAAAAAATAGTTTATTATGAAGCTACAGGATCTACATTTGCTATAAGATTAAATGAAAATTTTCGTGAAGTGCATCTTGATAACTTTAGTCTACAAGAAATAAGTGCAGACAGTATAGATGATTATCAAGATTTATTAACTCAAAATGAAGCTGCACAACAAGAGTTGTCAGACATTCAAAGTGCAGTAAATGAAGTTATAGGTTCTGTGCAGCCAACTACCCTTGGTGGTGTTCAAAATTTAATTCAGGCTTACCAGCAAGCATCAGCATCTGCTAATGAAATATCTAATGAGCTAGGAGGTTTAATAACCCTACTTAATAACGCTTCATTCTCTAATGAAGAGGTTCAAGGAAATATAACAGAGCAAATAGCAATTTTAGAAGAAGCTATTCAGGCTGTTGTTGACATAGATTCTAATATATCCTCAAACTCTAGTTACTCTGATATTGCTGGGTTTGTTTCAGCAGCTGGTACTGTAAGTGATGATTATTCTGTTTTAGTAGATTCTATTACAGAGCTGCAACAAACTGTAGGGGGTATAGTTACGGCTGGTCAAGGCGAAGGTTTTGCAAATCCTGGAGGGTACTCTATTACGTCACCTACTGTACTTGGTGATTACGCCTTGTACCAGACTCAGCTTGACGCTATGACTGGTCACGTTCAAACTCTTCTCAATTCTTTGAGTGATCTTTCTACAGCTAATTCATCTCTTCTTTCAGATCTTCAGTCACAATCTAGTGCGGCTGCAGATGCTGCAGCTGCTGCACAAGCAGATTTTGATGATCAACTTGCTGCAGCGAATGCAGAAACACAAGAGGCCGTAGAAGCTCTTGCAGCTGCACAGGCAGAACTTGATGCTCAATATCTGCTTGGATACAATGATGCTGGAGTATTACTTAACCAACAGCTAGAAACGGCACTGACTAACCTCAACGCTGCTACTGCCACGTTAGAAGGAGTAAACCCTGATATAGCGGCTGCTCAAGAAAACTTAACAACTTTAATTAATATAGCTAATGATCTACAAAGTCAACTTGAGACCACTACCCCAGAGGATGGTATATCTCAAGCTGATTTAGATGCTGCCATAGCTAATGGTGAGGAGATTGCAGAGACGTTGCAGTTAGCTTTAGATGCAGCTATTACCAACTTACCTTTAACTAACCTTATATCTAACGGTGACTTTGCCAATAATAGTATTCAAAATGTCACTATATTCAACTCCTCTTCGGAAACTACTTGGTCAGTTGAAAACGAATCTTTACTTCTTAGTAATCCTGGATACGCTTTAAATCAAACTATGGCAGGATCTTCAAGCTATGTTGAGATGTTTTCTTCAACTCTAACTCAGGGGAATTACATATTCTCATACGATACTTTTGGTTCTGGAGCACCTCAAGTGAAATTAAGAGAAGTTTTTGAGGGTAGTAATCCTCTTATTGCTGTAGGAGATCCTATTATTCAAGGCAATTCTGTTATACACAACTTTGCTTTTACACCATCTGATCCTTCTGGATCTACTGTTAAAGTAAATATTTATGGGCAATCTTTTGATGGTTCTGTAGATAATATATCTTTAGTTAAGCTGCCTGATAACGTAACATTAACTCAGACTATAATTGATCAGGTAAATACTGATTATCAATCTATTCAGCAATTAATAGTACAGCAAGCTGTTTCGATGGCAAACATGTATACCGAAGATGATTTAGATGTTTATTATAACAATGGTTTTGCAGACGGTGCTGCTTCAGTAGACATTACTTCTGATAACCAAGCTGTAAATGATCAGGCTTACTTGTTGGGATATAATGAAGGTCAGCTATCAGTTAATCCTGATAACCTTTTCACCCAAGAGCAAGTTGACGTGCTTGAAGACGAGGCTTACCTTCAAGGTATTACTGACGCAGGAAACAATAACTTTGATTTTATAACTCAATTAGTATCAACTGCTATGGAATCTGCTGATTACATGACAGATATGTACACAGAAGTAAGTTCAGATATAATTAGACTATTGGGTCTTTTAACAAACCTAAGTAATGGTGCTCAAGACTTTACTGCAACAACTGTAGCTGATGCTTTAGGTGATTTAAGTTTAATAAGTACGGTAGATCAGCAATACATAAATCAATATAACGCTGATCATACTCAAAACGTTAACAACATTAACGAAATTATAACTATTATTCAACAGCAACTGCTAACTTTAGAGCAAAACCCTGTTCAGTCAAATAATGTTAACGAGGAGTTTAGTTTTGTTCTTTATGGAGATGTAGATTTGGAAGTTGATCTTGACGGAAGTACAAATACTTTTAATGGACATGGAAACTATGCTAATATTACCCAAGGTCAAACAATAAGACTTCTATATTGGAATGAAAACGTTATTAATCATGAAATTCCTGATGAATCGAGGTATATAGAGCTAGTTCCTAATCAGGGGTCAAATTTTTCCTCAGGTATTTTAAATTCTTGTCATCTGTTTGATAACACTGAATCTCATATTTCTGATGGAACTTATTCTTCATTAGGGCCTCATGATCACATTAGGGTTATAGGGTCAGGAACTGGTGACGCTTCAGTATTAAAGCTTTCTATAAAAAACTTTAATAGCGACAATGTGTTTATGTCTTCAATTCTTGGGCCTACTATTGCAGATGACTATGAATTTATTGATAGCAACAACGAAGATTTAGATAGAGGTTTTCACTTTACTATATCTGTTTTATCTGGAGATCCATCTTGGCAATTCGCCTTAATGAACGATAATAACATAGTAAGTGCTTCTAATATTTCTGATGTGTCGTTAACTCACATTAATCTTGTGTCAGGATCTTATACGGAGGGAGGTAATGTAGGCGTAGTATCAGAAACTAATTTGTTAACTAGTACTGCTGATGAGTTGATTTTTCCTTTAGTCGATGATGGAGGATTTGTTGCATCTTCTCCGACAAACCCAAGCAATCCCGCTTGGAATTATAGCTTTACTGAGGGATGGAGAAATCGCACTGGTAATATTGTATTTGATACTGATGTTCTAGAAAAGTCTGTTACTTTAGAGTCTAACACTACTTACGAGTTAACATGGCATTGTTGGATGCCTATTGCTGATGGTAGAAGATATTCTATTGACCTTGGTGATACCAGCGGTGGAATAGAAAGTTCTAGTTATAATCAAACAAGTTCTTCATTATGGACTCCTGATCAGAATTATGTATATGAAGGAGATAACGTCAAAAGGTTTGAGGCAGAACCTGGAAGTAATGTTGCTGTTATAGATAGTATTGCTCCAGGCGGTCAGAGAAGAGCTAGAGTTATTATAACAACTGGTCCTAACTATTCGGCAAACGTAATAAGAATATATGGAGGAAGTCCTGACCCAAATCCCGCTACCACTAATGATTTAAATAAGGCTGGTGGATGGACTGGTAACATAAAAAACTTTGCTATTAGAAAAGTTGGAGGAACTGACAGCTCAACAACGAATTATAATATAAACCTTCTATACGAAAGAACTTCAACTTCTTCTCTTAGATCTCAACTTTCAAGTCCACTATATAATAGGTCAAGAATATTAAACGGATCTGCTAGAAGAGTAATAAAAGATAAGCTCACAGGAGTAACTAGAGAAAGACCTATTGTTGCTGGTGGTTATAAATGTATTGGCTCTTATGAAGATAAGCCAAAGAATAGAGTTTATTATTTTATATTTAATGAGAGAACTGCTAAAAAGTATGATTGCATACTAGAGTATGATTTGATGACTGATTCAATACAGACTGTTTATCAAGATGGAAGATCTTCTAGCGATAACTCTCCAAATAATATATTAAACTTTTCAGAACACCATCTTATTACTGGTGTAAATAAAATTGATGATATACTTTATTTTACAGATAATCTTAATAGACCTAGAAAAATAAACGTTGAGCTTGCGAAGCAGAACGAGAAAAATATAAACAATCCTAGGTTTATTTTTAAAGATGCTTATTATAAAAGTAGTTTAGAAACTGTTTATATAGGCATTGGACCAAACTCTCATCCTTTTGAGGAAGGTGATCATATATATGCTCAGTTAGGTGCTATAGCAGGCACTGCAGCAACAGGTATAAATGGGTACTCTGAGATATTAGGAGTCGTTAAAAAACCTTCTGCTGGTACAACATTTAATGTTACTAATGGTAGTGCTACAGTTAACGCAAGTACTGGTCATAATCTAGATGATTTTGCTGGAGACTGGATAGGTATACAAGATGCTAGTAGTAATAACTTCCCTGTGTACTATCAAATATCTTCTGTAGCTCAAAACACTATTACTTTAACATCCCCTTATAACGGGGGTAATAACACTGCAGCCCTTCCTGTTCAGTTTAACGGAGAAAATGCTGTTGGTTTAATTACAAATTCTCCTTGGCCTGGAGCTTTCACTCCTGTAGATGGAGTTATATTATACGCTGATCCTTATTCTGATATTAGGTTAACAAATGCTTACTCTCCTCTTATTAGTTTTGGTACTTATGAGGATAAGATGAGATACTTTGACGTTGTAAAACATCAACCTACCCATAGGCCTACACTAAACTTATCAGTAGACGTAAGTTTTGCTGCTAACAACATTCTTGATAACGTGTTTCAATTTAAATATAGATACGTTCACAAAGATGATGAGCAAACTTCCTATAGTCCTATATCAGACGTTGCAATAGACCCTATGTTTGCTTTAAACTCTGCTGTTGACGCAGAAGACTACGGTTCTATAGCAAATAAAATAACTATAACTTATGATGATACTATTGCTGATGTAAAGGATATAGAGATTGTTGCTAGAAAAGGTAATAATGGAGAGTTTGTTTTAGTTGATACTTTAACAAATAACTTTATAAAATACCTTAAAAAAGTAAAGAATAGTTACTTACCAGAATATCAATTTACTGATATACAATCTAGTGTTAAGTTCTATAATAATGGAACGTATCCTTTTGTTGATAAGAAAGATTCTGATAAGCTTTATGACGTTGTTCCAAAACTTGCTAAAGCACAAACTATATTATCTAATAATAGACTTGCTTATGGTAACGTTTTAGAGGGGTATGACAACACTAGGTTGATAGCTAACTCAGGATACTTTTTTGAAGACGGCACTGCTTTAGAGGCTGGGACTGTAAATATTTTATATAATGGTGCTTATGAAGGAAATATTGGAGCTGGAGGTAGTTCTCAATTTACTTTAGGAGGTACTGGTAATCCTAGTACTTATGATCCTGAGCTTGATTTTAGTTCTATAAACTTGTCTCCCGACAGTCAACAACAGTTAAGCTTATCTCTTGGTTTTTTCACTCAAGCAGAAAACTGGGCTAACAGTGAAGTTTCTAGAAGAGCTGGTAGTTTAGTAGCGAATTATAACATGACTGGATTTGGAGATATTGATTCGTTTTGCAACGAAGTTGTCTCTCAAATAAATAGTGGAAACTTTGAGGGTGGATGTGCTATGTCTACAAATGTTGGAACAAATGCTAGTGACTACTACATGGGATATTTCTCTAATACTGAAGCGGTAACTGCTAGTTACCTAGGAGCTGGTGTTGTTAGAATTCTCTTTGAAACTTCAAACGTTAATGGTGGGGGTATGGATGGTGGAGATTTTTATAATTTTCAACATCAACTCTCCTCGTACTTTACGTCAGGTAATGGAGGTTTATCTTCCTTTAAGACAGGAGCTTTTCATAACTTTGGTGTAGCTTACTTTGACGAGACAAACAGATGCTCTTTTGTTAATACTGCTCCAGATTATCAAGGTATAACAGCCCCTGGTGATGTTCCTTTAAACGGTACAAGACCTTACAATAAGTTCTTTACAGAGGCTGCTGGAACCCCTGCAAACACGCCATCTACAGTTGATATTAATATATACAACAGACCTCCTAGATGGGCAACTAATTATCAGTTTTACTATACAGGAAACACAACAATAGATGAATTTATTCAGATGATGTTTGTTGGAGCTAAGATTGCCACTGATAGTAACGATAAGCAGATATATCTAAACATGGGAGCCTTAAAGGGTAAAGATTGGAGTTACAATCAAGCCAACAACTCTCAGATAGATTATAATTATGTAGCTGGAGATAGAATTAGATTTATAAGTTTTGACCCTGGAAACGGTAGACAGACGTTTGGAGAGTATATAGATTTAGAGATTGCAGGTATGGATCTTTATATTGATGGGGAAGATGCACCAATAGATGTTAACAGTGAAACTGAAGGTTTTTACTTAAGAATAAACGACCCTGGAAACTCTGCAGTTTTAACAGAGTCAGGAACTATTAGTATAGCTCATTCAGGTTTTAGTTATACAAGTAGTGGTTATGAAAAACTTATAGCAGAGATATATAGACCTAAGAAAGACTTAGATGAAGATCTTATGGTTTACTACGAGATAGGTGATAAAATACCTATTAAAAATCCTGGTACATCGTCTAGAACTCATGGAGGTGACAGTCCTCAAGGTGAATCATTTAATTTCAATAAAGAAATTGGAGATTATATATCTGATATTCCTGCTACTGTAAGACTATCTAGTGGAGATATATATTTCAAGCCTAGAAATATGGCAACAGTAACTGATGGTAGTTCTCAGGAAGTATTCTTCCCTGAAGATTATTACCTTAACGATTTCCATAGAACTAATCACTACAGTAGAGGTAGAATAAACGTTGTAAACAACAACGCTGCTGAAAGAAGGTTAGAGGCTAGTGTGTATTTTTCAGAGACTTACTCTAGTACAGGCTCTGTTAACGGTTTGTCTTCATTCAACCCTGCTAACAGTCCTTACTTTGATTACAACAAAGACTTTGGTTCTATACAGGCTCTTAAAATGAGGGATAACGACTTAATTATATTCCACGAGAGTAAGGTGGGTAGAGTGTTAGTTCAGAAAGACATCCTTAATACAGCATCTGGTGAAGGCTTAGTTTCTTTATCTACAAACGTAATAGGCAACTATGTAAATCTTTACAAAGGTGAGTATGGTTGTTGTTTACAACCTGAGAGTATTGTAGGTTTTGGTAACATATTTTACTTTATTGATATTAAAAGAGGTGCTGCTTTAAGACTGTCAGCTGATGGACTTACTGTAACTTCCGACCAAGGTATGAGAGATTACTTTAGAGATATTGGTGAGATGTATGTTATTAACGATCCTGAAGTAAGTCAAATAGAAAATCCTTTTAGTATTGTTGCTGGATACGACCCTAAGTATGATGAGTATATTGTAACGTTTCCAAATGTACTTGATGAGCGTAAAAATTTATGGGGCAAAGACTTTGTTAGGTGGGATTCGTCAAATGATAAGTACCAAAACAAAGAGACTCAAGTTCTGTATGAAAGTCAAACATTAGCTTTTAACGAAAGAACAAATAGATGGACATCTTTTTATGACTTCTATCCAGATTACTATGGAAGAGTTGGAAGACAATTTATAGGATTTAAAGAAGGTAGACTGTATAAACACAATATGACTGATAGACTTTATCAGGATTTATACATAAACAATGACGATTATTTGGCGACTAAAGGAAATAGTAAGTATAATAGTTTTTATGGTCAACAATTTGATTCTCACATAGAGTTTCCATTTAATACTGAACCTTCTTCTGTGAAGTCTTTTAATGCTATTAGCTTAGAAGGTGATGCTAAACTGTTTGCATCTATGTATGCTAATACAGGACAGGTTATTCAGGGTGACGGATTAGAAAATGGAGATAAAAACGTTATAAGAACTAGTATTGGATACAGACTTGTTGATGGAGATATTTTCAATTATCAAGATGGTTCTGGATCTGAGCCTTATGTTAGAGGTAATGGAACTAAATTCCTTGACAATTTAAAGAAAGGAGATGTTGTTAGAATTTTTGGATCAACCAAAGACTCAGGTTCATATACTTTTGTAACAAGAATTGTGTTATCTGTTGTTTCTAATACTTTATTACTTTTGTCTGAAAATATTAACCTTGAACTTGAAGGTAATCACATGGAAGTTTTAGATTACAAAACAAAAGAAGGGGTTCACTACTCTATGATTCCTTTTGTTGAGTCAATTATAAACACTGCAGATAGAGGTGACCTTATAGGCTACGAAAATCAAGGTGACGGATCAGAAATTACTGGAATTGGATTTGTTCAAGGTCAGTCTTTTGGGTCAAATTTAGGAGAGTTTTTTGGAACGATTAATAATAGCGAATACTCTTTAAATAAAAGAATCACTCCAAAAGAAATGTTTGTTGGTGCTGAGTATGTGTTAGCTGAGCAAGACCTTCAATATCCATTCTACATAAGTAGTGTTAATTATGATGATAAGTATCAAAATAATCTTCCTTCTGTAGGAGATATATTTGTTTGTCACAAAAATACTGATATAACTTACAATTCTAAAGTTATTAGTACAGACATTAAGTTGTACATAAGAAGACCTGATAATAAAGTTGTTTTATTAGGTTATCCTTATTTTATAACTGAAGAAAAAATATCTTTTGTAAAAAACCCAGATTACTCTGCACAAAATGAGGCTGGTGGGTTCTTGTTTGTGGTTAAGAATGGTAACGTAGAAGGTGAAAAAATGAAAGGTCAGTATATGATGACTAAGCTAACTACTGAGCATCCAGGACCTTCTTATCTTTCAAAGTATAAGTTTAACCTGTATGCTGCCAACGCAGATATAGACAAGAGTGAGCTTAGTAATAAATAATGAAAAAAAATTAGTACATTTGTAAAAATTCAATCTGATGGCAAAAAGAATAAAACCTAAAATATCATACAAGAAAAATAAAAAAGTACCTAAAGCTTTTGTTGGAGCTTTAACTGCAGGTTTAGGTGCGGTTAAAATGATTTCTGGAGCTAGACAAAGGAGAAGAGCTGAAAAGGCTGAGAAAGCTTTTGATAAAAGTAGACTAGAGACTAAGGTTAGCTCAGCTACTCAGAAGATGGCAGACCAACCAATTGATCAGGGTTATATAGAGCAAATGCAAGGTCAGCAAGCTGCTGACAGGGCTTCTGCTATGGGTGCTTTATCTAAAGATCCTAGAAACGTTTTAGCAGGTGTTCAAGCTTTAGAGGCTCAAGCTGGAAAGCAAAGAACAGAGCTTATGGGTATTCAACAGCAAGCTAAAACTGCAGCTATGCAAAATTTAGCTGCAGAACAAAGAGCTGTTGGTGAGAGAAAGGCTGATATAGCTGGTCAAGAGATTGCAGGAATAAGATCTGAAAAAGCTGCAGGTCAACAAAACATATTTGGTGGATTAGAAGATGTTGCTAGCGGTATTGGTGCTATGGCTAAAGATGGTGCTAAGATAGATTCTGAAGATGGAGGAGTTACTCCAGGGGAGTTCGATCACGACAGTAACCCTATTGATATGGTTCAAGATGGTGAAAAGATTGGTGAAGCTACAGGTGGAGAGCTTATACTACCTCCTGATGATGTTGAGAACATTAGAGAGGCTTTAAAG
>LUMP01000038.1_pt1 | contig 39931 bp, 43 predicted proteins | sample 729641 | NCBI WGS metagenome assembly LUMP01 (sample SAMN03860260, study PRJNA289734) | marine metagenome | biome: seawater column; feature: ocean; material: water; isolation source: Red Sea water column Station 12 - depth 47m | place: Saudi Arabia: Red Sea | collected 2011-10-15 | depth 47 m | reverse complement strand
CAATAATCTCTATAGCTTCCGTCTCGCTATATTTTTCAACCAGCAATTTTTTTGTTTGCTCAGAGAGGTCTAATATTCTTTTAGATTCAAGATCTTTTAAGTGCAGGTGATTAATCCATAGCGCTTTTTTAAAATCAAAACGAGCTCCTGATTTGTTTATTTCCTTATAATTAAAAGACTCAACCAGCTCTTCCATTGTATACCTCTCCTTTTCTTCTTTGTTACTCCAACCCAGAAGTGCGAGGTAATTATTAAGACCCTCAGGAATGAAACCGTGTTCTTTAAATCCATTAGAGTCTTCCCATTTAACAGCAAAAATAGGGTGTCCCTGTTCGTCTGCATCTCTTTTTGAAAGCTTCCCCGCTCCACTAGTTTTTAAAATTAAAGGGAGGTGATAAAATTTAGGAGGCTTCCATCCAAAAAACTCATAAAGTAGATAATGAACAGGAAGCGATGAGAGCCATTCTTCACCTCTAACCACTGATGTTATTTTCATATCATTATCGTCAACAACATTTGCTAAATGATAGGTTGGCATTCCATCAGACTTAAGAATAACTTTGTCTTCTAGTTCATTGGAATCAAATGTTAATTCTCCGCGTATCTCATCGTAAGCAGATATTTTTTTATTTTCTGGAATAGCTAGCCTTACCACATACCTACCCTCTTCTACTCTTTTTTTTCTTTCTTCTTCAGACACTGTAAAAGAGTTGTTAAGCCTCATTCTTGTTTTCACATTGTATTTAAAATCTATTCCCCCAGCTTCTCTAGCGCTATCAAGATCTTCTTGAGAGTCAAATGCGTAGTAAGCATTTCCTTGCTGTAACAATTTGTCTACCTGTTTTTTATAAAGTTTGGATCTGTTGCTTTGTCTAATAGGACCTTCGTCAACTTGAAGGCCCAACCATTCAAGAGAATCAATTATATGTTTCTCAGCACCATCGACAGTTCTCTTGCTGTCAGTATCTTCAATTCTTAAAATGAACTTGCCTCCGCTTTTTTTTGCTATCAAATAATTAAAAAGAGCCGTCCTTACTCCTCCAATATGTAGGGGGCCAGTTGGGCTTGGTGCGAACCTTGCTCTTTCTCTCATAGTTCAAATATAACACCATATTCAACGTTTTAGAAATTATACCCTATAATTGATTTATATTTGTCAAATTATGCATGATATTAAAATAAATGGAGCAAAAAATAAGCTTTTTGATACTAAGCGTGTATCACAAAAGCTAATTGATTTTGCAACAGAAGAGGGGTTTAAAATTGACAGACTTGAGTATAATTTTGTCGATTCAGAGAAGATGTACTCTCTAAACAAAGGTTTTTTAAATCATGATACCGATACTGATATAATTACTTTTGATTACTCTAAATCAAAAACAATAATAGCAGAGATTTTCATTTCAAGTGAAATGATGATAAAAAATGCATCTGAAAACATGCAAAGCATTGAAAATGAGTCCTTTAGACTTCTTTCCCATGGTTTGTTACATTGCATGGGTTATAAAGATAATACGGTTGAGGAGAAGGCGATAATGAGAAAAAAAGAAGAAGAGTTTATCTTTGCTGTTTCACGTGAAACATAAATTATGTTTGAATCTAAATATGATGTTATAGTTGTAGGGGGTGGCCATGCGGGAGCAGAGGCTGCTGCGGCTTCAGCAAATCTTGGAGCAAAGACTCTTCTTGTAACAATGAACCTTCAAACCATTGGCCAAATGTCCTGTAATCCTGCTATGGGGGGTATTGCCAAAGGTCAGATCGTGAGAGAAATTGATGCACTTGGAGGATACAGTGGAGTTGTTTCTGATTTAACTGCGATTCAATTCAAGATGCTTAATAAATCTAAAGGTCCAGCTATGTGGAGCCCAAGAGTTCAGTCGGATAGAGCTCAATTTGCCTTAAAATGGAGGGAGATGCTAGAGAAGACTCCTAATTTAGATTTTTATCAGGACATGGTTGTTGGGTTGATAGTTAAAAACAATAAAATTAAGGGGGTTAAAACAGGTCTTGGTAATAATATTTTTTCTAAAACGGTTATTTTAACCAACGGTACTTTTTTAAATGGATTAATCCACGTAGGAGAAAAAAACTTTGGAGGCGGAAGGGTTGGAGAGAAGTCTTCTACAGGAATAACCTCTGACCTTGAGTCATATGGTTTTGTTTCAGGAAGGATGAAAACAGGTACCCCGCCCAGAGTAGATGGAAGATCTCTAGATTATTCCGTTATGGAAGAACAGCCAGGGGATGAAATGCCGGCAAAATTTAGTTTTCTTGAGGAGATTAAACCTCTTAAAGATCAAACGAGTTGTTATATAACCTATACAAATTCACATGTCCACGATATTATGGCAGATTCTTTTGATAGATCGCCAATGTTTAATGGAAAAATTAACAGCACAGGCCCAAGATACTGTCCATCAATTGAAGATAAGATTCATAGGTTTTCAGATAAAGATCGTCATCAAATTTTTGTTGAGCCTGAGGGTCTTAATACTGTTGAGGTATATGTAAACGGTTTTTCTACATCAATGCCTGAGGACGTTCAATATTCAGCAATAAAAAAAATACCAGGTTTTGAAAATGTAAAATTTTTCAGACCAGGTTATGCAATTGAGTATGATTACTTCCCCCCAACTCAGTTAACCTTAACACTTGAAACAAAAATCATAGAGAATTTGTTTTTTGCTGGACAAATTAACGGAACAACAGGTTATGAAGAGGCAGCAGCACAAGGGTTGATGGCAGGGATTAATGCCGCAGCAAAAGTTTTTTCAAAAGATTCATTGGTTCTTACAAGGAGCGAAGCTTATATAGGAGTATTAATTGATGATCTAATTACGAAAGGAACAGAAGAACCATATAGGATGTTTACCTCTCGAGCTGAGTATAGAACTCTTTTAAGACAAGATAATGCTGATATAAGACTAACAGAAAAGTCTTTTAATATAGGCCTTGCATCTAAAAAGAGATTTGATAGAATACAGAATAAACAAGACAAAGTCAAAGACTACGTAGAATTCTTTGAAAAAACAAGCTATGAATTAGATGAAGTTAACCCGATATTAGAATCTGTAGGCTATGAGGCTGTTCCTCAAAAAGCCAAACTGGCTAAAATGTATGCTAGGCCTAATATTAAAAAAGATCATATGATCTCTTTAGCTTCTGTTAAAGATTACATTGAAAAGAATTCTCTAGATGTTGAAATTATCGAGCAGGCAGAAATTCAGATAAAATACAGGGGGTACATTGAAAAAGAAAAAAATAATGCTGACAAGCTTCAGAGGTTAGAAGACATTAAAATCCCAAAACACTTTGATTATGACTCTCTTGCTTCATTATCTTTTGAGGCAAAAGAAAAATTAAACTCTATTAAACCAAGCACCTTATCCCAAGCCTCGAGAATTAGCGGTATTAATCCAAGTGATATTAGCGTTCTTTTGGTTAAGATGGGTAGATAATTGTTCCACGTGAAACAGATCTTTAAAAAAGACCATAAACACTTTAAAGTAAAAGACTATATAAAGTCAGGTGATCTTTTTCAACTATATAAAGACAATAATTCTGGAATAGTTTGGACCTCTTTAGACAAGAATCATAACCATGAGTATTATTACTTGTCTGAAAAATATATTCCGCATAAAGAAAAAAAGGGTTTTTTTGGCTTTTTATATTTATTTGTTCAAAAGATCATGTTTAGATACAAATTAAAGAATCTAAAAAATCACATTAACAAAAACAAGACAGTTTTAGATTATGGTTCAGGAGATGGTAGGTTTGCAAAATATTTAAACCAACTACACATTAAAACAATGACCTACGACCCCCTTGTAAAGAAATTAGATGAATCAGAACCGAATAGCTATCAAACACCTGAAAATCAGGTAGATACGCTAATGATGTGGCACGTACTTGAGCATATACCAGATCTAGAATCATCGATTAAAGCAATATATAATTCTATAAAAAACAAAGGATCTTTGGTAATTGCTGTACCAAACATCGACAGCTTTGACTCAAAGCATTACAAAGAGTGCTGGGCAGGCTTCGATGTCCCTCGTCATCTCTATCATTTTAATCATGAAAGCTTAATTAATTTTATAGAAAAGCAAGGTTTTATTTATAATTATAGGAAACCATTAATTTTTGATTCTTTTTATGTTTCTATTTTATCAGAGAAAAACAGGAATAATCCATTTGGTATATTGATTGGATTGACTATAGGATTAATATCAAACTTTTTCGCACTTTTTTCTACTAACTATTCCTCATCTTTCTACGTCTTTACGAAAGACTAAACCTCTTCTTTATTAATAAGTTTAGTAAGGGTAATAGCAAAATTGGTGAACACTATTTTAGAATTTACATTTCTTGAAATTGAATAATGACAATCTTCTATTAATGATATTATTTCAATAAGATTAGAGCTGTGTACAAAAGGGGAAAGTTTATCAATTTTAAAATCTGTATTTGAAGAAAATGATCCCAAACTCTTGGAACTATAGCTTATCAACATGGCTTCTCTAATAAGATATGAGCAATAGCTTAAAAAATCTTTTTGCTGATCTCTAGAAATAGAGGCTAGTTTTTCAGACCATTTTGTAAGATCAAGAATTGCAGCTTTACTTTTTTTAGCTAAAAAGGCGAACCTTAAGCATTCAACAAAGTTGTTTTCGTGAGATATAGAATCAGACTCCTCATCCAAATAACTTATTGATCTCGCAACACTTCCTCTTGATGTATTTACAATTAAATTGTAGTCAACACCAGTAAAATTTTCTTTAATATAATTTGTGTGATCTACTTTATTTATTGGACTTAAGTTTGAAATTTGACAACGAGAAATTATAGTTGGGAGAATAGCCTGAATGCTTGACGTAATTAAAATAAAGTATGTATTAACAGGGGGTTCCTCTAGAATTTTTAAGAGCTTATTTGATGTTTGTGGCATCATAGTTTCAGCTCCCCAAAAAATAAAAACTTTGTTCCCCCCTAAGTATGATTTTAGTGAAGATTTTTTTTGCACCTTTTCAATTTCAGAGACTTTTATTGAGCCTTGAGACACTGTATTTCCAATATAGCTTGACCATTTTTGATAATCACCAAAAGTGTTTTCTTTTAAAAACGATAACCATTCGGAATAAACATTTTCATCATCTTTTATTGAAGCAAAAGAAGGAAAAGAAAAATGAAGATCAGGATGATCATAAATATCACCTTGAAAAGAAGAGTCATTTTTTAGAAGAGATTTTGCAATTTCAATAGCTAAATTCAAACCACCATAACCATCTCTGTCAACTAAAATTTTTGACTGTGGAAAAGATTTGTTTGTGATAGAATTATGGATTTTTTCTTTTATATCATGTTGCCCTAAAATTCTATCTAAATTCATACTCAAATATATATCATATTATATCTTTGTCGACAAAATAATATTAACATGAATCTCTTACAAAATCAAAAACTTAACAATAAGAAAGCTATAATTAGAGTCGACTTAAATGTTCCCTTAAATGAAAAAAAAGAGGTTACTGATTATACCAGAATTGAGGCTATAAAGGAGACGGTCAATTTTGTTATTGATAATGGAGGTTCATGTATTTTACTATCTCATCTAGGAAGGCCTAAAGGAAAAGATGAGAACTTATCACTTAAAAATATTTTAGGTCCTGTTTCAAAGACTTTAGATAAACCTGTTGTTTTTTTTCAAGACTGTATAGGAGAAGAAGCTGAACAAGCAACAAAAAAACTACAACCAGGAGAAATTATATTAATGGAAAACTTACGATTTTATAAAGAAGAGACGGATGGAGATAATTTGTTTGCAGAAAAACTATCAAGACTTGGAGATTTGTATATAAATGATGCATTTGGAACTTGTCATAGAGAGCACGCCTCTACTGCTGTAATTGCAAAATACTTTCCTAATGATAAATACGTTGGGAAATTATTACAAAAAGAACTTGAAGCAATTAGTCAAATTGCAGAACATGGAGAAAAACCAGTTCTTGCAATTTTAGGAGGTGCCAAGGTCTCAAGCAAACTAAATATTTTATATAATCTAATTAAAAAAGTAGATAAAATAATTATTGGTGGAGGAATGGCATACACGTTTATAGCTGCTCAGGGAGGAAAAATAGGAGAGTCTTTGATTGAAGAGGATTTAATAGAAAATGCTAAAGAAATTCTCGAGATTGCAAACAGTTTAAACAAAGAAATTATTCTACCGGATGATATAAAAGCGTCAACAGACTTTGACCAGAATGATTTGATTAAAACTTTTGATTCTAATAAAATAGAAAATGGATGGATGGGCTTAGATATTGGGACAAAAACTATTGAGGCTCTTTTGGAAAGCCTAGAAGGTAAAACTCTTCCTGGAGTTAAAGCATTGCTTAATGAGAATTAAAGCTTTTTATAAAACCATATTGATCCTTTTGATTTTTGGCCTTTTAGGGGGCTGTAATTCTAATGGTTCAAATGCTTATGTTCCAGAATCAAGTGGAAATATTAATGCATTAACCGTGGTTATGCCTCAAGCTTTATGGAGCAAATCACTAGGAACTGATGTAAGAAATATATTAATGGAGCCTTATGAAGGCCTCCCTTTTGATGAACCAAAATATGATTTATATCATCTTGACCCATCTATTTTTACAGGATTTGCTAGAAGTGGAAGAAATATAGTTTTTTTCAAAAAAGACACATCCAATCAAGGTTTTAGATTGATTAAAAATTTATGGGCGAGACCTCAGATAGCAGGACTTATTACAGGAGAAGATGAAGAAGTTATGAAGTTTTATTTTGATGAGAATAAAGACCTTCTTTTAAGATCAATAAACGAGAATGAAAGATTAGAAAAGATCAGAAGAATGTCAAAAGCTTTAAATAAAGATAAAGAGCTAGCAGATAGGTTTGGTATATCTATGACCTTTCCAGATGCTTATAAAACTGTAAAAGACACAACTAATTTTGTATGGATTGAAAAGGAAGTTTACAAAGGACATCTAAACATCATAGCTTACACGTTGCCCTTAGATATAGATCTTAAGAAAATTGAGGAAAGAATACCTGCAATAAGAGATTCAATTGGAAAAATTTATGTTCCTGGAAGAGTTCCAGGTTCTTACATGATAACAGAGAGAGCCTATTTGCCATATTATTATAAAACTACAGTCAATAATCTTGAAGCTATACTAACTAAAGGAACATGGGAGGTTCAAAACGACTTTATGGCAGGCCCTTATGTAAACTATATCATTAAGGACACTTTAAATAAAAGAAACATTGTGATTGAAGGGTTTTCCTTTGCACCCTCAGAGAGCAAAAGAGATTATATGTTTGAATTAAACACTATAATAACGACTATGAAGCAAGTAAATTAGAATACTATTCTTTTGTTTCTTCTTCTTCCTCTTTCGTAGCTTTTTTAAACTCCTTAATTCCACTTCCAAGTCCCCTCATAAGTTCAGGAATTTTTCTACCACCAAAAAGTAGAAGAACGACAATAATAATTAGAATAATTTGAGGTCCACCTATCATATTTGAATATTTATGGAACTATGTTCCAAAAACAAATTTAAAGAATTATTTTTTGTAATATGAATTTATTAAACAGATAATAACTTCTAACTAACTATACATATATTTGCATTAATGCCAAAAAAGAAAAAAAACACCTTATTTGAAAAGCTTTCTACAAGGTTTCATATCCTTTTAGTTAATGAAAAAACTCTGGAAAAGAAAAAACTTTTTTCTTCCTCAACCTCAAGTTTACTTGTTTCATTATTATTTGCGTTTATTCTTTTGCTTTCAACATCTTTTTTGGTAATATATTTTACACCCCTTAAAGAATACTTTAGAGGTTATACGAGTGTTGAATTAAGAGAAAATTCAATAGAAAATGCTTTAAAATTGGATTCCCTTGAAACCCTTTATATAATGCAGTCTAGATATATAAATGCATTGAAGGATATGCTTGCAGGAAATATTTCCTTTGAAGATCTTAATCAAGATAGTATCAGAATTCAAAATAATGCAGTTGAGCTTGAGCTTATTAAACCAAATGAAGAAGATTCTTTGCTAAGGGCAATAGTTGAAGAAGAAGACAAATACAATGCTTTTGATATTTTAGGAGAAAGATTTACTACAGTTTTATTTCCACCAGTAAGTGGAGGGCTTTCTTCAGGCTTTGACCTAGAAAACAAACACTACGGTGTAGATATTGTTATGCCTCAGAACTCACCTGTTCATTCAATTAGTGAAGGAATTGTAGTTTTTTCTGAATGGACATCTGAAACAGGATATGTAATTATCATTGAACACTTAAACGGTCTTACTTCAATATATAAACATAACTCATCATTGGTCAAGTCTCAAGGGGAAAGAGTAGAAACTGGAGAAATCATTGCATTTACAGGAAATACTGGAGAGCTAACTACAGGTCCACACTTACATTTTGAGCTCTGGTATCAAGGGGAACCAGTTGATCCACAGAGTTATATTGAATTCTAGATGAAAACAATAATTGCAATTTTATATGCCCATCTTGTAAAAAGACAAAACAAAAAATGGATTGATAATCCAATAAAATGGCAAACAAACACATTTAAAAAACTTATAAAAAATGGTATAAAAACTGAGTTTGGAAAAAACCATGACTTTGAAAATATTAAGTCTTATGATCAGTATAAAGAAAAGGTTCCTGTAAGAGACTATGAAGAGCTGAGGCCTTATATTGAGAAAGTAGTTAATGGTGAAAAAGATATTTTATGGCCGGGTAAGCCATTATATTTTGCAAAAACAAGCGGAACTACTTCAGGAGCAAAATATATTCCTATTACCAAAGAGTCTATAAAAACACATATTAGATCTGCGCGAGATGCCTTGTTAAATTATTTCCTTAAAACAAAAAATTTCAAACCCCTAAATGGTAAACATATGTTTCTGCAAGGGAGCCCGGAACTAGATAAGAAACAAGGAATATATCACGGAAGGCTTTCCGGAATTAGTGCTCATTATGTACCGAAGCTTTTTCTTCGTAATAGAAAACCATCATGGACCACCAACTGTATTGAAGATTGGGAAGAAAAAGTAGAAGCTGTAATCCAAGAGACAGTTGGAGAGAAAATGACAATAATTGCGGGAATCCCATCTTGGGTGCAAATGTATTTTGAAAAAATTGTTTTAAAAGAAGGTAAAACAATTTCTCAAGTTTTTCCTGATCTTTCACTGTATGTATATGGTGGGGTGAGCTATGAGCCGTATCGACAAATTTTTGATAAACTATTTGGAAAGAGTATAGACACCTTGGCTACTTTTCCTGCATCTGAAGGGTTTTTTGGTTATCAGGATCAGTTCAATAAAGATTACACAGATCTTCTCCTACTTCTAAACAATGATATTTTCTATGAGTTTATAAAAGCAGAAGATTTTCTTAGTGGTAAGTATGACAGAATATCTATTAAAGATGTAGAACTGGATGTAAATTATCTATTGATAATATCAACATCAGCAGGATTATGGTCTTACAATATTGGAGATACAATCAAGTTTACATCAATAGACCCATACAGAATTATAGTTTCAGGAAGAATAAAACATTTTTTATCAGCTTTTGGGGAACATGTAATTTCTGAGGAGGTTGAGAAAGCAATGGAGGCAGCTACAAAACTTCATAATGTTGCAATTAGAGAGTTTACAGTTGCGCCAAACATTAATCCTATAGATATGCTTCCGCATCATGAATGGTATGTAGAATTTGAGAATTTTCCAGAGGACATGTCGGCATTTACCAAATCGCTGGATAATGAAATGATAAATCAAAACATATACTACAAAGATCTAATTGATGGAAAAATACTAAAAAGCCTAGAGGTGATTTCTGTAGAAAGAGGAGGATTTAATAACTACATGAAATCTGTTGGAAGACTTGGAGGACAAAACAAAGTACCTAGGCTATCTAATGATAGAAAAATTGCTGATAAATTAAAAACAATAAACGCTTGAAACAAAACATTACACTTAGTTACTCAATAAATAGAAGTTTTGTTAAATCAGACATTTATATTTTTGAGGCACTAGGATATAATGTTAAAAGAATCTTGTCAACGCCACATAAAAGCACCATATATTTTATATGGAACAGAACTAAAGAACTGCTAAAATCTTTATTGTACATACCTAGTTCAAAAATTGTTGTTTCATGGTTTAATGATTATCATGCCCTAATACCAATTATTATATCCAAAATTTTTTTTAAAAAATCTGTTATTATTGTAGGAGGTTATGATGCGATTGTTGATGACGAAAACAAACACGGAGTATTTTACAAACACAACATACGATCTAAAATAGCAAGACTTAATTATAACTTGGCTTCTGAAATATGGGTAGTTCACAAATCACTTATCAAAGGTTGTGATAAAGCAGCTAGTAAATTTAATGTTATTTCAGGGGTCGAAAATTTCATTCAAAATAAACCACTCAAAATAAAAGAAATAAACACAGGTTATGATTCAAGATTTTGGAATTATGACGAAACAATAAATAAATCAGGTATTTTAACTGTTGCATTTTTTTCTGACAAAAGAGTCATAAATATTAAAGGCTTAAATAACTTTAATAAATTGGCATCTTTGCTTCCCAATAAAGAATTTTTGATTGTAGGAGAATCTGGAATAAATATATCAGACTACATTAATCTAGAACCAAACGTTAAGGTCATAGGGGTTCAAAATAAATTTCAAATCAAGAGCTTATATCAAAAGTCAAAGTTTTATTTTCAGGGCTCAAGATTAGAGGGTCTGCCTAACTCATTATGTGAAGCAATGTTGTGTGGGTGTGTGCCAATAGGATCTCAAGTCTTTGGGATACCTGATGCTATTGGTTCAACAGGAATTTTATTTGATCTCGAAACAGACCTTGAGCAAGTAGCAGATTTCATTAATTCTAATATTGGAACAAACGAATTCAAAAATGCTAGAAAAAGAATAAAGAAAAAATTCAATCTTGCTTCAAGAATTGAAAAAATAAAAGAAAATATTTGATTTGGAGATAGGTGTGCTAGGATATATTGGTTCAAGAAATATTGGGGATTATATTCAAACCAAGGCAGTAATTGACATGATTCACCCAATTAATCACAAGGTTCTTGATAGAGAGGGACTTAATAAATTTAAGGGGTCTAAGCTAAAGACAATCATCAATGGCTGGTTTATGGAAAATCCTAAAAATTGGCCACCAAATAATAATATATCTCCATTATTTATTTCTTTTCATATTAATCCTTCAGCAGAGAGAGACCTACTAAAACCGGAATCATTAAACTATCTAAAACAACATGAACCTATTGGATGTAGAGACACTTATACTCAAAACCTACTTCAAAAAAATGGGATTAAATCATATCATTCATCTTGTATAACAACAACTTTTAACAGAGATAAATACATTACTAATAAAACTCAACCTGAAGGGGTTATTGTAATAGGGGCATTCGACAGACTAAATCCGTCAATTGACTTTAGCTCAATATATAGGTTGCTATTATCACTGATTAAATATCCAATATATAAACTTAAATATCTCTTAAAGAAACAATCTTTTGAAAATCACTTACGTAATCAAAATCTAGTAGTTAAGAGATACCAACAAATAACAAAAAGAAAAATTTCATCTCATAACCAAGGTCTTAAGCTTGCTAACGACATGTTGAAAGAAATAGCTAAAAGTGAAATTATAATTACTTCCAGAATCCATGCTGCCTTACCTGCTTTAGCTATGGGTCTTAAGGTAATCTTTATTAATGAAGGATTAAGTCACAAGAATCATAAAACAAGAACAGCAGATGTAAATAAATTTTTTATGACTGTAAGTTTAGAAGAATTTTTTATGACTAATTTAGAGACCATACAAAAAAGGACTGACCATAAAGTATACTTCAAGAAAATCAAGGAAACAATAACTAAATTTATGAATGAATGAATGTTTTGGTTTTAGGCTCAGGAGGTAGAGAGCACGCGATAATCACAAGTTTTACAAATAGTAAATTAGTAAATAAAATTTATGCTCTTCCAGGTAATGGGGGAACCAGTACAATTGCTACAAATATTCAAGGTGACGTAAATGACTTTAAAAAAATTAAAGAAGAAGTAATTAATAACAATATCTCTTTGGTCTTTGTCGGACCAGAGGACCCGATTGTAAACGGTATATATGATTTTTTTAAATCAGACAATTCTTTAAAAAATATTAAAATTATTGCACCAAGCAAACTTGCAGGACAACTTGAGGGGAGTAAAGAATTTGCAAAAAAATTTATGGAGAGATACAATATACCCACTGCTAAACATGGAACTTTTACGAAAGATAATATTGATCAGTCTGATGCTTTTTTGGAAAGCATGAACCCCCCATATGTTCTAAAAGCTGATGGTCTTGCAGCTGGTAAAGGAGTTTTAATTATTGATAATCTTCAGAATGCAAAAGACGAACTAAGAAGTATGATTTTAGACAAAAAATTTGGTGATTCATCATCAAAAGTTGTTATAGAGGAGTTTTTAGACGGAATAGAGTTGTCATGTTTTGTTCTTACTGACGGCAAGAACTATAAAACACTTCCATTTGCTAAAGATTATAAAAAAATTGGAGAGGGAGACACTGGTTTAAACACTGGTGGAATGGGTGCAATATCCCCTGTTCCTTTTTTAGATAATAAGTTTTTAGAAAAAATTGAAGAAAGAATTATAAAACCTACAATCCATGGAATAAAAAAAGAAAACATGGAATATATGGGAGTTGTTTTTATTGGGTTAATTAAAGTTGGCCAAGATCCTTATGTAATAGAATATAATGTCAGAATGGGTGACCCTGAAACTGAAGTTGTTTTTCCAAGAATAAAAAATGATCTTTTGGATCTTTTTAATTCAATGGGTTCAACTGAGTTTGAAGATATAAAATTACAAATTGATGACAGACATGCTGCTACAATAATTATGGTATCAGGCGGATACCCTCTGGATTATGAAAAAAATAAAATAATTTCAGGTTTAACCGAAGAAACAGACTCCATAATTTTTCACGCTGGAACAAAAAAAGTTGACGATAATTTTTTAACTAATGGAGGAAGGGTTATCGCTGTAACATCTCTTTCGGAAAACTATAAGGATGCAGTAAAATCATCTTATGATCAGATAAAAAAAATAAGCTTTGACCAAGCTTACTTCAGACAAGACATAGGTTTTGATTTATAGAAAAGAATGAGAAGTAACATCCTTATCTTCTTCTCCATTGTCATCGAACTCTTTTAACTTTTTAATCCAGTATGCAGCTCCAATTATACCAATTAATATAAATGTCCAAGTCACAATATTTGCTATATACCAATTATCATATTGAATAGTTCTCAATAAATCAAAAGGGAAGAAAAGAATTTCTTCAAAAAGCCATGCTACGGAATAAAAAAAGTCTTTTACCATAATTAAATTATTACTCAAAATTAATACATTGAAATATGTTTGCAAAGACATTTGAAAAATTTTCTTACACTTCAGCCGGTATATCTACATTTCTTCTTTTAGGAATTTCATATTACTATACAACTCTGGATATAAATTGGTCATTATTTGAATCAAAAATTATTAACGGAATATTAATTTTCGGAGCTTTAATGCTATCCAATTATGCTATAGATACAGTTACTAGACAACTTACAATAGAACGGTCAAATAGGAATGCATACCATTTATTATTATATCCATTAATTGTTATAAGTTATCCAGTTGAGTCAATTGACATGAGATTTATATTGTCATCAGCAGCTATATGGGCAGCGTGGAGAAATGTGAGAATATTTTTTGAACTCACAGATAATACAAAAAAAATTAAAAGATTGTTTGACGCCTCTGTACTTCTTAGTTTCTCTTCATTGATAATTGTTGAAAACCTAATCATTTTTGCATACCCATTACTTGCTTTAATTACTTCAAACATTAAGAGAGATTTTAAACATTATATAATAATTTTTATGACCCCAATTATTATTATACCATCAGCATATGTGCTTTTATCTTTTTTATCTTTAGACAACTACTTATTCAGTTCATACTTCTTTGGAGATCAACTTCAAATGCTAGATGAGTTTAAATTTATTCTTCCGACTTCTTACATCCCAGTATCAATTGTCTTTGTATTATATATCATTTCAATTATACTTAAATTCTATAGAACTGCAGGCTTACAAAGGAGAATTCTAGATTTTGTAGGTGTTGTTTTTTTTATATTAACATCTTACTTTTTTTCTATGAATCAGGAACTCAGCGGATCAGAGTTTCATTATTTATCTCTTATACTAGTTTACTTTATATCTCAAATTTTTGTAAAAAAAATAAAGAGTTCATATGTAAACTTTATCTTTATAGTCTTAATTGCATCGATAGTAACTTTTAACTTTTTAATATGACAAAAACCGCGATAAGCTCTCTTGCTATAAAAGTATTTGAAAAATCTGTAGATGATTATCACGTTTACGATGACATAAACAGGTTAGCTTCTAATCCATATGACAAAAAAGATTTTGAACACTTGCTATATGAAAAGAATTGGATTGATACTGTCCAGTGGCATTATGAAGATATTATAAGAGATCCTGATATAGACCCAAACGAAGGCATGAGCCTTAAAAGACTTATCGATAGTTCCAACCAAAATAGAACAGAGATGGTAGAATATATCGATTCTTATTTTTTAAAATTATATTCTAATGTTAGTCCAAAACCTGATGCTAAGGTAAATACAGAAAGTCCTGCATGGGCCCTTGATAGACTTTCGATATTAATTTTAAAAATATATCATATGAAAGAAGAATCCTTAAGAAAAGATGTAAGTGAGCAGCATAGAAATACATGTAATGAAAAACTACAAGTTCTTCTTGAACAACAAAAAGATTTGTCAGAATCTATAGATCAATTGCTCGAAGATTTGTCAAAAGGTGAAAAGAAAATGAAGGTTTATAAGCAAATGAAAATGTATAATGACGAAACTTTAAACCCAGTTCTGTATAAAAAAGATGAATAAAAAAAGTGATAGACCAATTTTGGTTTATAGATTTTCTTCACTAGGTGATATAGCAATGACAGTACCGGTGTTAAGATCATTTTTCAATTCATATCCTAATCAAAAAATTATTTTTGTCTCAAGACCATACGCTTCACCGTTGTTTGAAGAATTTGACAACTTAGAATTTATACCTATTGATTTAAATAATAATTATAAAGGACTTAGAGGCCTATTTAGTCTTTTTAACAAACTCTATGGAAAAAGAGTAAGAGCAGTGGTTGACCTTCATGGTGTTTTAAGGACAAAAATCTTAAATCTACTTTTTAGATTAACATTTACAAAAGTTAAGTCAATAGACAAGGGTAGGGCTGAGAGAAAAAAATTGATCAGAAAAAAAAATAAAATTTTTAAACCCTTGACTCAGGTTCACTATAAATACTCTGATGTTTTTCGTGGAATTGGCTTCCCCGTTGATTTGAGCAATCACGAGTATCCAATAAAACCCTTTTTAAATCAAGAGAGTATAGAACAAGAAATATTATCAAAAAATCCTAATAAAAAAATAATTGGGATTGCTCCTTTTGCAGCTCATCAAGGAAAAAATTATCCCTTGGACTTGATGCAAAAGGTAATCGCATATCTTCAGAAAGATTATATAATTTATTTATTTGGCGGCGGAAATGATAACTTAAAACAGCTTAACATATGGGAAAATGTATATGAAAATGTAATTGACCTATCGAATAAACTTAACCTCGAGCAACAAATTAATATCATTAATTACATAGACCTAATGATATCCATGGACTCTGCTAATGGACATCTTGCAGCAAATTATAATATTCCAGTTTTAACATTGTGGGGAATGACTCATCCATTTTGTGGATTTAAGCCATTTGATCAATCGCAAGAAAATTCAATTACTATAGACAGGAATCACTTTCCTTATATTCCAACTTCAATTTTTGGTAATAAAATACCAAAAGGTTATGAAAATGCCTTTAGGACAATTGATCCAAAAATAGTTATTGAAAAGGCGTTAGACATTTTATCTACAACTACACCTCGTCATAGTTAACCTCAACTTCATCTGATGTAGGTCGAGCTTGACAAGAAAGGATATATCCATCTTCAACTTCATCATCAGTCAAAATCTGGTTATTGTCCATTTTTACAGAACCCTTATTAAGCTTTGCAAGACAAGTACTACATATACCTCCTTGACATGAGTATGGAGCATCAATATCATTTTCAAGAGCAAGTTCTAATATTGTTTTGTCATCTTGCATCTCAAGCTTATACTCAATATCATCACAGATAATTTTAACTTTCTTTGACATATCCATATTTTTGTTAGGGCAATAATAATAATAAATTCGATATTTATTTCAAATAAATATTGTAATTTACCCACCCAATTTTTAAAAAATGAAAAATTATAACAATTCGGCAAGCTGCTGTATTCTAGAAAAAGACAGTTCTTTTAAAGGAGAGTTCAAGTCTGAATGTGACTTTAGGGTAGACGGTAACTTTGAAGGGTCAATTGAAACAAATGGAAAAGTTGTAATAGGTAAAAACGGACGTATTGAGGGGACTGTAGTATGCTCTTCTGCTGATATTGAAGGTACTATAAATGGAACTATTCATGTAAAAGACTTATTATCAATAAGATCAACAGGAGAAGTTAAAGGAGATGTTGTTATGTCTAAACTAGTTGTAGAGTCTGGAGCTATTTTCAACGCTAAATCTTCAATGAAAGATGAAAATGCAGAAGATTCGTCTATAAAGAACATATCAAACTTCAACGAAACTCGTGAAAAAACAGCCTAAACCCTGGATAATTCTTTCAGGTTTAGTTTTTCAAATTGCAGCCGTAATGTACCTTTTAATTAGAGCCGGAACATGGGCTGATTCATATTTTCAAAATCAATCTAATCAATACACTTTGGGGCTATCAATCCTAGGTGTAATTCTTATAATTTTTTTAATTCTTTCACAGACAAAAAATTTAAAATAACTTTTTAAATTTTGACCTCAAATGATTTTATAAATATGTATTTATATCTTACATTTGTCGCGCAAAACTTAATCTACTTAGTTTAAGCATGGTATACAAAATAAGCAGATCTTTTTTTCTATCATTAATGCTAGTTTGTGCGTCTTTTAGTTACGCTTTAGAAGAAGAAAAAGAACAAACTCTGCAAGAAGAAATTACGGAGTATATCTACCATCATGTTCAAGACTCACATGACTTTTCTCTTTTTTCTACGAAGGATAAAAAAACTGGAGAAAAGAAATACTATGGGTTTCCTTTACCAGTAATCCTTATAGATGATGGGATAAAATTTTTTATGTCATCAAAACTAGACCATGGGAAAAAAGTTGTTGAGTCTTCAGGAAAATATTATAAGCTTTACCATAGCAAGATATATGAAACTAATTCAGAGGGATATATTTCTTATGATGAAAATGGGAAGGTAACGAATGCAAGACCTCTAGATCTTTCAATTACTAAAAGTGTTTTTTCTATACTATTAGTGTCAATACTTATGTTCTATTTATTTAGATCACTTGCAAGGTCATATAATGATAACAATCAAATTGCTAAAGGTGTTGGAAGATTTTTTGAGCCAATTGTTATTTATATTAGAGATGAAATTGCAATACCCAGTATAGGAGAAGAGAAGCATAAAAAGTATATGTCTTTTTTGCTTACCCTCTTCTTTTTTATCTGGTTTTTAAATCTTTTAGGATTAAGTCCTCTTGGAGTTAATGCTACTGGAAACATAGCAGTAACATTTGGATTAGCACTTGTTACGTTTCTAATTACAAATCTTACTGCAAATAAAACTTATTGGAAACATATTTTTTGGATGCCAGGTGTGCCAGTATGGTTAAAACCACTTTTGGCTCCTATTGAACTTCTGGGTGTATTTATAAAGCCTTTTTCTCTAATGATAAGGTTATATGCAAATATACTTGCAGGTCATATTGTATTATATAGCTTAATCGGACTAATATTTATTTTTAAAAATTGGGTTGGATCAAGTCTATCACTTGTCCTAGTGTTCTTCATTTCAATTATCGAAGTACTGGTTGCATTATTGCAAGCGTATATTTTTACGCTTCTGTCTGCCTTGTATTTTGGTTTTGCAGTACAAGAGGACGATCATTAATTAAACTAAATGTATAACTTAAATTTATAAAAATGGAAATACCAAAAATAGTCGGAGCAGGACTAGTAATTATCGGAACAGGAATCGGGATCGGTCTTATCGGTCGTGGTGCAATGGATGCAATCGGTAGACAGCCTGATGCATCAAATAAAATTCTTGTAGCTGCTATTGTAATTGCGGCTCTTGTTGAGGGAATTGCTTTTGCTGCATTGTTTGCTGTTAACTAATAAAACCAACTTATGGAAAAGTTAATAAGCGAATTTTCTTCTGGTCTTTTTTTCTGGCAGACTATAATATTTGTCACACTAATTTTCTTATTAAGAAAATATGCGTGGAAACCTATATTGGATACTGTTAACGAGAGAGAAAAATCCATAAGAGACTCTCTAAACTCTGCTAAGCAGGCTAAAAAAGAGATGGAGAATCTTCAAGCAGAGAACAAAAAGATTCTTCAAGAAGCAAGGGCTGAAAGTGATGCTATGATAAATCAGGCAAAACAGACAGGTAAAGAACTTGTTGAAAAGGCAAAATCTGATGCTAGGTCTGAGGCAGAAAACATTTTAGCACAGGCTAGATCTTCGATTGAAAATGAGAAAAGAGCAGCGATGAATGAAATTAAAAATCAAGTTGCCGATCTCTCAATTGACATTGCCTCTAAAGTTCTGGAGCAAGAGCTTGATAAAGATAAAAATCATCAAGAATACATAGATAAGCTCTTAAATGAAAAAAAGTTTAATTAAATAATATGACTATCGGAACAACATCTAAAAGATATGCTAAAGCTTTGATCCTTCATGCAATTGATCAAGGTAAACTCGATATGTTGTTCGAAGAAATATTATCCTTATCAAACATTTTAGAAGAGTCCGAGGAATTAAGAGATTTTATATCAAATCCTACAATTTCAAAGGATCTTAAAAAATCTTTACTTGACGATATAACTGGCAATTCTTTGCCCAATATTTCAATTTTATTTAATCTACTATCAACAAATAATAGAATAGATATAATTCTTAGTGTATGTTCTGCTTTTGTCAAGCTTTACTATGACCACAAAAACATAATCGAGGTCAAAGTAACAACTCCAATCGAAATTTCAGATGAAGTTGAATCAACAATTAAGAAGTATGTCTCATCAATCAAAAACGGTGAAATTAAATTGACAAAAAAGAAAGATGAAAGCTTGATCGCAGGTTTTACTCTTGACTTTGACAATACTAGATTAGACGCAAGTATTAGAAAAAGATTGAACATGATGAAAAAGCAACTTAAAACAAATTAAATAATAGAAAATGCAAAAAATTAAACCAGCTGAGGTATCAGCATTATTAAAAAAACAATTAGAGTCAGCAGACATTCAATCTTCTTTTGATGAAATTGGAACTGTACTTGAAGTAGGTGATGGAATAGCTAGGGTTTATGGTCTTACAAACGCCCAATATGGAGAGCTTGTCGCTTTTGAAAATGGTCTACAAGGTATGGTATTAAATCTTGAAGAAGATCATGTTGGGGTTGTATTATTTGGACCTTCAAAAGAAATCAAAGAAGGGGATAATGTAAAGCGTACAAATCAAATTGCATCAATTAAAGTAGGAGAAGGAATATTAGGAAGAGTTGTTGATACACTTGGAAATCCTATAGATGGTAAAGGCCCTATTGAAGGTGAATTATTTGATATGCCTATTGAAAGAAAAGCTCCAGGTGTTATATATCGTCAGCCAGTTAACGAGCCTTTACAAACGGGAATAAAATCAATTGATGCTATGATCCCAATTGGGAGAGGTCAAAGAGAATTAGTTATCGGTGATAGACAGACAGGTAAAACAACTGTTTGTATTGATACAATCTTAAATCAAAAAGAGTTTTATGATGCAGGAGAGCCTGTTTTTTGTATTTATGTTGCGATTGGGCAAAAAGCATCAACTGTAGCAGCAATCGCTAAAACACTAGAAGATAAAGGAGCACTTGCTTATACAGTAATTGTTGCAGCTAACGCATCAGACCCCGCTCCAATGCAAGTTTTTGCCCCATTTTCAGGAGCTTGTATAGGGGAATATTTTAGAGACACAGGAAGGCCTGCACTAATTATATACGACGATTTATCTAAACAGGCAGTAGCATACAGAGAGGTTTCATTACTTCTTAGAAGACCTCCTGGAAGAGAGGCTTATCCTGGAGACGTTTTTTATCTCCATTCAAGATTATTAGAGAGGTCAGCCAAAGTGGTGAACGATGATAAGGTAGCAAGTGGAATGAATGATTTACCAGATTCATTAAAATCAAAAGTAAAAGGTGGAGGATCATTAACGGCATTACCAATAATTGAAACACAAGCCGGAGATGTATCAGCCTATATCCCAACAAATGTAATTTCAATTACTGATGGTCAAATATTTTTGGAGTCAGACTTATTTAACTCAGGTGTAAGACCTGCAATTAATGTTGGAATATCTGTATCAAGAGTTGGAGGTTCTGCTCAAATTAAATCAATGAAAAAGGTTGCAGGTACATTAAAATTAGACCAAGCACAATATAGAGAACTTGAAGCATTTTCTAAGTTTGGTTCAGATCTAGATGCAGCAACTTTAAACGTTATTGAAAAAGGTAGAAGAAATGTTGAAATCCTTAAACAAAATCAGAATGATCCATTCCAAGTGGAAGACCAAGTAGCAATAATCTATGCAGGATCTCAAAACCTTCTTAAAGATGTGCCTGTTGAAAAAGTCAAGGCTTTTGAAGAGACATTCCTACAAGAACTTAGAAAAAATCATAAGAAACTTTTAAGTGAATTAAAAGCTGGAAAAATCTCTGATAAAGAAACTGATGAGATTAAAAAAGTTGCTGAAAAAATTGCAAAATCTTTTTAAATAATGTCTGGATTAAAAGAGATAAGAAATAGAATTAGTTCTGTATCCTCAACGATGCAGATTACCAATGCTATGAAGATGGTTTCTGCAGCTAAATTGAAGAAGGCTCAAGACTCAATTTCTGCTACTCTTCCATATTCTAATAAGCTCTCCGAGCTTATAAAAAATATTTCTTCCTCTACAGACTCCGATGACACTAATCCCTTATTTGAGAAAAGAGAGTCAAAGAATTTACTAATAATTGCTATAACATCCAATAAAGGTTTGTGTGGAGGATTTAATTCTAATATTATAAAAGAAGTAAATAATATTAAATCAACCAGTGCATCTAAAAGAGTCGATTTATTAACTATTGGAAAAAAAGGCGATGATATTCTTTCAAAGAAGTTTGAGGTTATAAGTTCACATAATGATGTCTATGATAATTTTAATTATAGTAACATCAAGGAAATTGCTGAAACAGTAATGCAGAAATTTTCTGATAAGGAATATGATGAGGTTACACTTGTTTACAATCATTTTAAAAATGCAGCAACTCAAATAGTAACCAAAGAACAGTACCTTCCAATTGAAGAGAGTGCTGATGAAAATAATTCTGTATCGGGAGATTATATATTTGAACCAAATAGGCCCAAAATCTTAAATGAATTAATTCCAAAATCATTATCTATCCAGCTTTTCAAGGCAATCTCAGATTCTGTTGCAGGAGAGCATGGAGCAAGAATGACTGCAATGCACAAAGCTACTGATAATGCATCTGAGTTAAGAGATCAGCTTAAGCTAACTTACAATAAAGCAAGGCAGACAGCAATTACAAATGAAATCCTCGAAATTGTAGGAGGTGCAGAAGCGCTAAACTCTTAAGTTAATCCAACAGTATAAACTTTTGTATTTTTGAGAATAAATTAAGTAAATGAAAATATTTATTCCGATGGCTGGAAAGGGGACAAGGCTAAGACCTTTTACACTAACATGCCCAAAGCCTCTTATAAATGTTTTAGATAAACCTATTGTTGAACACTTAATTGATCAGATTACTTCTAAGGTTAAAAGTAATATTGACGAGATAGTTTATATACTTGGCGATGAATCATATTTTAATGCTGAAGTGGTAAATTCCCTCAATATAATTTCAGAGAAATATAACGCAAAAACCAAAATTTATAGGCAACTTGAACAGCTAGGAACAGGCCATGCAATAATGTGTGCAGAAGAATCTTTGTCAGGTCCATCAATAATTGCATATGCTGATACTATGATTCAAGGTAATATAGAAATTGATACACAGGTTGATGGAATAATGTGGGTTAAGAAAGTTGATAATCCCTCAGCATATGGCGTTGTCAATCTTGACAATGAAAATAAAATTATAGAGCTAATAGAAAAACCAGCTGAATTTATTTCAGATTTAGCAGTAGTAGGGATTTATTATTTTAAGGAAGCTGCAAATCTAAGAGGATATTTAAGGAAACATTTATCAGAAAAGTTAAGCCCAGGAAAAGAGTACCTTCTTAATTATGGAATTGAAAAAATGATAAAAAATGGGGATAGTTTCGTTCCTAAAGAGATTGATATATGGATGGACTGTGGAACTCCTGAACTATTGCTTAATTCAACCAAGATAATTATGGATACATACCATGATAATGTTAATGAGAATAGAGTATTTGATAAAGAAGTAATAATCAAACCCCCTGTATTTATTGGTAAAAATGTGAAAATTCAAACTTCAACTATTGGACCCTATGTAAGCATTGGAGATAATAGTAAGATTGAAAATACTAAAATCAATAATTCTATAATTTTTAACAGTGTGGAAATCAATAATTCTGATATAGACAATTCTATCATAGGTTCAAACTCTAAATTTGAAGGTTCTGGTTCAGAAATATTTTTGGGAGATAATTCAAAATCAATAAATAATGAAGTGTAAGGAAATCAAGCTATTTATAGTTTTTGTTTTTTTGTTTATTCAAGCCTGTTCAACAAACAAACAGATTTCAAGTAGCGTCCCCCTAGATATTATTGAAACTAGTGAAATAATTAAAAACACAAAAAGGGCAGAAGTTAAATTTGATAACTTACGCAACAGGGTTAAGGTTGATTATAATGATGGAAAATCTATTCAAACAGTAATCCTAAGTTTAAGAGCCAGTGAAGATGAAAATCTATGGATCAGCGCATCTATGATTGTGCCTATTGCAAAAGTTTTTATAACTAATGAAAGGATAGTTTTTTATGAAAAATTTCAAAAAACTTACATTAATCAAGAGATTGATAAAATAATGCGAGCTGCGGGCATAAAGAGACCTGTTGAGTTACTCCAAAATTTACTTTTTGGCAGACCGTTATCAGATATTAATAAAGGAGATTGGGATAGAATAGAAAACTCAAATTATTATGTTCTTCAATCTAAATCAGGAATTCAAAATACGGTTTTCATTAATCCTGAATCTTTTCAGCTCCAACAACAAAGGGTATATCTACCACTAATTTCATCTCTTTTAACAATTGACTATGGGAATTTTAAACGCATTGATGAAAATTTAGTACCAACATCTGTAAGAATTACTTCAATGAGAGGAAGTGATGTTATTTCAATAAATCTTGAATACTCTCAATATGACTTTCCAGATAATTTAACTTTTCCAATGGATATACCAGAGGGATATAAACTTAAAACTCTTGATGAGATTATTAAATAAAATATATCTTTTATTATTCATTTCATTATCACTTGGACTAAAAGCCCAAAATTATCAAGAAAGACAAAAACAACTAGAGGCACAAAAAATATCAATTAAAAAAGAAATCCAGCAAATCAATAATTTGATTAATGATTCAAGAAAAAAATCAAGAGGTCTTGCTGATGAACTAGAAGATATACAACTTAAAATCTCAGTAAGAGATAGGCTTATTAGAATTAATAATTCTCAAGTCAATAATCTAAACAATATAATTTCAAATCAGAATGAGAGAATAGCTGATCTTGAGGTTGATTTAAAAAAACTTAAAGATGAATATTCAAAAATTGTTTTTAGCTCATACAAGAAAAGATCTTCAGAGATGAAGCTTATGTTTTTGTTTGCTTCCGATAATATTAACCAAGCATTTAGAAGGTTTCAATACTTTAAACAATACTCAAAATACAGAAAGGAACAAGCAAATAAAATTGTCTCACTTCAAGAAGAAATATCCAACAATATTGATAGTCTAGATAAAAGGAAAATAGAAAAACAAAATGTTGTTAAAGAAAACCAATCAGTTAGACAAACTCTAAATCAAGATAGAATACAGCAGAACAACCTGTATAACAATTTACTTAAAGATCAAAAAAACTATGCTGTCGAAATTCAAGAAAAAGAGAAGCAGGCAAGACTTATTGATAATGAAATTCAAAAATTAATTAGACTTGCGATCGCAGCGTCGAATAATAACAACAATTCTTCAAATTTTGCACTTACACCAGAAGGTAGATTAATTTCAAGTAATTTTCAATCAAATAAAGGCAGACTTCCTTGGCCTGTAAGAGAAGGTGTAATTACAAGAAGATTTGGTACACAGCCCCACCCCGTAGTTAGAACTACGACTATAAATAGTAATGGGATTTCAATTGCTACGTCAGCTAACTCAATTGCTTACTCAGTATTCGAAGGTGAAGTTCTTTCTGTATATGGGTTTTCTGGTGGTAATCCAGGAGTATTAATAAGACATGGTAAATATATTTCAAACTATCAAAACCTGTCTAGCATTTTTGTTAAGAAAGGGGATAAAGTTATGGCCAATGATGAGATTGGGATAGTCTTTACAAATGAATCCACAGGAAAAACTGTTTTGAAGTTTAATATTTTTAACGAATTAAAGCCTGAAAACCCAACGATTTGGTTAGCTAGATAATTATTAATCTTCAATTAATAACCATGCATCTTCACCATTTTCTTTTATTTCAGCAATTAGCGAATAAGCTTTCTTTCTAGAGTCTAATCTTGCATATGCTACCCTAAAAAGGCCTCTTGGATTTATAGCAGTATATGAAGCTTTAAACCCCTTACTGATAAGATGATTTAAATGCTTTTCAGCATTTATTTTAGATCTAAATGATCCAGCAATAACACTAAAATAGATCTTATTGGTGTTTTCGATAGGAGCAGTAACCTTAAGGCTAATTGTTGGAAGCTCTCCTATATTAAACGTAGCAGCCTGAACATTTTGAAGAATTTGATCCTGAGCAATAGCAATATTTTTTATCCTTTCGTTGTCCAAATAATTTGAATAATTAAAGTATCCAAAATAACTGAAACCAATTAATGCTATAAACATTGCAGCATATCTCAAAACTGGAGTTGTGTTAGACGCAGTTTTAAAAGAAGCATCTTTTTTAACTGATTTTAAAATTGGCTGTTTTGAGAATGATTTAAGCCCAAATGAGTTAGACTCAAAATTTATCGACTCTTCAGGGTAAAATACTAAGTTGCCTTCTGAAGACAATTCTATATAACCTAGAGGATCTATTTTAATTTTTTTGTCTGCTGACAATTCATTTTTCAAAGATTGAGTCTCATCATTTATAGTCTTTAAAGCTTTTTTATATGATATATTTCTAGAATTACTTAAATGCTTTACTAATAATCCATCATTTTCATCAAGCATCACATTAAAAGATATGACTTTTCTAGGGGGGTAAAACGTGTCATCTTTAATATATGCAGAATGACTTTTCAGAACAAACGCACCAAATTCAGGAACAATTACACAATCATTATTGTATAATAAATCATAAATTTCTTTGAAAATTGTCATTAAGTAAATTTAAAAAAAAACACTTAATAACCAACATTAGCTCTTACTCTTTTAAGAACTTTCTGAGCTTGAACCCTAGCCTTTTTTGCACCATCAATTAACAAGTCCTCAACCACCTGCTTATCATCCATCAATTCGAAAAATTTTTTTCGATTCTCAGCATATTTATTTATTATTTCAGAATATAAGATTTCTTTAGCCTCTCCATATCCTAAACCTCCCTGAGTATATCTTAAACTAAGATTTTTGACATCATCTTCTGATGCGATTATCTTATACAATTTGAATACATTACAATCATTTGGATCTTTTGCCTCATCAACAGATAAAGATTTAGTTTGAATTTTCATTATTTGTTTTTTTAAGGCTTTATCATCTACAAAAATATCAATTGTATTACCCTTGGACTTACTCATTTTTTGACCATCAGTACCAGTTACATAATTACTATCATCTTGAATCTTAGCCTCAGGTATTATAAACGTTTCACCCATAAGGTTGTTAAATCTTGCCGCAACATCTCTTGTCATCTCAAGATGTTGAAGTTGGTCTTTGCCTACAGGAACTATATTTGCGTCATAGATTAAAATATCTGCAGACATAAGCATAGGATATGAAAAAAGACCAGAGTTTATATCTTTTAAATTTTCTGCTTTATCCTTAAATGAATGTGCAAGCTTTAACCGTTGGTATGGAAAAAAACAGCTTAAATACCAGGCCAGTTCTGTTACTTCTGGAACATCACTTTGTCTGTAGAAACAACTTTTTTTTGGATCTAAATCAAATGCTAGCCATGTAGCTGCAGTTGCAAATGTATTGTCATTTAAAGTCTTTTTATCTTTAATCTGAGTTAATGAGTGCATATTGGCAATAAAGAGATAAGATTCTTCATTTGATTCATTTGCCATTTTTATTGCAGGAATAATAGCTCCAAGAATATTGCCAAGGTGAGGTGTTCCAGTTGATTGAATGCCAGTTAGTATTTTGGCCATGAATGAATTTTTCTAAACAAAGATATTTTTTTTCTATGTTGAAACAAAATACCTTTTACCTTTGATTAATAATGTCAAAGATTAGGACATGATAAAAAGACTATTACTTAAAATATGGCTTCAGACCTGGTTCTATTTTCTAGCTGGTATTCAAGTTGTTTTATACTTCCCATTTTTAGTAATAGTTCTTCTACTTCCTAAAGCTTATACGAAATTGTTCTGGATTGCTAGGAACATATGGGCAAGAATTGTTTTACATGGCAGCGGCTATTATGTTGAAGTTGAAAATAAAGACAAATTAAAATCAGAAACAAATTGCCTTATAATTGCAAATCACTCAAGCCATATGGATGTTTTTTTAATGCTTATTGCAAATAAAAAACCATTTATGTTTGTTGGCAAGAAGGAGCTATATAGTATTCCACTTTTTGGTTATATATACAAAAGGGCTGCAATAATGGTAGACAGATCAGACCCTAAAAGTAGGTTTGAAGTTTATGGAAAGGCTAATGAGATGTTAAAACGCGGATATAATGTTTGTATTTTTCCTGAATCTCATTATCTGGATGATACTATCCTTCTGGCTGATTTTAAAAGAGGTGCTTTCAAAATTGCGATTGATAATAATCTACCAATTATTCCTCTTGTATTTTATGACTTAAAATTAAAACATCCTTGGTACCCTAAGTTTGGATCACTTGGAAAATTAAGAGTAAAAGTTTTAGACAAGATTAATGTTGATGGGCTTAAAGAAGAAGATATTCCGATGCTTACCAAAAAGGCCTTCGATACAATTAAGGTCGAATTAGAAAATGATCCAAGAAAGGCTGCTATTAAAGCAACTGAAAAGTGGAAAAAAATATTAGCTTAATCTGACTTAAGTTGTTCGAGAATTTTTTGCTCCAACTCTTCCATTAATTCAGGGTTGTCTTTTAGAATAGATTTTACAGAGTCTCTACCTTGGCCAAGTTTACTTCCACCATAGCTGAACCAAGATCCGCTTTTTTCAATGATATCAAGTTCTACGCCTATATCTAAAATTTCTCCTGTTTTAGAAATTCCCTCACCATACATTATATCAAACTCTGCAGTTTTAAATGGCGGAGCAACTTTATTTTTGACAATTTTTACTCTTGTCTTGTTTCCTAGAACACCACCTTCTGTATCTTTTAATTGAGTAGATCTTCTAATATCAATTCTTACTGAAGCATAAAACTTTAAAGCATTTCCTCCGGTTGTAGTTTCAGGGTTGCCAAACATAACACCAATCTTTTCTCTTAATTGATTTATAAAGAAGACAGTACAATTTGTTTTACTAATAGACGATGTAAGTTTTCTCAAAGCTTGAGACATCAATCTTGCATGTAATCCCATTTTAGAATCTCCCATCTCTCCTTCAATTTCACTCTTAGGTGTTAAGGCTGCAACTGAATCTATAACTAATGCATCAACTGCACCCGATCTAATTAAATTATCAGCAATTTCAAGTGCCTGCTCTCCATTATCAGGTTGTGATATAACTAACTCACCTAAATCAACTCCAAGTTTTTCTGCATAAAATCGATCAAAGGCATGTTCAGCATCTATAAATGCAGCGATTCCACCAGCCTTTTGACACTCAGCAATTGCATGTAGTGTAAGTGTCGTTTTTCCAGATGATTCAGGACCATAAATTTCAATAACTCTACCTTTTGGATATCCTCCAATTCCAAGAGCAACATCAATACCTATTGAGCCTGAAGAAATTGATTCAACCTTCTCAACTTCTTGATCCCCTAGCCTCATTACTGAGCCCTTTCCGTAGGTTTTATCTAGTTTATCTAGTGTTAATTTAAGTGCTTTTAGCTTAGAATCTTTCTGTTCAGACATATTGATACATTTATCACTAAAGTAATATTTTTTATATTTATATTTTACCAAACTATGAGAAAAATATTAATAATTATATCGATACTATTTATTACAAATCTTAACTCTCAAGATATCCTTCCACTCAAAGAAAGAGCCGAGTTTATTAATAAGCTACAAAAAGATAGATTCAACAATCTACTTCCAAAACTTATGGAAAAAACCGGAATTGATATGTGGGTATTAATTGCAAGAGAATACAATGAAGATCCAATAATCAAAACTATGCTTCCTCCAACATGGCTTAATGCAAGAAGGACAACTATCATTGTTTTTTCTTTGGATTCAAAAACTAAAGAATTTGAATCAGTTGCAATAGCTAGATACGCATTTGGGGATAACATTCCGTCAATATGGAATAAGGATGAGCAACCAAATCAATGGGAGGCTCTTAAAGAATATATAGTAAGTAAAAATCCTGAAAAAATTGGGATCAATACATCAAGTTATGAATCTTTGGCAGATGGTTTAAGCAAATATCATTTCGATCAATTATATAATGTTTTACCTCAAAAACTCAAAAAAAGGGTTGTGTCAGCTGAGGATCTTGCAATAGCTTGGATTGAGACCAGAACTGAATTAGAGATGACTGTGTTTTCTCAATTAGTAGAAATAAGCAGTGCAATTATTAGAGAAGCATTTTCAACCAAAGTTATAACACCCGGTATTACATCAACTGATGATGTCGTTTGGTGGATGAGAGAAAAAGTTTTAGAGCTGGGACTAGACACATGGTTTCATCCAACTGTGGATGTTCAAAGAAAAGATAATAGTGATTTGTATGCTTTTGATAATAAATCAAAATTTGATATAATTCAACCTGGGGATTTGCTTCACTGTGACTTTGGGATTTCTTATTTAACATTAAATACGGACACACAAGAATTAGCATATGTATTAAAACCAGGTGAGATAGCCCCTCCTGATTTTCTTGTGGAAGCAATGAATGAAGGAAACAGAGTACAAGATATTTTTACAAGTAATTTTAAGCTTGGGGCTACTGGAAACGAAATTTTAAAAAAATCGTTAGAGCAGGGAAGAGCTGAAGGATTACGACCTTCTATATATACTCACCCACTAGGAACTTATGGGCATTCAGCAGGAACAACCTTAGGTATGTGGGATTCGCAAGGCGGTGTCCCTTTCACAGGAGACTATCCTCTTCAATATAATACTGCTTATGCGATTGAATTAAACACTACAGTATATATTCAAGAATGGGAAAAGGACATTAGAATTATGCTTGAAGTTCCAGGATTTTTTGGTGAAGATGGATTTAGATATATTAAAGGTAGACAAACCGAGTTGTTATTAGTTGGACCTAAGCAAGCAGGACTTAATGACTGAAAAAGAAAAAATGCTATCGGGTCAAACTTATTATGCAAGAGACCCAGAGCTTATTAAACTTCATAAAGATTGTAGAAAATCACTTAAGGAGTTAAACTCAATTACATCAGATAACGTTAACAGAAGATTTAGTATTCTTGACAATCTTTTAGGAAAAATTGATGACGGAGTTTGGATTGAATCTCCATTTTATTGTGACTATGGTACTAATATTTCAATTGGTAAAAACACTTTTATTAATTTTAATTGTGTTTTTATTGATAATAATAAAATAGAAATCGGCTCAAATGTTTTAATAGGCCCTGGAGTCCATTTTTACACCCCTTCCCACCCTCTTAAACATAATGAAAGAATAAAACCTAATGGAGAATACGTAACAACTGCTCTTCCTATAAAGGTTGGAGATAACGTGTGGATTGGAGGTAATTCATCAATATGTCAAGGAGTAACAATAGGGAGTAATAGCACAATTGGAGCAGGCAGTCTTGTATTAAACGATATACCAAATAATGTGTTAGCATACGGGAATCCATGTAAGGTTATTAAAAAGTTGTAATTTTGCAGTCTATATTAGTATAGCATGCAACTGTACAATAAACTTAGCGCTGAAGAGCGTGCCAGAATCATTGATGAAAATTCTCAAGAGAGAATTACCTTATCTTTTTATAAATATTTTAAACTTGGCAATCCAAAAATATTTAGAGATCATCTCTTTGTGACATGGTCCAAGCTAGATATTTTAGGTAGAATATATATTGCAAATGAAGGAATTAATGCCCAGCTTTCCGTGCCTAAAGAGAACATAAATGACTTTAAAGAAACACTACAGGATATTATTCCACTTAATAAAATAAGATTAAATTTTGCACTTGAACATTACAGTAAATCTTTTCTAAAACTTACGATCAAAATCAGAAAAAAAATAGTTGCGGATGGTTTGGATGACAAAACTTTTGATGTTACTAATATTGGAAAACATCTAGATGCAGAAAACTTCAATAAAATGCTTAATGATAGTAATACGGTGTGTATAGATATGAGAAATCATTATGAAAGTGAAATAGGGTTTTTCAAAGGAGCAATAAAGCCAAATGTGGATACATTTCGTGAGTCACTTGAGATAATTGATAATGAGCTTGAAAAAAATGGTTCTGAAAAAAATTATCTAATGTATTGCACTGGTGGGATTAGATGCGAAAAGGCAAGTGCTTATCTTAAACATAAAGGTTTAAAAAATGTCTATCAACTTGAGGGTGGTATTATTGAGTATTCAAGACAGGTAAAAGAAAAAAAATTGAAGAATAATTTTCTTGGTAAGAATTTTGTTTTTGATGAAAGAAGAGGTGAGAGAATTTCAGACGATATTGTTTCTAACTGTCACCAATGTGGAGAACCATGTGACACACATGTTAACTGTTCTAATGAGGCATGTCACTTACTATTTATTCAGTGTGAAAAATGCAGACAAAGAATGAATAACTGTTGTTCAGATGAGTGTGTGAATATAATTGAGCTTTCATACGAAGAACAAAAAAAGTTAAGGAAAGGAAAACATAATAGTAATAAAATTTTTAAGAAGGGTAGGTCTGATAAATTAAAGTATAAGCTAAGTTAATATGAGAAAAAAACTCACAATTAGGTTAATGTGGTTTGCTGTAATAACAGGAATGATTTCATTCTTTGGATTATTTATTCTAGCTGGTAATGGTGTGTTTGGAGAAATGCCAGAATTTGAACAACTTGAAAATCCAAACACAAACTTAGCCACTCAGATTATATCATCAGATGGAGAAATATTAGGAAAGTTTTATTTTAATGATAACAGAACACCAATTACATATAACGAGCTTCCTAAAAACTTAGTTGATGCTCTTATTGCAACTGAAGATGAAAGGTTTTATGACCATCCAGGAATTGATGTAAGATCTACATTAAGAGCGATAGCTTTTTTAAATACCAGAGGTGGGGCAAGCACAATATCGCAGCAACTAGCTAGACAACTTTTTGTTGGGGTTAGATCAAGAAACATTGTCCAAGCAGTTCTTCAAAAAGCAAAAGAATGGGTATTAGCAATTCAAATAGAAAAAAGATATACCAAAAATGAAATAATTGCAATGTATTTGAATATCTATGATTTTAATAATACAGCAGATGGTGTTAGGTCTGCATCAAAAATCTACTTTAACAAAACTCCAGACAGCTTACTTATTGAGGATGCTGCTATGTTAATTGGAATGTTGAAGAATTCATCATTGTATAACCCTCTTAGAAGACCAGAACTTGTAATTGAAAGGAGAAATGTTGTATTCCAGCAGATGGAGAGGAATAAAATGATAACAAAAACAGAACGTGATTCTTTGTCTATGCTACCCCTTAATATTGATTACACCCCTGAGTCTCATAGGGAAGGATTAGCTACATATTTTAGAGCTTACTTACAAGAGTTTATGAATAACTGGTTAAGAGAAAACCCCAAAGAAGATGGATCAAGGTACAATTTGTATAGAGATGGACTAAGAATTTATACTACGATAGATTCTAGACTTCAATCAATTGCTGAGCAGTCTGTAAATGACCATATGAAAAATCTTCAATCTGAATTTTTTTATCAAAATAAAGAAAGTGAAGAAAACCCAACACCTCCATTTAGGGATCTCAGGGAAGGTCAGGTAGATACATTATTAAAACTTTCTGCAATGCGATCAGAGAGATGGAGAAAAATGAAACTAAGCGGAAAAAATGAGGATGAAATTTGGGAAACGTTCCAAGTGGAGACCCCAATGAAAGTCTTCTCATGGAATGGTGAGATAGACACAATCATGAAACCTATCGATTCTATAAGATATTATAAATATTATCTAAGAGCATCTATGATGTCTATGGAGCCACAGACAGGCCATGTAAAAGCTTGGGTTGGAGGATTTAATTATAAACATTTTCAATATGATCAGGTAAAACAAGGAAGAAGGCAGATTGGCTCTACTTTTAAACCTTTTTTATACGCAACTGCAATTGACCAATTAAAACTGTCTCCATGCTATACTGTTCCAGATGCACTTTACTGTATAGAACCTATGAAACATGGAAATATGGATGCTTGGTGTCCCAAAAATTCAAGCGATAAATATGGTCAGACAAGAAACTTAAAAAATGCTTTAGCAAACTCAATTAATACAATTAGTGCAAGATTAATGGATCAAGTTGGCCCTAAACCAGTTGTGACTTTAATGAAGAAAATGGGTATCAAATCTTATTTACCAGAAGTTCCATCAATAGCTTTAGGAACACCAGATATAAGCTTATATGAAATGGTAGGAGCCTATAGCACATTTGTAAATAAGGGTATATACATAGAGCCAATTTTTATAACAAGAATTGAAGATAAAAATGGAGTTCCCTTATTTGAGGTCATTCCTCAAACCACTGATGTTCTTAGTGAAGAGGCAGCATATGTTACTCTTAATCTAATGGAGGGTGTAACAAAATATGGATCTGGAGGTAGACTAAGACATTCAGGTCTGGAAGAAACAAATTATATATATAAAAACTTAATTACAGGTTATCCTTATGCGTTTGAGAATTCAATTGCTGGAAAAACAGGAACAACTCAAAATCAAAGTGATGGATGGTTTATGGGGATGGTTCCTAATCTTGTAACTGGAGTTTGGGTTGGTGGAGAAGACAGATCTGTTCACTTTGAGGATATAGCTTTTGGTCAAGGGGCCACAATGGCTTTACCAATTTGGGCTCAGTATATGAAAAACGCATATCTAAATCCTGATTTAGGAGTTTCTGCAGAAGACTTTCCAGTCCCTGAAATTGTAAACATTCCATTAGATTGCGAAAACTTAAATATTGAGAGCTCAAAAAAGAAAAAAGATCTTGAAGAGTTAGGATTTTAAACTACAAGTTTTTCGTAGCAGTGAAAAGGAAATTCACTTTGCTTAGGAAAATAGACATCATCTAATTTATTATAACCTCTTGATTTATAAAACTTATTATTTCTAGGATTTTGACTAAATGTATCTAATCTTATAGATATATAGTTATTTGATTTTGCAAAATCTTCAGCAAAATCCATCATTTTTCTTGCTATACCTCTCTTTTGAAAAATAGGGTGAACTGCTAACCTATGAATGTATAAATTATATTCATCTTGAGTAATCCAATTAACAGTCTTGTAAACATCATCTTTGAAGGATGAAAACATTATACACCCAACTACTTCTTGATTAATCTTTGATACATACAAAGATTTATTTTTAATATCTTCTTTAAATATTTCTCTACTAGGGTATTTATCATTCCATTGAAAAATATTATTCTCAATCATATTTTTAGCACAAGCCTCAGCGATTTCCTTAACTCTATCTAATTCATTCTGCGTTGCCAATTCAATTTTAATCATAGAAGATTTTAAAATATTAAATTAGAGTAAAATTAACGCAATTGAAAAAACTTATACTTTCATTTTTAACACTTTTATTCTGCTTATTACCCAATGAAGCTATTTCACAAAAGCAGATAAATTTGGATGTTGACAATGATCTGTACTTTGATAGAGATTTTTATTATTCTAGTGGAATCTTCCTAACACTTATGACTCCAAATGCAAAAAATGATAAAAGCTCATTAAATAAATTAAAAATTGGACAGTTAATTTATACGCCATCTATGAGGTATGAGTCTGATCCGAATAAATATGACTATCCATATAGTGGATATTTATACCTTGAGTATCAAAAACAAAAAAAATTAACCAACTATTCAAGCTATTCCTTAGGAGGTCAATTTGGTATTACAGGAGATGCTTCATTAGCAAGAGGTATGCAAAATTTATATCATGACTTAGTTTTAAATCTACCTCATCTTAAATGGGAATCACAGATGCCTCAGGAGCTTCAGCTTAATTTCTCAGCAAGTTATTTTAAAGGGTTTAATATTAAAGACAATATTAGCATTACATCTGAATTATACTCTAGACTTGGTACATACCAAATGATGTCAGGGTTAGAGGTGGGATTATTTATCGGAGACCTATCATGGTTTGGATTCTCTGATAATTTTATCATTAATGGTGATTCAAAGTTTTCTTTTTTTATAGGTACAAAGCAAGAGTACTTTCTACATGATTTTAAACTAGAGGGAAGTTTACTTAATGATAAGGCAAACTTAGTGATGGAGTCAAATAATTTTAGAAATTTATTTTTAATCGGGTTCAAAAAAAATTTTAAAGATTTACAGATACTTACCTCTTACAATTCAATGTCAAAAGACACTAACAATCAAAGAACTAAAAGACACCCCTTCTTAAAAATTAGTTTGACCTATAATCTTAAATAATTTTAACTTTTCTTTAAAAAAATACCAGGAATAATAAACCTATTTTTATAGTGTTGATTCACAAACGCTCCTAGGTCATTTTTAGTCCTTTTTTAGCTAGGTTAATTTTGAATTTTTGTTAATTGGTTTTGTTAGGAGCGTTTTTTTCTATTTTACTTCTAACTTATACATATAGGGATTTCCAAGTCCTTCATCTTCTGAAGTAACCCAAAATAATTTTTTACTAATAATTTTTACAGCTTCTATTTGAGCTCTTTCAATAGGGATACTATATTTTTTGAATGAGTTATAACTTGGGTTTTCAATATTAAAATCTTCAAATAAAATTAAATATTGTTCACCTCTAGATGAGTAGCTAACCAAAGCTAGAATACCAGTATCACTATCATAGTCTCCACCAGTTATTAATGAATTGACATTAAAATTTGCAACACTTGATAATTCTTGTTTTTCTTTTACCGTATTGTCGATTAAATAAAGATCTGTATTTAGGGAATCTCTATCTTTTGAAAAAAGAGCAATTTTATCCTCTATTATCAATAGAGCTTCTGCATCATATTTATGTTTTGAAGAAGGAAAAAAAGACTTTTGATCAGAATAAAAAATATCAATTTTACTATCAACACTGAAATCACTTATTTTGACTTTTATAATATTTAGGTTGTCTCTAGTGCCAAAATTATTTCCTGTGTCGGCAATGTATATAAAATCTTCATCAGCTGTAATATCTTCCCAGTCATTATTATAAATTTCCCAAACAGATTCTTCTTCCAGTTTTTTAGAATTTATGATCTCACCATTAAGATTAAAAAAATACAAACTTGGCTCTCCGCCAGAATCATTATGAGTTATAAAAACTTCATTTAAAATTTCTAGTCCAGAAGTTTCATTTATAATTTTTGGTAAAACAACTGTCTCGACAATTTCTGCAGAATCAAAATTTTGATCCTCTGGAATTTCTGAACAACTAGATATTATTAGTAATATTAAAAAGAAATAATTTTTCAAACTTTAAATGTCTTTGGAACTTAATTTTACTGTCTTCAATTGATTGTTTTCATTTTCAAAAACAGTCCAAACAATAAATATTTCATCATTAAGTATTTCTAATTGTGGCACCCCCGTATTTCGGCCACTATCAATTTTAGAAATTGTAATTGGATTTGAAACTTTTCCATCTATAGAAACTTTCTTTAATCTTAAATATGTATCATAATCATCATCCTCCATATAACTAACAAGCACTTCCTTGTCGTTAAGGTAAACAACATCTACTCTACCAATAGCATTATGATCATTAATTTGTATTGGAGCACCAAAAGAAGAACCATAAGATTCTGAAAAAGAAAGATTAACTCTCGGTTTCCCCTCATAAACAGTAAACCAGCTTACAGCGATATTATTAGAATCAGACACAACCTTAGGACCATTTACTGGACATCCATATATTACCCATCCATCATTATGAACTGGAGCGGGAGTCTCCCATTTATTATCTATGTTTCTTGTTGCATATATATCTCGAACTTCTTCCTTACTCCTGTCTCTGTAAACAACTAAGGGACCTTTGTCAGTATTTGTAATTGATGTCTGACAACAATCACAAACAGATGCATCTAGTTCAACCTCATTAATAATATCGCCAGCATTTGTGATTTCAGCAAATCGAATGGTCATAGGTTTATGATTTCCGTCTGCATCTTTATCTACTGTATTCCTTCCATCTAACCAGGTAATTAAAAACCCTTCCTCATCTTTTGAAACTATACTAACAAACCCATGTTCTGCTTTGAAACCATCGGTGTTTAAAATAAAATCTTCTTTTACTTTTTCTCCTGAAAGCTTCTGTAGGCTTAAAAAAACATCATAAGTGTATATACCAGAAGCAGACTTTTTGAGGTAGCTTGTTAAAACTTGGTCTCCACTAATTGCATGAGTTGGAAAATCAGCCCAATTTACAAACCAATCAGAACCAATTGCTATTTTTTGGGGACTAGTCCATTCTTCGTCTTTATACTGTCTGAAATTTAACTCAGCATTCATGTCTTCGTCAGAAGAAATCCAAGTCAATGATAAAGAGCCATTATTTGAAACTAAACTAGGCTGTGCATTACTGTTATCATATAAAAAAGAAATTTCTTCTATTAGGATGTCCTTTGACGTACAGGATAATAAGCTCAAGAGAGAAAAAATTATAAGACATTTTTTCATATTACAGCATTTTTAATTTACTTATTATTTCTTCAGAATCCCACTCAATTACTCCAACGAAAGTTTCAACAATTTTTCCATTTTCGTTAAAAATATATGAAGTAGGCATAGCGTAAACTCCAAGTGATTCAAAGGATTTGTTTGATTTCAAAAACTTTAAATCAAAATTCATTTCATTTTTAAAATTAGATATCTTGTCAATTGTTTCATCTGAAACTAATAAAAAAGTATAGCCGTAGTCCTCTAATATTTCTTCAGCTCTCTTGATACTAGGCATCTCCTTTATACATGGTGCGCACCATGTGGCCCAGTAGCTAACTACTACTTTTCCGTCATTAAATTCTGAGAGGTCTAAATTATTTTCTTCTAAATCAAAAAATGAACTTTTAAGTTGTAAAGATTCCAAGTCAGATATATTATTATTTGTGATGTTTGAGTTGCAAGCAAATAATAAAAAAGAAAATAAAGTAAATATAGCAGTCCTTCTCACCTTTTTGTTTTTATTAAAGTTATAAAAATCAAGACTTTTTCTTCTTCTTCTTCTTCTTTTTCTCTTTAGGTGACTTTTTTGCAGATCTGTTCCATAAATTTCTGCTACTATTAAACTCATCAGAGCTAACATTTGTTTTGACTAAAATAACCCCTCCAGCTCCTTGACTTCCATATTTATTTGTAGCAGCTAACCCAGTTTTAACTTCAACATATTTAACTTGGCTTGCATTAAGCACAGGGGGATTTGTGTATATTACTCCATCAATCTCCCATAATACCTCATTACCAGCTGTGTTAAAAGATTGTCTACCCCTAAGAGCAATATTTTTATTTCCTGATCTATCTGTAATTTTTTTTGCACCAGGAATTCGAGAAGCTAATGCATCAACTAATGACATTGACGAAATAGCATTTTGTTGTGACTTTAATATAGGATCATCTTGAGAATATACAGATGTCATTAAAAGAAAAACCGGAATTATATAGAAGTACTTCATAATGCTAAGAAACAGAAATTCTAAAAAAGTTTTTCACAAAGTTTACTTTTTAACTTTTTTTTCTGTCACAGTTCTCCAAAGATTTTTTGGAGAGTTAATAAGTTCTGACTTAGAAGCGCTGACAGCAGTTTTAATTATAATAACTCCTCCTGCCCCATCTGAACCATAACGATTAGAGGCAGCTAGACCTTTTATAACTTCTACATATTCAACTTGGTTAATGCCCATCAGAGGAGGTGTCTGAAAAGTAACCCCATCAATATCCCATAGTACTTCATCACCAGCAGTTGAAACAGAGTTTCTACCTCTAAGTGATATGTTCGTGTTACCAAATCTATCTGTAATTTTTTTTGCACTAGGGACTCTTCTAACTATCGCTGAGACTATACCAACAGGAGATCCAGTTGCATCTTGATTTGAACCAATAATCCCATACTTAAATGAATTTGTTCCAGACGCGTAATTTCTGGTGCCATAATTATAAGAATTATACCCACCGCTTTGACTAAAAACCAAGCTAAAGCCACCTAGAATAAGCACATAAGCAAGAATTTGTTTCATCCTAATTAATTAATTTATAGATATATACAAAATTATATATATTTTTTTATAACTTTATAGACTAGCTATAAATTTAACTAATAAACCAATTTATAAATTCGTGTCTAGAAACTGGTTAGAAATAGATCAAATTAAAAACTTTCCTAAGGGAGTGAGATCCGTTTATGTTAACGGTAGAAGAGTTAAAAAAGAAGATGTTGAAATAGAGAGGAGTTTCCTTGAGGTTTCTTCTTCAAACTATGACATTTCTAATATTCCTGATCATATAAATTATCTTCCAAGAAAACAAGCTGCTGAATATTTAGGCATTAGTGAAAGCACATTAACTAGGTACCATGTTAAGGGTAAGCTTAAATGGATAACAAGAAGAAATAGAACTCCAATCTACAAGAGAGAAACACTCGATAATTTTAAGGAAAAAAATAAAGGAAAACTATTATCTTAGATTATCATTTTCTGTTTAGATGATAGTTAATTTTCATAAAGTAAATCTCAAAAAAAAACATCCACTTCAAATAAGTAGAGGTGTCCATGATAAGTCTCAAAACTTATTCGTTGAAATCATTAAGGATGGTATTACTGCATGGGGAGAATCAGCTCCAGGTAAAACTGAGGGTGCATCTACTGCAGATGAAGTAGAAAAATGGCTATTAAAGCTTATTGATACAGGTATTGATTCA
>LUMP01000064.1_pt1 | contig 40612 bp, 37 predicted proteins | sample 729641 | NCBI WGS metagenome assembly LUMP01 (sample SAMN03860260, study PRJNA289734) | marine metagenome | biome: seawater column; feature: ocean; material: water; isolation source: Red Sea water column Station 12 - depth 47m | place: Saudi Arabia: Red Sea | collected 2011-10-15 | depth 47 m | reverse complement strand
GCTACAGCTATACAAATTAGAGGTATTGCTGCTGCTACTAATACTGATAACACTTTTGACTCACCAATCGCAGTTAATGTCGATGGTATTTATCTTGGTCAAAATGCAGGATCATTATTAGACAACTTTGATATGGAAAGAATTGAAATTTTAAGAGGTCCCCAAGGTACTTTATTTGGTAAAAATACTACTGGTGGTGTTATTAATGTCATTAGAACTCGTCCAACAGGTGAGTTTGGTGGTAAAGTAAAAGCAACTATCGGTGAAGATGGACGTCAAGAATTAAGAGCGGTGATTAACACTGCTTTATCAGATAATCTAGCAGCCAAGTTTTTTGCAACTTCAAGACAAAGTGATGGCTGGATTCCTAATATAACCATTGGTGGTCATAATGGTGAAGAAGATTATCAAGCTTATGGCGTAACTTTCCTATTTACACCTAATGATAGGTTTGAGGCTCTTTTAACTTTAGAATCTATGCATGATAAGAGTGCATTGAAAGCTTATAATCAAAACTTCAATGTTGCACCTGGTGTTATACCTCCACCACCTCCTGGTCCTAATGTGACTGATTTCAGTGGCGGGTTATTAGCTTGTGCAATTTATCCTGAAGCTTGTAGAACTTCTCCTGATCAACTTCCATATGCTGAAAATGATACACAGCATGATGCTGATGTTGAAACAGATGCTATCACACTTCAAATGACTTATGAATTAAATGATAATCTTACTGTTAAATATATTGGCGGTTATAGAGATGTAAGTGAAGATCGTATTTATGATTATGACGGATCTGCAGCTCCTTTCATTACTCTTGAAAGATGGAATGTTTATGATCAAACTAGTCATGAAGTACAGCTTAATGGTTCATTTGATAATATTGAGTTTACAGCTGGTCTTTATATGTTTGAAAAAGAGCATACTCAAGATTGGGCAACAGGCGGAACATTCTGGGGAGTTCTATTCGGTGCAGCATTATCTGCTCCAGGTCAATGGGAGCTTTGCCAAGATTTCTTTGAGCCTACATACTCAGTAGCATGTGATCCTACAGAACCTGCATACCCAACTGGTACTCTATACCAAATCCTTTATTCTACACAAAAAACAGAGTCTAAAGCTGCTTATGCTCAAGCTGATTGGTCTATAAATGATAGATGGACGCTTACTGGTGGCGTTAGATACACAGAAGAAGAAAAGGATTTCTATGCTGGTCAGGCATATCTTGCTGGTCATGATATAGGTGAAGGAAGAAATTTCCCTGATTATGCAGATCTTTATAAGAAATGGGATGACACATCTATTAAAGTTGGTGCATCATATCAAATTAATGATGATGCTCTTGCATACCTAACATATACAGAAGGCTTTCACTCAGGTGGTTTCTATGCTGTTGTTCAACAAACAAAACACATGAGAAGAAACCAATATGATCCTGAATTTTCAGAAAGCACTGAATTAGGTATTAAATCTTTCTTATTTGATAGAAGAGTTCAACTTAATGCAGCCTACTTCATGAATGATTATGCTGGTAAGCAAGAAGAATCGACTCAGGTTGATCCACAAACAAAAACAGTTGCTTCCTTCTGGTCTAATGTTGCTGCTGCAGAATATGAAGGTTTCGAAATCGATATTCAATGGCTTGTTAGTGAATATTTACGTGTTTTCGCTAATTACGGAACTCTAGACGCTTCTTATCAGGGATTCTTCACAGACATTAATGAAAGTGATGGAATTACAAAAATTGAATCTGCTGATTTCTTAACTCCTAGATTTGCTCCGGAAGAATCATGGGGTATTGGAGGTACATTATCTATACCTGCAGGAAATGGTACAGTTGATATTTTTGCTAAGTACAACAGAATTGGTGAACAAGAAACAGATCTTCTTAATGCTGAATTAGCTAGAGCACCAGAAACAGAAAATCTGACGGCATCAATTGGGTACTTCCGAGATGGTTGGTCAATAGTTGCATATGGTACAAATCTTACTGATGAACAATTTGAAGTTGTTGATCCTATTATGCCATTATTCGCTGTTGGTACTATTAACGAAGGACGTAAGTTTGGAGTAGAATTAACTTACGAATTCTAATTAATTTTATACATTAAACTAAAAGGGCCAATTCGATTGGCCCTTTTTTTATTAAGAAATAAAATTCAATACAGTTCATTTTATAAACAAAATAATTGCTATTAATTAAATAAATAGTAATAATTTGATTAAATTAATTACAATGAAGAAAAAATAATAAAAATAATTTCTTTTGAGGAGAAAAATTATGTCGAATTTAATTAACCAAATTAAATATATCTTTTGGGGCTTATCTTTTTCTTTAATTTTACCGATGTTCTTAAGCACTTCATTTGCTCAAGAAGAAGCATCAGGTCTAGAAATTGAAGAAATAATTGTTACAGCGCAAAAAAGAGAGGAGTCGCTTCAGGATGTTCCAATAGCTATAACAGCTATTACTGAACAGCTTGAAGACTCTACAATTCGTAATATTGCTGATTTAAGTGCCTTTGCGCCAAATGTTATTATTGGCGAAACATCTGTTCGTTCAAGAGGTTCAGCTATTACAATTAGAGGTATTAACTCAAGTGAGTCTGATAAATCATTTGATCCAAAAATCCTTGTCGAATTAGATGGCGTTGCAATTGGTACTAACTCAGGTCAAGTTATCGAGAATTTTGACCTTGAAAGAATAGAAATTCTGAGAGGTCCGCAAGGTACTTTATTTGGTAAAAATACTAATGGCGGTGTGATAAGGGTTATGAGATCAAAACCAACTGGTGAATTTGGAGGAAAGGTCCAAGCTACTGTTGGTGATAATGGACAAGAAGAATTAAGAGCTATTATTAATACTTCAATTATTGACGATACACTTGCACTTAAACTTTTTGGTACATCAATTAAAAATGATGGTCATCTTTATAACACCTATCTGAATACAGATGGACCAAAAAAAGATTACACTAATTATGGTGCGTCATTGTTATTTACTACTGATAGATTCGAAGCTCTCTTAACTCTTGAGACTTATGATGATGGGAGTGATGTTGGTGCATGGACAAACAAAAATGATGCAACAACTGTTATATGTAATGTATATGATCCACTTTTTCCAGATGGTACACCAAAGACGGGTGCTGCATTAGGGCCAGTTATGGCATTTAACCCTGGTATGCATAATACTTGCGCTTCAAATGATCCTCTTTCAAGTTCAACAACATATGCAACCAATAGCACTAACCCTGGTCAATTTGATACAGACGCAATTACATTGAATATGTCTTATGAGCTAAGTGATAATAGTCGAATAGTTTATACAGGCGGTTATCGTGATGAAGAAGAGGATACTTATTGGGGGCTTATTTCTGGGGTAGCACATATCACCAAGACTGGGTTACTCAAGGATCTTTCTGGTCAACATTAGTTCCGCCTTTTCTTTATGATGCATGTTTAGTTGGGGCTTTAGGAGCTATTCGTTGTGAGCCAGGCTTAGAAAATGGCTTAGGACCAAATTATGTTCAAAAACTCCTACAGGAACAAACTACTGAGTCTCAAGCAGTATTTGCTAATCTTGATTATCAAGTAAATGATAAAGTAATGCTAACTTTTGGTATTAGATACACTGAAGAAGAAAAAGCATTCATTGGCGGTCAATCATATTTAACATCTGTAGATAGAGCTTATATAAATAATTTTGAAAATATTGGCCTACCTGGAGAAGTTGGTGTAGCAAATCTATTGAAAAAATATGATGAAATTTCAGGCAAGATTGGTTTAACTTATCAAGTAAGTGAAGATATAATGACATATGTAACTTACTCTGAAGGATTCCAAAGCGGAGGTTTCTTTGGTCGAAACCAGAATGTACAAGACTTTAAGAATACTTATGATCCAGAATTTGCAAAAACTCTTTCAGTTGGTGTGAAAAGCCTTCTTCTCGATAAGAGAGTTCAACTTAATGCTGAATACTTTAGAAATGATTTTGAAGATAAGCAAGAAGATACAATTAAGCTTGATCCATCAACAAGAACAGTTGTTACAGTCATTGATAATGTTGCAGGAGTTCTTTATGAAGGTCTTGAGGTAGAAATGAGAGCATTAGTCTCAGAAAACTTAGAAGCCTTTGTTAATGTAGGTTTTCTTGATGCAGAATATGATGGTTTTATTGCTGATTTGGATGGAGCTAATGCAGAGGGCTTAATTGAACCAACTAATAATGATCATTTAACTCCAAAATTCTCACCTGAGGTTACTTTTTCTATTGGTGGAACATATACTGCAAGTATAGGACCTGGTGAATTAAGCATTTTTGCTAAATATAGCTTTATTGACGAACAGGAATCTACAACAACAAACATTGCTGTTGGTAAAGTACCTTCTCAAGATAGAGTTGATACCTCAATTACATACAGTTGGGCAAACTACAAAATTTCTGCATTTGGAAGAAATTTAACTGATGAAATTGTTGAGCCGGTTAGAGATATATCAAGCTTGATGATTTTTGGTTCACCAACAGTTGGAAAAGTATTTGGTGTAAATCTAACTGCAGAATTTTAAGTTAGTTAATTAAATAAGGAAAAAAGGCCATTTTTAAATGGCCTTTTTTTATACCTTTGTACATAATATAAATATAAATAAATTGGAGATTGCTATGGAAGAAATGTCTCAAAATCCTGATAAAGAAACTTTAGAGTATGTTTTTAATCAAACTATGCTTAGGATAAAAGATCCTGAAAAATCTATAGATTTTTACACTAAAGTCCTTGGTATGACTATTTTGAAAAAATTAGACTTTCCAGATTTCAAGTTCTCTCTATATTTTCTTGCTTACCTGAGGAATGAAGATGATCCGGTTCCTGAAAATAATCAAGAAAGATTTGCTTATACCTTAAGTCAAAAAGCTGTTTTAGAATTAACTCATAATTGGGGAACGGAAGATGACGAAGACTTTTCTCATCATGATGGTAATTCTGACCCTAGAGGATTTGGTCATATCGGTATAACCGTTCCAGATGTTTATAAAGCGTGCGCAAGATTTGAAGAGCTTGGTGTAGAATTTCAAAAAAAACCTGATGATGGAAATATGAAAGGACTAGCTTTTATTAAAGATCCCGATGGATATTGGATAGAGATTCTTTCAGCTAAAGGTTTAGCTAGCACAATCTAGTTATTTAAACTTTCTTTAAAATCATTAATTAATGAAACTATCTCTTTTGTTCGAGAATTAATAATATTATGACCTCCATTAAAGGAAAATGTTTTGGCATCTGGAACTAATTCAATTGCTTTTAAAATTGAGTCTATAGGGACATCTTCATCATCTGTTGCATAAGTAATATGCAAGGGAATTTTATTATCATTAATTAATTGATAATCGTTATAGAAATCATGTTTTATAAAATTTTTCATTAGAGAGCTAAATGCATTTTGAGTACCTATAACATCAAATTGTTTGATAAAATGTTGTGGGTCTTGCTTATCTTCAGTCAAGCCATCCCCTCTTTGCACCAACTTATTAATAATAAAAAATCTCAAATAAAAATCCCATAGAACTGGAATAAATGTAAAGTTAGCCAGACCAATTGTCTGTGATCCAACAAAAGGCACATTTAATATCAAAGCCTTAACTTTAGCCGGGTTATTAGCCGCATAATTAGATGCTAAAGCTCCGCCCATAGAAACTCCAAATAAAGTAATTTTATCCAGAGACAAATAATCAATAAAATCACTTAATTGTTTCTGATAAGTTTCCATATTGTATTTTATTTTTGGTCTATCGGAGAAACCTCTTCCAAAATGATCATAAATATAAACCTTATATCCAATTTGTGACAAACTAGTTGCTATCTTTTTATAATAATAAGACGGAACACTTACCCCATGTATTAGAATCAAAGGTTCACTTTCATTTTTGCCAGTTGAATAGAAAGCGGTTTTCCCCTGATCATTTTCAAAATATGAATACTCTTCATTTAAAGTTAATTCATTAACTTGAATACTCTCTCTACCCCCAAAGAAATAGACTAAAAATAAGAGAATTATTGCTAGTAAAATATATATAAACCAATTGACCATAGCTTAACTCTCAACAATTATAGCATAAGGAGGAAATAAAATGGCAATATTAGAATTATTTACATTAAAAGATGATGTCGCTGTTGTTACAGGTGCTGGCAAAGGAATAGGTAAAGGAATTGCGATCGCTTTAGCAGAAGCAGGTTCAAATGTAGTTCTTGCCTCTAGAACAGAAAGTGATCTTTTAGAAGTTCAAAAGGAAATTAAGAACTTAGGAAGAGAATCAATTGCTGTGCCAATAGATGTTACAAACCCAAATTCATTCGAGGATTTAAGTGAAAGAGCTCTTAAAGAGTTTGGTAAAATTAGCACATGGGTAAATAATGCTGGTGGTTTACCAGATGGAACTCCAAGATATCTTACTAAAACTTCATTTGAAGAATTTGAAGCACAAATAAATCTTAATTTTAGCGCTGTTTTTAATGGTTGTGTTACTGCAGCAAAGAATATGACTGAGGGAGGAGCAATAATTAATATTTCTTCTAGTTCATCAAAAAATATGAGAGGAAATTTAAAAAATGGTCCTTACGGAGCCTCAAAAGCAGCTGTTAATAGTTTGACAGCTACTCTTGCATTAGAGTTAGCACCTAAAATTAGAGTTAATGCTATTGCGCCTGGTCCAATACCGACAGAAAACTTTAAGGACTCAATGAATATGCATACAGAGGAAAGAGAGAAAGAATTGAAAAAATATATTCCTATTCCTCTCAATAGATGGGGTTCTCCTGAAGATATAGGTGCAGCAGTAGTTTTTATGGCATCAAATGCATCAAGTTGGGTAACAGGACAATGTCTTTTTGTTGATGGCGGTACTTAAAACTCTAAAGGAATTTCAATTAATACAATAAGTCCAGAGGGTTTAGCATCAATTAATTTTAGAGAGCCTTCATGGAACTTAACAGCTGAGCTAGCAAGGTTTAACCCTAATCCAGAACCTTTGAGACTTCTACTTGTATCGAGTCTTACAAATCTCTCTAATACTTTATCTTTATCTATTTCTTGAATTCCAATACCATTATCACTTACCCATATGGACACAAGATTTTCATTTTTTTTTGCCCCAACATTTATAGATGGATTATTATTTGAACAACCATAATTGATAGCGTTTTCGATTAAATTTGCTAAAGCCTGAGAAAGCAAATTGTAATTGCCATTAATGATAATATCTTCATTAATTTCATAGTTTAATTTAATCCCATGTGATTCAGCAATAGGCTCGTATAGATCATGCATATTTAAAATTAATTCCTTTAAGCTTAAAGGTTTTTTATCCAAGTCCGATGTGCCCGATTCCACTTTCGATATTGATAAAATGGAATTAAAGGTTTTAATTAAATTATCAGTTTCCTCAAGTGCATCTTCAAATGATTTCTTATACTGATCAATGTCTGGACTCGACATCAATGTAACCTCTAGATTTGTTCTAATTCTGTTTAGGGGGGTTCGTAAATCATGAGCAACATTATCGGTAACTTCCTTCATATTGGTCATTAAAGAGTCTAATCTATCTAGCATTTCATTTAAATTAGATGATAATTGATTTAATTCATCTTTACCCTTTGTAGTAGGTAAACGCTCTTGAAGATTGCCATCCATAATTTTTTTACTTGTTTTATTTATATCTGAAATTCTTTTTAAGAAATTTCTACTCAAAATATATCCACCAAAAATACCAAGAAAAATAATAATGAGAATTGACCAAAGAGAACCATACAAAAATCTCTCTTTCAGTATCTTCTCATCATTTACTACTCTACCAACTATTAATCGTAAATTTCTCCGAGGAGTAATAAAATTTCTTCCTCTTCCATAATAGATCCTTTCAACACCATTCTCATTTACTAGATATGAAAATTCTATCCATCCATCCTCATTAATTTTAATATCATTAGGCTCAGACTTTATATTGCCGGCTATATAATTATTTTGTGAGTCATAAAGTCGATAAATATCAAGTGTTGCTCTAGATGTTTCACTTCTTATATAATTTAGAAGACCTTGCTCCCTATATCTTAGGTAAATATTATTTAAATCTTCTACCTTTTCGATTATTTTTTGGTCAGCCTCTAATTCAAGATCTCTAGCTGTAGTAAAATATAAAAACATCAAAACAAGCCCTACAGACAAGCCTAAAAGCATTGTGTAAATGAAAATAAGTCTAAAACTTGCTAAATTGAATGGATTATTCATCATATCTCAAAGCGTAACCAGCACCACGTTCCGTAAAAAGCATTTGCTTTCCCTTAAAAGGTTTATCTATTTTTGAACGTAATCTAGATATATGGACATCAATAACATTTGTTTGGGGATCAAAATGATATTCCCAAACGCCCTCTAAAAGCATAGTTCTTGTAACAACTTGATTGGGTCTTCTAAGCAGAAACTCCAAGAGCTTATATTCTCTTGGTTGTAAATCAATAATTTTACCTTCCCTCTCAACTCTACGACTTAATAAATCAAGCTTCAAATCTCCCAATTCAAGTAAGCTATTACTACTTTCATGCTGATTTCTTCTAATTACAGCATCTAAACGAGCTAATAACTCTGAAAAAGAAAAAGGCTTTGCCAGATAGTCATCAGCTCCATGTTTAAGACCTTTTACGCGCTCATCCACTTCCCCAAGAGCTGAAAGAATTATTATTGGTATATCTGAATTTTTTTCTCTAATTCTTGAAATTAAAGATAAGCCATCTAACTCTGGAAGCATTCTATCAACAATTAATGCATCAAAATTTGAGTCAAGAGCCATAAACAAGCCCTCTTTCCCATCACTGGCTCTATCAACAACATGGCCGCTTTCTTTTAAACCCTTGATTAAATAAGAAGCAGTCTCATTATCATCTTCAATAAGTAATATGTGCATAAATCACTCCCTATTTAAGAATAATTCAATTTAACCAATTATGTCATTATTTTAATTTGGCCACATCTACATGATGGGGAGTCTTTTTATATAGAAATGGCCAAATATTTTTTAATGAAACCATTATCTTATAGTTTCTTTTACTAGAACATTTCTTTAATATTAATTTTTTTTAATGTTCATAAAGGAGTTTAAATTGAATATTTTAAATGGAATTAGAGTTTTGGATTTTGGAAGATATATAGCTGGCCCTTATTGCGCAGCTCTTCTTGGCGATTTAGGTGCTGAGGTTATAAGGGTTGAAAGAATTGATGGCTCCGAAGATAGATATATTCACCCTATAGGTAACCCTAACGGTGAAGGTGCCATGTTTATGCAAATGAATAGAAACAAAAAAGGGTTGACCTTAAATCCAACAAAAGATGGATCTCAAGAAATAGTAAAAAAACTTATAGAATCTGCAGATGTCGTAGTAGCTAATCTTCCTCCTCAAACTCTTAAAAGAATGGGAATTGATTATGAAACTATTAAAAAATATAACGAAAAAATAATTTTAACAACTGTCTCTGCATTTGGACATGGCGGGCCTTATTCGGAAAGAGTAGGATTTGACGGTGTTGGTCAGGCAATGTCTGGAGCGACGCATTTAACTGGTTATGAAAATGAGCCAATAAAGGCTTATTCACCTTATGTCGATTACGGAACAGCATCTTTAACGGCTATGGGAACTTTGGCAGCAATAATTGACCGCGAAAAGACTGGAAAAGGACAAATTGTTGAAGGAGCCCTTTTCGCAACTTCATTGGCATTTATGAACACACATTTAATTGAAGAGGCAATAACAAATAAAAATAGAAAAGCAATTGGAAATAAAAGTCCTTACGCTGGTCCTGTAGATATTGTTCAAACAAAAGATGGATGGATTGTTGTTCAAGTATTAGGCGAACCATTATTTAAAAGATGGGCAAATTTAGTGGGAGCTGAAGATTTTCTGAATGATGAAAGGTTTTCTTCAGATATAAAAAGGGGAGAAAACTCACAAATTCTTAGTGATAAAACACAAGATTGGTGCAAAAATTTAACGTCAGAAGAAGCTTTAAATCTACTTTCTGAAGCACAAGTACCTGCAGGCCCAGTTAATAATTTATCTGATGTCTTAAAAGATGAGCATGTTAATAAAATGAATTTTTTTCAAGACATAGAGTATCCAGGATTAGATAAACCAGCCCCAGTTATGGGATTGCCAATTAATCTCTCTAACTCTGAAAATAAAATCAAGAAAAGACCTCCAACATTAGGTGAGGATACAGATGAAATTTTGGTTGAGTTAGGTTTTTCTGAAGATGAAATTAAACTATTTAGAGACAATAGAATTATTTAAAAGCCTATAAAGTTTGTAAATTCGTCAATGTCGGCTCTTTTACTTCTAAATGTGTTAATTGGATCATCTTCATCCGCATAACCAATACCCATTCCACAAAATAACATTAAATCTGTAGGTATATCTAAAAATTTATTAACTGTTTTATACCAAATAGCCCATGCTTCTTGAGGCGCTGTATGTAAACCCTCTTCTCTTGCTAGAAGCATTATTGATTGCATAAACATACCTAAATCTGACCATTGACCCTCTTGCATTTGTCGATCAATCGCAAAAAATATAGCAACTGGAGCGCCAAAAAACTCAAAATTTCTTTTAAATTGATTAAGTCTTCCAGCTTTATCTTCTTTAGGTATGTTTAATACTTCATACATAGATCTTCCAACCTCTCTTCTTCTTGACTCATATGGGTCTTTCAAATTTGGTGGATAGATATTATATTCTGTGCCCTCCCCCATAGGACTTTCTTTAATCTTATTAGCAATATCTGCGATAAACTTTTTAAGAGGATCGCCTGAAACTACCCATATTCTCCAAGGTTGAAGATTTCCTCCAGATGGAGCCCTCTTAGCCCTCTCTAAAATATCTACAAGAGTTTCCTTTTTTGGAGCTTTATCAGTAAAAGCTCTGCATGTTAGGCGAGTGTCTAAAGCCTCGCTTACCGACTTAGCTTTTTTAGATAATTTTTTCATATTTTAACTTTCTTTTTCTTTTGCACTTTGGTGCCAACGTTTCAGAATATTATATTCTATAGACGACATTAATAAAAAAAGAAATATTCCAGATAATACCAGTAATATTAAAGCAGAAAATAACTTTGCTATATCTAATCTATTACCGGACTCAATAATTATCCAAGATAAACCAGTTGATGAGCCAGTACCAGCAACAAACTCTGCTACAACGGTCCCAATTAAAGCTAATCCTATAGATGTTTTCATGCCAGTTAAAATATAAGGTATTGCAAAAGGTAAATTTAATTTTGTTAATGTTTGCCATTTAGAAGCTCTATTAATAAGGAACAATTCTCTTAAATTTTTATCAACAGAACGAAAACCTAAGTTAGTATTTGCAAGTACAGGAAAAAAAGCAACAATTACTGATAAGATTAATATTGCCGTCTCAACATTATCGAGACCGACCCATATTATAATTAATGGCGCTATGGCAACAACTGGGGTTACCTGAAAGATTACTGTTATTGGATAGAGGGATACCTCCAATAATTTTGATAAAGAGAAAATTACAGCTAAACCAATGGCTACAATAGTAGCAATAAAAAAAGCAGTTAAAGTAATTTTAAGTGTGTTTAATGTTGCCAATAGTAATTCAGATAAATTGTTTGATAAAGAATAGATAATATCTGATGGAGCGGGCAAAATATAAGTCTCTATTGAAAATAAATTAACAAGAAATTCCCAAATAATAAAAATAATTACTAATGTAATTATTGGAGAAAGATAAGTTGATAATTTACTCATTATTTACTCCAGTTCTTAATTTTTCAAAGATCTCATTATTTATTATTTGGTATTCGTTGCTTGCCAAAAAATCTTTTTTAGAGAAGTTATAATCAATATTCTTTTCATATATAATCCTACCTGGACCCGATGAAAGAACAATTATTCTTTGTGATAAATAAATTGCCTCTGAAACAGAATGTGTAACAAACAATACAGTAAGCTTTTCTTTTTTCCATATTTCTAATAGATCATCCTCTAGTTTTCTTCTAGTTATTTCATCTAAGGCTGCAAAAGGCTCATCGAGAAGTAAAAGATTACATCCATTAATAAGTGATCGCGCTATTGAAACTCTCATCATTTGTCCACCAGATAATTCATGAGGGTAATTTTTTTCTTTATCTTTCAACCCTACCCTTTCGAGTAATAACATTGCTTCTTCCTTTGATGAATTTTTCTTATTTAACTCTAAAGGTAGCAAAACATTTTCAAGAACATTTCTCCAAGGCATTAATGTCGGGTTTTGAAAAACAAACCCAATAGATAATTTTTCTTCTAAATTATGATTAACAGTCCCGTTATTGGGCTGAACTAAGCTTGATGCTAATCTTAATAATGTAGATTTTCCACAACCTGATGGACCTAGAATAGATACAAACTCACCTGAATCTATATTTAAATTTATATTTGAAAGAATTTCTTTATCAAATTTCATATGAACATCTGAAAAATTAAGCATTTTTAGTCTCTCTCAATAAAATCCAGCGTGTATGAATCTTTCCAATTAAGTTCTTTGCTGTACACATTATAATTTGACATAGTTTCAAAGAATAACTTCCATCTTTCATCCTCCATCAAGCCAATATCTTGATATTCATCCTCATTGGAAATTAAATTATATTCTTTAATTTTATCAATTGCCTGAAAAATTATTTCTTTTGTCATTTCTTTGTTTTCTCTAAGTATAAGATCGTTACCGGCATCAGGATTTTCATAAATATATTTCTTCCAACCTAAAATACTTGCTTCAACAAAAGCCTTCACAACCTCAGGATTGTTTTCGATTATATCATTTCTTGCTAGAATCATTGCGCCATAACCTGGAAAACCATAATCAGATAAAAGAAAAATATTAGGTTCTTCACCTAATTCTTGCTCTACTAAATATGGTTCTGATGTCAAATATCCTTGTAGTATAGACTCTTTATTAACCAAAAATGGAGCTAAGCTAAAAGTTTTTCTTCTTATTTGTTTATCATTAAATAAATATTTTGATTTTAACCAAACCCAAAAAGCTCCAATACTATTTTCAGAAATCATAATTGGCTTATCCACCATTTCATTTAAACTTCTAATAGTTGAAGAACTATGAGTCATAATTATTTGTGGGTCTTTCTGAAATGAAGCCATTACTGCTTTTGCCGGTATACCAGCATCTAGCATATTTAAAGGTACAAAACTATTTGACCCCATGCCAAATTCAATTTCTTTTGCGGCAAGAAGTCTAGGAATATTAATACCTGCGTTACCTTGAATAATTTCGACATCGAGGCCTCTTTCTTCATAAAGTCCAAGTGCTAATGCTTGGTAAAACCCTCCTTGTTCTGCCTGAGCCCTCCAATCAGTTGCAAATTTAATTTTTGTTAAATCATCCTGAGCTTCAGCATTAAGCAAAACGGATGCTAAATTAATAACTGTTAGGAAAGAGAAACAAAATATTTTGATCAATTTAATCATCTAAACCTATAATTATAGTTGGTATTAATAATGGTGCGTTTCTTATTGTTGAAACAATTGTTCCTGGTTTTCTTCCCTTTCTTACCTCAGACATATCAAAATTTGAGTCGATTAATCTTTTATGGCATTTTGATATATTCTCACTATGCCACCCTATTCCACCATAAGATAAAAATTTAGTATCGTAATTTTCAATAACTTCTAATGTAACCCCACCTATTCGAAAAAACATCATTCGTATATCTTTTTCACCAAAATTAAAAACCTTATCTAAAGCAAGCCTTATTCCAAGTTTATTGGCAAATAAATCTTTCAAATACTCAATATCAGGTGTGTATATAATTATTTGATTAAATTTTGAAATAGTAAAATCTTCAAAAGTACTTTCATACTCTAAGTTTGTTTTTTCTTCAAAAACCAATAAATCTAAATCAAAAAAATTTGTCTTTTTAATTTTGAAGAATCTAGACTTAGTATTTGTTTTATCAGTGGAATTATAATTTATTTCTTCAATTTCACTCATATCAAGATCCATTTCTTTAAATTTATTATGATCATCAACAATATTGTCGGATATTAATGATAGAGCTTGAATACCATTGTTTTGATTGTATTTTTTTAATTTTTTAAAATAAAACAAATCCCTATCATCATTACTTTCACATAATTCAACTGATCCATTTTTTAAATGATGCTTATAAATTTTAGAGTCGTTGTCTACTATTAGTCTACTAACATCTTGACCAAACAATTCTTGAAATTGCTCATTACATTTCTCAATATTATCTGATGTAAGTATTAAACTTTTAAAGTGTGTAAGCATAAAATTTCAATTCATTAATTTAAATAAGTTTAAATTAATTTTTATAATGGTTAAAATTATAACATGAAGAATAATATCATCAAAAAAATAGAAGATATAATAGGAAAAAAAAATGTCCTTTTATCAAGTGAGGATAAAAACAAATACCTTACTGAATGGAGAAATAGATATCCAGGAAAAGCTAGAGCTGTATTAAGGCCAAAATCAACAAAAGAAGTGTCATTACTACTGAAACTATTTCATCAAAAAAATATTCCCGTTACACCTCAAGGCGGGAATACTGGGCTCGTTGGAGGTCAAATTACATACAGCAGTAAAGATTTTATAATTTCTTTAGAAAGAATGAATAAGTTGATCAATTTCAATAAAGTTGATGAGACGATTATCGTTCAATCGGGCATGTTATTAACTCAAATTCATAATATTTGTGATGAAAATGATATGTTGTTTCCTCTTTCATTAGCATCAGAGGGAAGTTGTACAATAGGTGGTAATCTGGCTACTAATGCTGGTGGTGTTGGCGTTTTATATTACGGAAATACAAGAGATTTAACTTTAGGACTTGAGGTAGTTTTATCAGATGGAAATATTATAAATCTTTTAAAAACACTTAAAAAAGATAATACAGGTTATTCTCTTAAGGATCTATTTGTTGGATCAGAGGGAACATTAGGGATTATTACAGCAGCAAGCCTTAAAATTTTTCAAAAACCGAAAGATAAATTAACTTTCTTAGCATCTACAGGTAGCCCAAAAAAAGCTTTAGACTTTCTCAGAATGCTTCAAAAAAATACATCTATTCCTCTAACTTCTTTTGAAATCATGAATAATCATTCTGTAGATATAGTTTTAAGAAATTTTGGTGAAACGAAATTGCCAATTTCTAAAAAATCTAATTGGTATATTTTATTTGAATTCTCTTCTTACGAAAAAAATAAAAATACAACTGAATCAATTAGTGAGATTGTTAATCTTGGCATAGAAAAGAAATTTATAATTGATGCGGTCTTTGCAAACTCAAAAAAACAATCTAAGGAAATTTGGAATATAAGAGAAAATATATCTGAAGCCCAAAGAAAAGACGGGGCAAGCATAAAAAATGACATATCAGTTCCAATTTTTGCTGTCGATGAATTTATAAAAAAAGCAGACCTTATAGTTTCAAAAGAAATTCCAAAAGCTAAAAATGTTACTTTTGGTCATTTAGGCGATGGTAACATTCATTATAATATTGCTCAGCCAAAGAACCTAGATAAAGAAAGCTTCCTGAAACTAGAAAACATGCTTAGAAAAAAACTTCTTTCACTTGTTGTGAAAATGGATGGCTCATTTAGCGCTGAACATGGAATAGGAATTGCAAGAAAACAAGATGCAGTAAAAATTAAAGGCGATGAAATAAGGATAATGAAAAACATAAAAAAATCACTAGATCCGAAGAATATTCTAAATCCAGGTAAAATTTTTGATTAATTTTTTTATTTTAATGGAACCCCAGGCAAATATTTTGACTGCCTAATAGTTAAGGATGTTTTAACGCTTGCTACATTTGGTGCTGAAGTTAATTCATTAGTAAGAAAACTTTGAAAACTAGATAAATCAGGCGCAACACATTTTAAAATAAAGTCAATTTCTCCATTAAGCATATGACATTCCCTAACATAATCTAGATTGGTGACATGCTCTTCGAAACTTAATAAGTCTGATTCTGCTTGGTTATGTAGACCAACCATTGCAAAGACTGTAACTTCAAAACCTAATTTTACAGGATCCAATTCGGCATGATAGCCTCTGATGTAACCTTCGTTCTCTAAAGCTTTTACTCTTCGTAAACAAGGTGGTGCAGAAAGTTCGACAAAATCTGATAATTCAACATTAGTAGTACGGCCATTTTCTTGCAGTTTATTGAGTATTTTAACATCAATGAAATCTAAATTGTCTCGTTTCATGAAATTTATGTTATAGATTATATTATAATTACGCAAGATTATTACAATAATCGATTAGAAATATGAATTTTGACAAAATTAAAAATAGCTGGATACTTTCTTCGGGTTTAGTTGGATGTGAAAACCAATGCCTTGGAGTAATTGAGCGATTGGGGATCAAGACAGAGATAAAGATGATTAAACCATCAGTTACTTTATCTTTAATAGCTCCATATGGAGAGCCTTTTCTTAGACCACAAATAAAAGAGCCTTGGCCAGATCTTGTTATAGCCGCAGGACGTAAAACAATTCCTTATCTTAGATATATAAAAAAAACTTCTAAGACAGTCTGTAAAACAATATATCTACAAGACCCAAAAATCGATTCTAAAGAATTCGATATAGTGTGGGCACCAACATATGATGCCATAGATGGGGATAATGTAATTAAAACCGTAACATCACCAAACAGAGTAACCGATCAGCTTCTTAATACACAACATTCTGAATGGTTAAAAATATTATCCAAGCTTAAAGGGCCCTTTGTAGGTTTTCTGATCGGAGGAAAAAGTAAAGCTTTCAGCTTTAACAACAAAGATTGCGAAAAAATATTAACAGCTTTAAGCAATGTCATTAATAAAGGTTATACGCCTCTTATTACCATGTCTAGAAGATCTCCAAAAATTCTTTCGGATAGAATAAGAGATTTATTGGGGAATAAAAATAATTTATTTTATGACGGAAATGGCCCTAATCCATATTTTGCTATCCTAAAAGTTTCTGAAGTAATAATAGCAACACCTGATTCAGCAAATATGATTAGCGAGACATTAAATGTTCCAAAGCCATTATATTATATTGATTTAAAGAGTAACTCTAAAAGATTTAATAAGTTCATCAACATATTAAGAAATTCTGGTCACATAAGACCTTTCAAAAACAATATTGAATTATTTGATAATAAAAAATTAGATCCAACACAAGAAATAGTTGACTATATCAGTAAGAATCTTTTTTAAATGAAAGTAAGTGTATTAAAATGACAAAAAGCAATCATTCAAAGTTATTAATTCTGGGCTCGGGTCCTGCCGGATATACCGCAGCTATATACGCTTCAAGAGCAATGTTAGAACCAACTCTTTTGACTGGTATTGAGCCAGGTGGTCAAATGACAATAACAACAGATGTAGAAAATTACCCTGGCTTTGCTGATATTATTCAAGGTCCATGGCTTATGGATCAAATGAAAGATCAAGCTCTTAGTGTTGGAACAAATATTGTTTTTGATACTATTATTGATGTTGATTTATCTAGCAAACCGTTCTCTTTACAATCTGACTCAGGTAAAAATTATACATGCGATGCATTAATAATTTCAACAGGCGCTCAAGCAAAATGGTTAGGTCTAGAGTCAGAAAATAAATTTAAAGGTTACGGAGTTTCAGCATGTGCAACTTGCGATGGTTTTTTCTATAAAGATAAAACAGTTGTTGTTGTTGGTGGAGGAAATACTGCGGCTGAGGAAGCTATTTTTTTAACCAACTTTGCTAGTGAAGTAAAATTAATTCATAGAAGAGATTCATTACGGGCAGAAAAAATTCTTCAAAAAAGGCTGATGGATAATAAAAAGATTGAAATTATTTGGAACTCAGAAATTACAGAAATAATTGGTGATGAAAATCCGTTAAGCGTGAAGCAAGTTGTCCTTAGAAACAACAAAGATGACAGCACAAAAAAAATAAACACTGATGGTATTTTTGTGGCTATTGGGCATAGCCCAGCTTCAATGATATTTAAAAATCAACTTAATATGGATGATAAAGGCTATATCTTTACTGAAGCGGACTCAACAAAAACAAATGTAGAAGGTGTTTTTGCGGCAGGAGATGTTACAGATGATAAATATAGACAAGCTGTTACAGCTGCAGGTATGGGATGCATGGCGGCTCTTGAAGTTGAAGAGTTTTTATCTGAATAAAAAAGGAAAAATTATTGAGTAATATTTCTTTAACCAAATATTCAAAATCAGAAAGTTTAGAAAATAGAGAATTTAGCGTTCCAAAAATATTAGATAACCTTATTAAATTTTCAATTGATCAAAATTCAACCAAAATTGAAATTAAGATTGAAAGAAATGGCTTAAGTTTAATTGAAATAAGAAATAATGGAATTGGAATGAGTCCAAAGGACCTTGAAGACTCAATTAAAGGCCATTCTAATATTCTCAGTGATAAGAATATATTTTTAGATATTTCAAAAATTAGTAAATTAGAAATCATTAGCAAAGAAAGAGATAAGACGAGAGGTTCTTTGTTAAAAATTACTAATGATAAAATAATGCCTATTAAACAATGTTATGCTGATATTGGGACCAAAGTTTCATTAAAAGATTTTTTTTATAACAATCATAAAGAAAGAGTTAATCCAGAAAATTTTATTGAGGAAGATATAAAAAAAATAATCTTCAATTATGCGGAAACTTTTCCAAAAATCGATTTTTTTGTATCACTAAATAAAAAAATAATTCTTGAGGCACCTATTGAAGATGAGCTTTCTAAAGATAAAATTATTTCAAGAATAGGTAATATATTTAATAAGAAAATTGCTAAATCACTTATAAAAGAAGAACTTGAAACAGAAGAAATTGGAATCCAAGTTTACTATAGTAATACAACGGAACTCTATAAAAAAAATAATAACCAATTTATTATTGTAAATCATAGACCAGAGAACTTTAGTGAAATCAAAACAATTTTCAATGATTTATACACGAAGTCTTTTGAGGTAGATAGATATCCTTATTTCTTTGTTTTTTTAAGTTATGATGAAAATACCGTTGAAAAAAATAAAGTTGAGAAAATATTAAAAAGCTTATTACTTAGGTCCTTTGCAAAACAAATTTATAAAATTATTGAAACACAAGATAACAAAAAGAACTCTATTAATTCAGCTATAAACTTTCATGAAAATTTTCAAATTTTTGAATCAAAAAATGGAATTATTATAAAAAATATTAAAAATAACAAAAAAGTTGAGATTTCAATATCAAGTATTCAGAATCTTTTTAAGTAACCTAATTAATTTTTTTAGCAGGAGAATTTAATATTTGCGTTTTAAGGTTTTCATTAACATCTTCAACATCACGCATCTCTGAGTCCAATACTTCTTTAATATTTGGAACAGATTCAGCGACATCAGCCCCAGTCATCAAGTTAATTTCTGACTGACTAAAATCATCTGCACTATTGGAATTATTAAATAACAATGCTTGAAGCTCTCTACTTGGTTGTTGAGGAGTTGGTCTTACCTCTCCTTCCGCAGGAGGTCTTAAATTATATTCTGGAGGTATTATCAAATTTGGTTTTGTTAGGATTGTAAATTCATCTGGGGGTAATTTATCAGTACCCAATACCTTAGCTAGTTCACTTCCACAGCCGGTTAAAAAGATTGGCAATAATATAACCATAACTATTATAAATTTTTTTACCATATTTTAAGCTCCTAAATTCTTATTAGTTATAATGAACTGACCAAGTATGAACAAAATTACACCTATAACAATAAACATATCCGCAACATTAAATATATACCAAGAAAAACCTTTTGCATGAAGAGAAATAAAATCTACAACTGCGCCATATTTAAATCTATCTAATACATTACCTAATGCGCCGCCAATTATAAAAGAAATACCTAACCTAGAAATTAAAAATGACTCATTTTTAACAATTTTTAAAAGAAAAATGATTACGATTATAGAAAGACTAATTAATACCCACTTCTGTAAATTACCACCTCCGGCAAACAACCCGTATGATATTCCTGTATTAAAAACTAATATGAAATCTAAATACTCATTAACATATATTTTTTCAACAACACCATCTTTAAAGATAGATATAATTTTATTCTTACTTAAAAAATCAAATAGCAAAACACAGGAGGATGAAAAAATAACAAAAAAATAAACTTTAATGTCCTTTAACATTAATTTCTCTCATCACATTAGCATCACGAAGGCTTAAATCAGGATAATCATTATCTGTTCCAACCTCAGGTAGTATTTTCCATGATCTATTACATTTATTTCCTTCAGCGATTTCACAAATTACCGAAACATCACTAATATCATCCAAAGTGAAAGCATTTTTGGGACCCTCTTCACTTCTTAATTCCGCCTGAGAGGTAATAAATATTTCAGGTAAATCAATATTTCTTAATAACTCGATATAATCTTCATTAGAAACAAAGACTATTGGTTTTGCTTCAAGACTAGAACCAATTCTTTTTTCTTTTCTTTCAAGCTCAATTGCTCCAGTTACTACCTTTCTTATCGATCTAATATTTTCCCATTTTTCAAATAATTTACTATTATTCCATACATCTTTAGTCTCTAAAAACTCCATTTCATGTACGGAGTTATTTATTTCTGGAAATCTCGATTTTCTAACTTCCTCAGTCGTAAAACACAAAATTGGGGCAAACCATGTAACTAAATAATTAAAAAGTAAATCAAGAACTGTTCTAGTTGATTTTCTATTATTACTTTTTGGACTGTCGCAATAAAGAGTATCCTTCCTAATATCAAAATAAAAAGAAGATAAATCAAGATTAGAAAAATTTAATAATGTCTGAAATACAGATTTTAGATCATAGTTTTCATATGCCTTTCTTACTTCTAAATCTATCAAATAAAGCTTATGAAGGATGTATTTCTCTAACTCAGGCATATCTTCATAATCCACGATCTCATCTTGAGAAAAGTTATTCAGATTTCCAAGTAAAAAACGAAATGTATTTCGAATTTTTCTATAAGATTCAACATTAGCTTTCATTATATCCTGACCAACTCTCAGATCATCTGTGTAGTCGGAAGACACAACCCACAATCGTATAACATCAGCACCATACTGATTTATTAAATCTTCTGGTTTAGTAACATTCCCAAGAGACTTAGATTCTTTTTTTCCGTCCTTATCAACAACAAAACCATGAGTTAATACTTGCTTAAATGGAGCTTTCCCCCTTGTTCCGCAGCCAACAAGTAAAGAAGATTGGAACCATCCTCGATGCTGGTCTGATCCTTCTAAATACAAATCCGCAGGAAAACCTATTCCTTCATCGCCCTCAAGCACAAAAGCTTGTGTTGAACCTGAATCGAACCACACATCAAGAATGTCATCAATTTTTTCCCATTCATCTGAATTGTAATTATCACCTAATATTTCTTCAGAAGTTAGCTCAAACCATGAATCAGAGCCTTTTTCCTTAAATTTAGCGAATATTTTCTCATTAATTTCTTTATCCTTAAGAATTTCACCTGTTTTTTTATTCAAGAATATTGCTAAAGGCACTCCCCATGCTCTTTGGCGCGAAACTACCCAGTCTGGTCTATTATCAACCATAGATTTAATCCTATTTTTTCCTCTCTTTGGGATCCACTGAACACGCTCTATTTCAGATAAAGATTTTTCTCTAAGGTTATTTTTCTCCATAGAAATAAACCATTGAGGTGTATTTCTAAATAAGAGAGGTGCTTTAGATCTCCAACTATGCGGATACTGGTGACGAAGTTTTCCTTTTGCAAATAAAGCATTAGCATTAATTAATTCTCTTATTACAGATCCATTTCCATCCCCATATGAGCCATCATCTTCATAAACTCTTTTTCCAGCAAAGAACTTAACACTTGGGAGGTAAACCCCTTCATCATCAATCATAAATGGTGCTTCAATTCCATTTTTTGATGCTAAATCATAATCATCTTGACCATGGCTTGGGGCAATATGAACAAATCCTGTTCCTGTTTCATCAGTCACGAAATCACCCTCAAGAAGTGGAATTTGAAATTCATAACCTAAAGATTTAAAAGGATGCTCACAAATTAGGTTTTCAAGATTATCAATTTTTTTGATAAATTTTATTTTGGCCTTTGAAGCATTTTCTAAGTTTTCTTTTAGGGTGTTATTTATGATAATTTTTTCACCAATATTTGCTAGACTTCCTTCCTCTATTTCTACAACTTCATAAAGGCCGTATTCATATTTTGAGGAATAAGCAATTGCTCTATTAGCTGGTATAGTCCATGGAGTAGTTGTCCAAATTAAGATGCTTGAATTCTCGTATTCAGTTTCTTTTGTATTTAATGGAAATTTGACCCAAATAGTTGGTGATACATGTTCTTTGTATTCTACCTCAGCCTCAGCAAGAGCAGTTTTTTCTACAACTGACCACATAACTGGCTTTGATCCACAATAAAGATCATCATTCATTAAAAATTTATGAAATTCTCTGACAATTATTGCTTCTGACTCAAATTCCATTGTTGTGTATGGGTTTTCCCATTCGCCAAAGACACCTAATCTTTTAAACTCTTCTTTTTGAATATCTATCCATTTTTTTGCAAATACTCTACATTCACTTCTAAACTCATTAATCGGGACTTCTTCTTTGGATTTACCTTTTTCTCTATATTGTTCTTCAATCTTCCATTCAATAGGAAGGCCATGACAATCCCAACCCGGTCTATAAATCGCATCAAAACCAGACATTTGTTTAGATTTCACAATAATATCTTTTAAAATTTTATTTAGAGCAGTCCCCATATGTAAATTTCCATTAGCGTATGGCGGTCCATCATGAAGAATAAATTTATCTTTACCCTCAGAAGATTTCCTTATAGCTGCATAGGTTCCAATCTCATTCCATTTATCAAGAAGCTTAGGTTCATTTTCGGGTAGCTTTGCCTTCATTGGCAGATCTGTCTCCGGTAAAAGAAGAGTATCCCTATAATCAGTAATTTTTTTTTCTTCAGACATTTATATACCTAATATTTCGAGTGCTTTTTTTGAATCCATATCAATTTGTTTTTTCAATAAATCAACGCCTTCAAATTTTTTTTCTTCTCTAATGAATTCTATGAATGAAACTACTATATCCTTACCATAAATGTCTTTTGAAAAATCAAATATATAGGTTTCCAAAAGTAACTTTTTACCTTTAAAAGTTGGCCTAATACCATAATTAGCAATTCCATTGTAAAGATCACCATCTATATCAACATTTACGGCATAAACTCCGAATTTAATTTTTAAAAAATCATTTACCTCAAGATTTGCAGTTGGAAATCCAATCTCCCTTCCTCGTTTATCACCCGCAATAACCTGACCCTTTATTAACCATTTGTGACCAAGCATTTTTTCCGCTTCATTAAAATCACCTTCTTGTAAAAGAGATCTAACATTTGATGATGATAATACAGATTCATCTTTTTTTTGTTTTTCTACAACTTTAACGGAAATATTATGTTCAGAACAAATTCTTTCCAAGTCTTCAACACCTCCCGCTCTATTTTTTCCGAACCTAAAATCATAACCTACAACAATTGATGAAGGTTTAATTTTTTCAATTATAATTTCCTTGATAAATTCTACAGGCGTTCTCTCAGACATTTCTTTATTGAAATCTAAAACAACAAAACACTCCATTCCAAGCATTTCTAATAAATGTTCCTTGGTTTTTAAATCTGATAGATAAAAATCCTCAGAGTCCTTGTTAAAAAATTTTCTAGGATGTGGTTCAAATACAATAACACCTGCATAAGAAGAATTTTTGATAGAAATATTCTTAGTAATATCAATAATTTCTTTATGTCCTAGATGCACTCCATCAAAATTACCTAGCGCAAAAACACCGCCAGACTTAATAACTTTGGTATCATTTTTTATAACTAACATTAAAAATACTTACCAACTAAATTCATTTATAAAAAAATTAGGATATATTCCTTTATTTTCTATCGATTCTAAAATTTTATCCTTAGTATTATTGGAAAATAATCCTCCTAGAACCAAAATGGAATCTAAACCAATAGAATTTGCGCCTTTTATATCTGTCTCTAACCCATCGCCAACAACTAAAATCTTATGTTCATCAAATCTACTATTTTTTTTGACCATTTCTATAGCTTCCTTGAAAATTGGTGAAAAAGGTTTACCAATATTTACTACCTTTCCGCCCATTTCTTCATAAGTTTTTGAAATTAAGCCAGCACATGGGATTAACTTATCGCCTCGTTGAACTAAAAGATCAGGATTTGCGCATACTAGCGTCATTTCTCTTTCTCTAGCAGAATTTAGAAGGTCTAAATAATCATTTTCATCCTCGATTTCATCATTAAAAAGCCCAGTTACAAAGATGAAATCAGAATTATTAAAATCTACTCTATTAACATTTGTTCCTTCAAAAATATTCAAGTCTCTTTCAGGTCCAATATGGTAGCAATTTTCACCAAAAATTTTTTCATCAAGTGATTTCTTTGTTAGATCGCCTGAAGTTATTATGCCGTCATAGCATTCATCTTTGAAACCAAATTTATCCAAAACACTACTAACATAAGACGATGGTCTCGGAGCATTAGATAAAAGAATTACAACATTGTTTAACTTTTTAAAATTTAATAAACATTCATTTATTCCGGGAAATAACTCTTGGCCATTATGAATTACACCCCAAATATCACATATCAAAGCGTTATATTGATTTGATATTTCAGAAAAATTGTTAACTTCTTTTAAGCTTTCAAATTTATTTCCCATTTGCAATTCACTAATGTAACTATCATATTCAGTCAACTATTGGTTCATTTAGTTTTAAAGCTCTGTTAAGTTACTAATACAAATAGGAGGGATTTATGAGTTTATTTAATTTAAAAGGTAAAAATGCCCTAATCACAGGATCAACAAAAGGCATAGGAGAAGCTATAGCAAGACAATTTTCAAATCACGGAGCAAAAGTTGTTATATCTAGTAGAAAAGAGGATTTATGCGAACAAATACGTGATGATATAAATAGTAAAAACGCTGACAGCGCTATTTCCATTCCATGTAACATCAATCATAAGGAACAATTAGAAAATCTTGTCAAAGAAACAAATAAGCAGCTTGGAGATATTGATATTTTAGTTTGTAATGCAGCAGTAAATCCTTTTTTTGGATCTTCACTAGACATACCGGATGATGCTTTTGATAAAATTTTAAGTGCAAATATAAAATCTAATCACTGGCTATGTAATCTTGTACTTCCACAAATGATAGAAAAAAAAGATGGTGCAATTATTATAATTTCATCGGTTGGAGGTTTAAAAGGGTCGGAACTTCTTGGTGCATATAGCATATCAAAAGCTGCAGATATGCAATTAGCAAGAAATATAGCTGTTGAACATGGACCTAATAATATTAGAGCAAATTGTATTTCACCAGGATTAGTAAAAACATACTTTGCAAAGGCTCTTTGGGATAATCCAGAAATCCTTAAGATGACTACTTCAAAAGCACCTTTAAGAAGAATAGGCATGCCAGATGAAATTGCTGGAGCTGCAGTTTTCTTAGCAAGTGATGCCGGGGCATTCACAACCGGGCAAAACTTTGTGATTGATGGTGGAGTAACTATTACATAGGAATATATAAATGAAAGTTCTATTATTAGGTGAAAAATGTAATCCATATTTACCTATATTCAAAAAAAATTTAGATGAAAGCTGGAAAGTTTCTACATGGAAACCTGAGGAAGGAAGCGATCTTCTTGTTGAAAAATACAAAAAAACTGAAATTATCGTTACTGGCTTTGATGCTATGAATACTGGTAATGTCTTCAAATATATTTCAGAGGCGAAAAAATTAAAATTACTTCAAATACCATTTGTTGGTGTGGACTGGCTTGATAAATCTTTTATACCTTCAAATGTTATGATTGCTAATGCATCGGGTCATGAAATAGCAATGGCAGAGTATTGTATTGGAACAATGTTAGCTTTAGCATTGAATATATTCAATGTTGATAAATCATTTAGAAATGGTTCTTGGGAAAATTGGCCTGGGCTTACATTTACAAAATCAATAAACAATGAAATTTATGGAAAAACTCTTGGTATCATAGGTTATGGGTTAATTGGCCAGGAATGCGCCAAAAGAGCAAAGAGACTTGGAATGAAAGTCATGGGAATAAATAGAAAATCAAAGGATAAGATACCAACTAATCTTGATTGGCATGGTACTACTGATGAAATAGATAAATTACTTAAAGAAAGTGATTATGTTGTTCTCGCATGTGATTTAAATGAAACCACACAAAATCTGATTAATGAAAAAACGCTTAAAAAGATGAAAAAAACTTCATTTCTTATTAATATTGCAAGAGGAAATGTTTGTAATGAGGCAGACTTATTTAAATTCCTTAAGGATAAAAAAATTGCGGGTGCAGCAATAGATACTTGGTGGGTTTATCCTTACACTAACAAAGAAAATAAAAATCCAATGCCTTCAAATTTGCCATTTCATGAATTATCTAATGTAATTATGTCGCCGCATAATTCTTCAAATTCATTGGAATCTGATATAAGAAGAGGTGAATTTATGTCCAAAAACTTTTTGGCATTTAAAAATAATCGTGAAGTTCCTGGTTTCGTTTTCTATGGAACAGGTGATAAAGTAGAGGTATAATAATTGTTATGAATAATTCGGATAAAAAAATAGAAAGAATTACTGTTTTAGCAAAAGATTTCACCCCAGCCGCTATGGAATTTCATAAAAAAAATATGAGCGCTAAAGGATATAGGATGGAAGGAACAATAGTTCCAAGAAGATTTCAAATTATTGAGGGTGTTGATGATGCAAAAGATCTGTTTGAGGGCGAAGAGTATTATGCTGTCACCTTTGTTAAAGAATAATTTATTCTAGGATTTTATTCTTAATTATATCAATGACTTCTAAATCTATATTTAATTCTTTGACTACAAAATCTTCTATCTTTTCATAACTGCTTTCAATTTCATTAAATGCTGCATTTATATAATCTATTCTGGCCTCAAAAAGAGGTTTGATTTTATCTGAAACAATGTCATTCCAGTTACTTCCTGATGTTGGACCTTTATAATATTCATTAGTCAAAAGATAATCCTCAATAATGATATCTTTTTTAACACCCATTAAGCCCAGCAGGAGTAAAGAGGCATAACCTGTTCTATCTTTACCTGCAAAACAATGGAAGACAATAGGAATATCGCCAAAAGCAACATTCTTCAGAAATTGAGAATACTTTTCTTTGTGTTGATTTACATATAACACATAATGATCCTGAAGTGCATTTGCCAACTCTTCACTAGTTACATTTTCTCTTGATGACAGTTCTTGTAAATCTTGTGTTCCAAGAGTCTTGATTGGAATATGAAGTAATTTAGGAGAAGAGTTTTGATTAAAAAGAGATGGATTCTCAATCAATTCAACATCACTTCTAAAATCACATATTGTTTTAATTCCTAATTCTTTGAGAATATTAATATCTTCTATTGTAAGGTTTGAGAGATGATCAGATCTAAAAACCAATCCCTTTTTTATTTTAGAACCGTTTGATGCCTCGTATCCGCCCAAATCTCTAAAGTTAGTCGCCCCATCAAGATCAATGTTTCTTTTCAATTAAATCTCCCTTTTGGTAGCGGGGGAGGGATTTGAACCCCCGACAAACGGATTATGATTCCGCTGCTCTGACCAACTGAGCTACCCCGCCATGAAATGTCATCATTAATCCCTTAATGATATTAATGTCAACTATACTTATTGAGTTATCCACCCGCCTCCAAGTACCCTCGATGAATTATTGGCATCATAAAAGACACATGCTTGACCAGGAGAAACACCCTCTACATCTTCTTCAAAATTTACACATAAACCTTTATTTGAAACAAATAAACTAGCTAACTTAGGTTCTTGAGAAGAACGAATTTTTGTCCCAGTCCTTTTCTTTGCCCAATAGTAAAGTTGACTATACCTTTATGTTGGCCAAGTATATCTCCATCAACAGATTTTAAATGACCTGGCTTGAGGTTATTTGGATCAATTTTTTTTAAAATATCAGCATATTTTCCATCTGGAACAAAACATATATCTTGACTATCTGGCTTATCAGAAACAGTTAAACCAATTTCCTTTGCAAAAGATCTTATTTCAGATTTTTTAAAAGTCCCAAGAGGAAATCTTAAAAATTCTAGTTGATCTCTTGTTGTTTTAAATAAAAAATAACTTTGATCTTTTTCTGAGTCTTTTGCGCGATGCAATTGGCGATTTTGTTCAAAGCCTTGAGATATTATATAATGTCCAGTGATAAGAGCTTTAGCATTTAAACCTTTTGCTGCTTCAAATAAATCATCAAATTTAACTTTTTCATTACACAAAACACATGGTATTGGAGTTTCACCTTTTTGATAGGATTCTGAAAAACTATTAATAACTTTTTCTTTAAAAATATCTTCATAATTTAAAACATAATGAGGGATTCCAAGATCTGCAGCTACTTTTCTAGCATCTTGAATATCCTGCCCTGCACAACAGCTACCCTTTTTACCATTCGAAGATCCTGAGTCATATAATTGTAATGTTATTCCAATAACAGAATATCCTGAGTTCTTAACCAATGCGGCAGCAACAGATGAGTCCACTCCTCCGCTCATTGCCACAACAACTTTAGTCTCTTCTGGCTTTCCTTTTATATCTAGATCTATAATCGGTAACATATAAAAACCTTAATATTTTAAACTCTTATAAAGTACTATAGGTTAATTATTCAATAATTTATAAATAATTTATTGATTTGAAATATGTTATATAACTAACTACTAAAATGAATCAATATAATGATATAATTAATGAAATGGCTTCTTTATCTTTTTTTGCGGGTGAAGAAATAATGAAGTTTTATCCAAATAAGATTGTTTCAGAAAAAAAAGATGACTTTTCTCCAGTTACAGAAGCTGATAGAGCATCAGATAAATTTATTTGCGACAGACTTGAAAAAAAATTTCCTGAAATATTATGTATTTCTGAAGAAAGCTATAAAAGTAAAAATTTAACTAAAATTAATGATATTTTTTTTCTTATCGATCCTCTTGATGGAACGAAAGAATTCATCGAAAAAAATGATGAATTTACAGTCAATATTGCATTAATTGTAAACAACAAGGCTGAATTAGGTGTTATTTATGCGCCAGCAAAAAGAGAGTTGTATTATACAAATAATGAGAAAAGGTCTTATCAACTAAACATAAATAACAACGAAAATGATGTGAAATTTGAAAATTCAAAAAAAATACATGTTTCTAATAAAAAAAAATATCTCATTTCAACCACTAGCAGGTCACATAATAATGAAAAAACTGACAACTATTTGAAAAACTATAAAATCAAAGACAAAATAATATGCGGATCCTCTCTTAAGTTTTGCCTTATTGCAAATGGTACTGCAGATATTTATCCAAGACTTAGCCCTACATGCGAATGGGATACTGCAGCAGGTCATGCAATACTAAATGGTGCAGGTGGATCTTTAAAAAAACTTAATGGTGATAATTTTCTATATGGAAAGCTTGATAAAGATTTTTTAAATCCAGAATTTATTGCAACGAATTTTTAAGTCCTATAATATTTTTATAGATTTGGAGTAACTTATGAAATTTAGAAATTATCTTTATATTTTTATTATATTAATTGCTGGGAGTTATATATTTACACAAACATATAAAGATGATGAAGAATTTGAAAATAAAAAAGATCAAATTATTAAATCAGATATAAAAAATCCTATATTTGCAAATATTAATCAGGAAAGAATTATAAATGCAGATAATGAACCTGGTTCATGGTTATCGCATGGAAGGAACTACGAAGAGCAAAGATATTCTCCCTTAGTTCAGATAAATAAAGATAATATAGGCAATCTTGAGTTAGCTTGGTCATTTGATATGAACAGCACTAGAGCTCTTGAATCAACACCGATAGTTGTTGACGGTATAATGTTTCTAACAAGTGAATGGAGTATTGTTTATGCGATAGACGCAAAAACAGGCAATGAAGTTTGGTACTATGATCCCGAAGTTCCAAAAGATTGGGGTAGAAAAGCCTGCTGTGATGTTGTTAACAGAGGAGCAGCAGTTTGGAAAGGTTATGTATATTCTGCAACACTTGATGGTAGATTAATAAAGTTAGATGCTAAGACTGGAGAACTAGTATGGGAAATAGATACCCTTATAGATAGAGCAAGAGATTACACTATTACTGGCGCTCCAAGAATTGCCAATAATTTAATTTTTATTGGTAATGGTGGTGCCGAATATGGGGTGAGAGGTTATGTATCAGCTTTTGATGTTGATACAGGTAAATTGGCTTGGAGATTTTATACCGTGCCTGGCGATCCTTCCCTACCCTTCGAACATTCAGAAATGGAGCTTGCTGCCGAAACCTGGAAAGGCGGTGAATGGTGGAAAATTGGAGGCGGGGGCACCGTTTGGAATTCAATAGTGTATGACCCTGAATTTAATCAAGTATATATAGGTGTAGGTAACGGTACACCTTGGACAAGAGTAATAAGATCACCTGGCGGTGGAGATAATTTATTTTTATCGTCAATGGTTGCATTAGATGCAGATACTGGAAAGATGAATTGGTACTATCAAACCACACCAGGGGATAATTGGGATTACACGGCTGTACAGGATATGATGTTGGCCGAAATTGAGATTGATGGTGACAAAAGAAAAGTTATTATGCAGGCTCCAAAAAATGGTTTCTTTTATGTTTTGGATAGGAAAAGTGGTGAGCTCTTAAGGGCACACAAATATGCAGAAGTAAATTGGGCCACTCATGTTGATATGGAAACCTGGAGACCTGTTGAAAATAAAGATAAAGATTATCTAGAAGAAAAACAATGGATTCTACCTGGAGCCCTAGGGGGTCATAACTGGCAAGCAATGTCATTTGATCCTGATTTGGGATTAGTCTATATCCCCACTCAAATTGCGCCAACTATATATAAGATGACTGAAGAATGGCAAAAAACAGGAAAACTAAAATACAAGCCAAACTCATGGAACACGGGCGTTGAGTTAGGAAAGTATCTAGATTTAGCCTTAACAACTCCTGATGTACCTATTCCTACTGGCTCATTACAGGCATTTGATCCAATAAGTGGTGAAACTAAATGGGAGGTCATGTACCCCCAACATTGGAATGGTGGCACTATGTCAACAAAATCTGGTATTACATTTCAAGGTAATGGAATGGGTACTCTTAACGCATATGACTCTTTTTCAGGTGAACTATTATGGTCAAAAGATATTCAGACAAGCATGTTAGCTCCTCCAATAACCTTTATGATAGATGGAGAACAATATATTGCTATTTTAGCTGGAACTGGTGGAGGAAATAATCATGGTGGAGATACCCTAGGTTTTCATGCTGAGCATTTGGCATCATTAAAATATGGGAATGCTGGTAGATTATTAGCATTTAAATTAAATGGTGAACTAACTTTACCAAGATTAGATTTATTAGAAAAGATAATACCTGAACAACCACTTTTACAATCAACTGAATTTCAGATTTCACGGGGAACCGAACTCTATGGAGAATATTGTGCTTTTTGTCACGGTACAGCTGTTAGGGCAGGACCAGCACTGCCGGATCTACGTATGATGAATAACGATAGTCATGAATTATTTAAAGAAATAGTTTACGAGGGAATTTTAAGTGAAAATGGAATGTCATCTTTTTCTGATGTTTTATCAGAAAATGATGTTGAAAGTATTTATCATTACATTGTAAAAACAGCTTCAGTAGATAGACAAATTCAATTAGAACAAAATAATTAGAAAATTTAAGAGGTACATTATGGGACATCCAAGCTTAGGAAAAGGGTCAGCTACTGTAATAAATATTATTGCAATACTAACCTTATCTTTACTTGTTTTATATAAGATTGTTTTAAGCACCGAAAAAAATGTTGTTAAAGAAATTAACATCAATAAAGAAATATCTCTTAAAAAAGATGAACTATACGGAAATATCAATACTCAAAGGATAATTAATTCAAATGGTGAACCGCAGAACTGGCTTTCACATGGTAGAAATTATCATGAGCAACGTTACTCTCCACTTAATCAAATAAACACTGAAACAGTTAAAAACTTGGAACTAGAGTGGTCACTAGATATGGGAACAACTCGAGGTCTTGAAGCAACACCTATAGTAGATAATGGTATAATGTTTGTGTCCAGCACATGGAGTGTTGTTCATGCAGTTGATGCTAGAACTGGCGAAGAATTATGGGTTTATGATCCAAATGTTCCAAGAAGTTGGGCACGTAAAGTCTGTTGTGATGTTGTTAATAGAGGTGTCGCTGTATGGGAAGGCAAAGTATATTTTGGAACTATTGATGGGCGCCTTATTAGTTTAGATGCAAAAACAGGAGATCTATTTTGGGAAATAAATACCCTTATAGATACTGATAAAGATTACACTATTACTGGCGCACCAAGAGTAGCAAATGGTTTGGTTTATATTGGAAATGGCGGTGCTGATATGGGCGGGGTTAGAGGTTATGTATCAGCTTACAATACAAGTGATGGTAGTTTGGAATGGCGCTTTTTTACTGTCCCTGGCGATCCTTCATTACCTTTCGAACACCCTGAACTAGAAATGGCAGCAAAAACCTGGACAGGTCAATGGTGGACAATGGGTGGTGGCGGAACTGTATGGAATTCAATAGTCTATGATCCCGAATTTAATCAACTATATATTGGGACCGGTAATGGCTCTCCATGGAATCAACAAATAAGATCTCCTGGGGGTGGTGATAATTTATTCCTTTCTTCGATTGTCGCATTAAATGCCGATACTGGTAAGATGAATTGGTATTATCAAACAACGCCTGAAGAAAGGTGGGATTATACAGCTACCCAAGATATTATGCTGGCTAATCTTAAGATTGATGGCACAGACAGAAAAGTCTTAATGCAAGCACCAAAAAATGGTTTCTTTTATGTAATTGATAGAAAAACTGGAGAACTTCTCCGGGCTAATAACTATGTAAGGACAAATTGGGCTACTCATGTTGATCTAGAAACAGGAAGGCCTGTTCTTAATCCTGATAAAGACTATTATGAGAAAGCTGTTTGGATGTTACCTGGAACTTTTGGAGGTCATGGCTGGCAAGCTATGTCTTACGATCCCAAACAAAAAATAGTTTTCATACCAATTATGGAAATTGCGGCAGTTCATAAAGTAAAGGAGACATTTGCAAAAACTGGTTTATTTAAAATGCAACCTGGAACAGTAAATACTGGCACTGAATTTAATTTATTCCAAACAGTTCCAGATATGTCTGATGGCGAGAGTATTCCTCCTATCACAGGTGAGCTTATTGCCTTTGATCCTTTAACTGGTGAAACTAAATGGAGCGTAAAACATGAACAATTCTGGAATGGAGGCCCTCTTACAACTTCAGGGAATCTAGTTTTTCAGGGTAATGGTTCAGGTTTCTTTGAAGCTTATAATGCAGAAACTGGTGAATTATTATGGTCAAGAAATACATGGATAGGAATCATGGCGCCTCCAGTTACATATATGATCGATGGACAACAATATATTAGTATTTTAGCTGGTGATGGAGGGGCGAGTAATTTTCTTGGAGATAATTTTGGTGAATGGGAAGGCAAAGTAGCATCAATCAAATACGGTAATTATGGCAAACTATTAACATTTAAGTTAGGTGGAAAGTCTAAAATCGAGGAGTTACCTGAGAGAGATCTCACAATTCCTCAGCAACCAATATTAAATGCTAGTCTTGAGAATATAAATGCTGGCATGGATATATATGCAAATTACTGTGCTATTTGTCATGGAAGTGGTGTCCATGGCAAAACTATCTCTGATTTAAGATATATGAGTGAAAGTACTCATGAAAATTTTAAAAAAATAGTTTTTGATGGAATGCTAGAGGAAAATGGTATGAAAGGTTTTTCAGATATATTAACTGAAGAGAATATATTTGAGGTTCACTCTTACATTGTCGATGTGGCAACAAGAGAGAGAAAAGCTCAATTAAATAAAAATTAATCTTTAGAAGGTAATTTTGTTGTTGGTGGGTCTATTAACTCGAGCATCCATTCATCATCAACAGAATAATATATATTTCCCTCTTTAAGTTTTTCTTCGAGACCGGTTTCATTTAAATCATCTAATTCTTTAGTGTCTACTTTTTCAAATTTATAAATTTGATATTTTTCTGCATCTGAAAATGCTTCACAGTATCTTCTATCATAGGGAAATTCGCTAATCTCAGGGACAACATTAAAGCTACCACCCTCTTCTTTTCGATAAATGACAAACATTTTGCCTAATGTATTCTCAATCTTATTTGGTTCAATACAATCATGAGCTATATAAATGAATCTATCTCCCTCTACAAATTCTAACTTTGTTATTCTCGGCTTACCGAGCATTTCATCTATCAAATTGTAAGAAAGTATAAATAAAAAAAAGGCAATGAGAATTAAACTTAATTTGAAAGTTAGAGAAAAACGAGAGTAAAAAACAAACAACAACAAGAATGAGAAGGATAAAGCGAAAAGAATAGCAACTGTAATTGAATCCGGATTCATTGTTTAAGGATCCCGTTTTTAGTAATTAAAAGTTTTTCTATGAAACTTAAATCTTTGACATTACCTTTATCATCAAGAAAAAGCCGAACAGCAGTCAATTCATGTCCTGTTTTTGTTAAAAAATGATCTCCAAAATATACGGTTTGTACTCTTGGATTAATTTTTTCAATTTTAACTTTAGTTTTTAGTGGAACAACAAAATTTGCTTTATAATGCAAGAGATTGACGACATATTCACCACCCATAATACCTCTAATTGTAACAATTTCTTGATTTGAGGGGTTTTCAATATTTTTTCCATCAATCGTTATTCTGTCGGCAAGCGTACCTCTATCATCTCTATCAAGATGCATTAGTCCATCTTCTTTATTTTGAAAATAAACAACATTTCCTTTTGGATCTTCAACTATTAAATCAACATCATCAGGATGATAATCATCCCATTCAACCGAAATTATAAATTCTGCTTTTGACTCAATATTTCCATCTTCTAAAGGTTTTTGTATTAGAGCAAATGAAATAAAAAACATAAAAGCAAAACCCAAAAGCGCATTAAATAATAAATCAGTAAATGCGTCTCCGCTGCTATCATCATTAAAAATTACTTTATCTCTCAAGTTATTCTTCCGTATAAAAAGATAATTCGTTAATTAGTGTTGCTACATTTGCAGATGCTATTTGAAATTCAAGTCGAATAAGAATACTTGAAATTAAACCAGTTAATGTTGTGTATAAAGCCACAGCCATACCAGAGCTCATCGCAGATAATGCTAATTTTAATTCTTCTGGGCTTGTATTGTTAAGCTCTGAGATAGGTTGCAACATTAGAATAAAACCAATCACTGTCCCTAATAAACCTAATTTTAAAGAAATGTCTGCAGCCATCCATCCATAACTTAGTTTTTTTGCATATTCAGCTTCAAAAATTCTTAACAATAACTCTTTGTCTTCACCCTGTTTAAGTGAGTGAATATATTTATTAATGGAAAAAATTTTTTTGGATTTGATGTTGTTAGCAAGAATGGATTTTTCCAAATAAATATTTCGAGAAATATAAATCCAATAGACTGATACTATTACCCATAGAATTAATATAGCTTTAGATATATGGCTTTTATCGCCCTCTAAGACAATAGCTACCAACCCTTGGTCATTGAGAACCCAGAAACCGAAAAGAATTAAAACCAAAAGAAGAAGAGATCGAAGTAAACCTGTCGATTTTGGTTGTTCAAAATTTGTCATTGCTTATCTTGCCTTTATTGAAAATTTATAGCTAATTATAAACCTTATTAATTAAATATCGCGAATAATGTATAAAATTGCTAATATAATGCAACAGAGGTTTTAAAAATGGAAGAAAAGACTCTTATACAGAATGGAGTTATCATTGATGGAACTGGTAGAAAACCTAAAAAAGAGTCCATACTTATTGATAACTGTAGCATTAAAGCAACAGGTAAAGATGCAGATAAGCTTGCTGACTCTAATGATGTCATCAAAATAGATGGCTCCGGTAAAACCATTATGCCTGGACTAATTGATTCACACATTCATGTAACATTTGATGAACCATCCTCAAATGATGAATTATTTTTTCATAGAAGAGAAGCTTTATCAGCTATTATAGCAGCATATAATGCAAAAAAAGTTCTTTATGCTGGAGTTACTGGTTTTTGTGATCCAGATAGTCTTCATAGTATCGGTGTTGATCTAAGAGATGCAATCAAAAGTGGGTATGTAGAGGGACCAAGAATGTCCGTTGGAGGAAATGCATTATTGACATCTGTTGGTGGAACAGCTGGAAGATTAATTCCGGATGAGGGTTTAAGAGGATATGCAAAAATTGTTCAAAATAAAGATGAAATCGTTACTGAAGTTAGAAGACAGATTAAAAATGGAGTTGATTGGATTAAAATTCATGTTACAGGTTTAATTCCTAATCAAAAAGAAGAAGGTGAAATTTCTGTCTGGTCATTTGAAGAGCTCAAGTTAGTTTGCGATTTAGCACATGATTTAGGAACACCAGTGGTTGGGCATGTTAGAAATGCAAAAGGTGTTAAAGATTGCATAAAAGCAGGAATGGATATGATTTTACATGCCACTTTTATGGATGAAGAGGCAATTGATTTAGTTTGCGAGACAAAAACACCAATTGTGCCTACTTTCACATTTCAAGCAAATCTTGCTGATTTTGGCGAAGCAATAGGTGCTTCCGAAGATTATCGTCAAATCTTTAAAAAAGAAATCGATGATAACGCAGAAATATTTAAAAAAATACATGATGCTGGAGTCCCCCTTCTTTGTGGAACAGAAAGTGGTTTTTCAATCACTCCTTATGGAGAATGGCATTATAGAGAGTTAGAAGTATTTATTAAAGATATTGGTATGACAAATCTAGAGGCAATAACTTGCGCCACAAAGAATGCTGCTAAATCAATTAAAATGGAAAATAAAGTCGGAACTATTGAAAAAGGAATGCTGGCAGATATCCTTGTTGTTGATGGTGACCCGCTTAAAGACATTACAGTCTTAGGTGACAAAACAAAATTATCTCACATTTTCTTAAATGGAAAAGAAATAAAAAGAGAAGAAGAAATTAAAGATATTACACCACCTCAAGGATGGCGATTATCACCCTATTCTGATGGAATTTTAACTCAGGAACTTGCCAAAAAATAAAAAATGAAAGAATTTAACTTCACTAAATACGAAGATGCTATCAAGATCTATCGGGAAAAAAATCTCATGCAAGCCCTATATGATGAGGGTGAAATTATTATGGATCAGGTTTTAGTTTGTCTACATGGAGATGATCATAGAAAAAGAAGAAAAGTTGAAAATAAAGTTTTTTCTCGTGAAACCTTCAGACTTTATGAAACCGATATTTATCCAGTAACATTAGATCAAACTATTCAGCCTTTTTTAAAAAAAGGTAAAATGGATCTAGTAGATTTTGGTTTTAGAGTTTTATTAAATCTTACTGCAGATTTTTCTGGTGTAGATAGGCCTGAAAAATCGCCTGAAGAAACTGAAACACTTATAAGATTATTAAAAATATTTGCATCTGGGGCTACCTTAGCACACTCAACTCGGGATCGTGATGAAGTTAAAGAAGAAATTAGGGTAGCACTTAAAGAATTTGAAACCAGATTTCTTGGACCTTCAATAAAAAGACGAGAAAAATTAATTGAAAATTCAAATGAAAATCAATTACCTAAAGACATACTAACTGCTTTATTGGTTAATCAAGATCAACTACAGTTACCTTATGATGTTTTAATGAGAGAAATAGCTTTTTACTTACTCGCGGGAGCCCAAACATCCATTCATTCCTTGGTCCATACTTTTCATGAAATTATTAATTGGATTGATAAAAATCCAGATAAGAAAAATAATATATATGATCCTATATTTGTACAAAAGGCAGCGCATGAAAGCACAAGACTTCATCCATCAAGTCCAGTTGCTTGGAGAAAACCAACATGTCCGGTTCATCTTCCAAATAATGAAGAGGCAAAGGAAGGAGATAAGGTTATTATTGATCTATATACCTGTAATAGGGATGAGGAAATGTTTGGCAAAGATGCTAAAGAATTCAATCCAAATAGGAAGGCCCCAAGTGGACAAAATGTATATGGTCTATCTTTTGGATTGGGCATGCACTCCTGCATTGGTAGAAATCTTGCAGCAGGTGTGGTTCCAAAAGAAGATACAGATCCTAATGATCATCATTACGGAACAGTCGCCTTAATTTTAAATAAATTATTTGAGTATAATGCACAACCTGATCCCAACAATTCTCCAAAAATGGATGAGAAAACAAAAAGACCAAATTGGGGATATTATCCGATAATTTTTGATGTTTAGAAGGTTTAAATTTGACCCAATTTAAGATATCTGATTACGAAACAATTAAAAATGCAATGGTTAATAGAGATCTTAAGCAAGCCCTTTACGATGAAGGAAAAGTTATTATGGATGGGGTTCTTTTAACTCTTCATGGAGAAGAGCATCACAAAAGAAGAAAATTAGAACATAAAGTTTTTCAAAGAGACTATTTCAAATATTACGAGCAGGAACTTTTTCCAAAAACATTAGATGAAACAATAGAGCCATTTATAAAATCAAAAAAAGCAGATTTAATAGATTTTGGTTATAGAATAACAATGAACCTAACCGCTGATTTTGCAGGAATTGATAGAACCAAAAAAACGCCTAGTGAAACCAATAAACTGTTAACTCTTGTAAAAAAATTCAGCGAAGGAGCAACATTAGTACACTCAAAAAGAGATAAAAGTATTGTAGAAAAAGAAGTTTTAGATGCTTTAGATATTTTTGAAATAGATTTTCTGAAACCTTCTATAGAAAAAAGACTGAAATTAATTTCAGCATATAATAATGCCGAAATAGAAAAAGATCAGCTTCCTAGGGATGTACTAACTGTTCTCTTAATGAATGAAGATAATATAAATCTAGATGATGATATTATAAAAAAAGAAATTGCATTCTATCTTCAGGCTGGCTCACATAGTACGGCTAATTCAATGACGCATGCATTTCATGAAATTTCAAACTGGATCAATGATGACAAACAAAAGTTTAATAAAATAAAAAATGACCCTATCTTCCTTCAAAAATGTGTGCACGAAAGCATGAGACTCCATCCTGCAAGTCCTGTAGCTTGGAGAAAACCAACATGTCCCGTTAAAATAGAAAAAAGTACTCATTTAAAAGAAGATGATCTTCTTGTTATGGATTTGTATACAGCAAATCGTGATGTTGGGATATTTGGAGAAGATGCCAATTCTTTTAATCCTGATAGGAAGCTAAAATCTCATCAAAATTTATGGGGTCTAACTTTTGGTATAGGTCTTCATATGTGTTTTGGAAGAGACTTAGATGGCGGTGTGTCGCCAAATCGAGAAACAGACCCATCAAAACATCAGTATGGCGTAGTAACATTATTGATAAAAAAGCTTTTTGAGCATAATGTTCAAAGGGACCCTAAAAATAAACCAGAAAGAGATATAAAAACAGAAAGGCCTAATTGGGGAAAATACCCTGTAATATTTGGAGAAAAAAAATGAAAAATGCAATCGTTACCGGGGCAAGCAACGGAATTGGTTTAGAGATTTCAAAAAAACTTAGTGAAAATAACTACTATGTTGGAATGATAGATATTGATAAAGAAAATCTAAATAAAGAAAGTGAAAATATTAGCAATAGTATCGCCATTGAGGGAGATGTAACTAACCAAGACTCGATAAAAAATGCATTGGATACATTTAGCAAAACACCTGATTTAATCGTTAACAATGCTGGAATAGTTATTTTTGGAGGACTGGAAGAGCAAAGCATTGAAGATTTTAAAAAAAGTGTAGATGTAAGTCTTATAGGATCTTATTTAGTTTCACGACTAGCAATAGATTCAATGATAAAAAAGGGATCGGGTTGTATAATTAATATGTCATCAATAAATGGTGTGCATCCTGGTCCAGGTACTGGTGGTTATCCTCCAGCAAAAGCAGGAATTGTTTCATTAACTCAGCAAATGTCTATTGAATGGGGTCCTTACGGGATTAGAACAAACTCAATAGCGCCAGGTTTTATTGATGCAGGAATGTCTAAACCAATATATGCCGTAAATAAAGTTAGAGAATTAAGGGGTAATGCTGTTCCTATAAAAAAGCTTGGTGAAGCTGAAGATATTGCTAATGCTGTTCTTTTTCTTGCGTCAGAGAATGCATCTTACATTAACGGACATAATTTAGTAGTTGATGGTGGTGTAATTAATAGTGTTTTAGGTCAACTACCAAGGGATTGATGAAAAAAAATTTAATAGTAACAGGTGG